>ERZ795061.2200-NODE-2200-length-18136-cov-8.549748_pt1 | contig 18136 bp, 11 predicted proteins | sample MGYA00375145_ERZ795061 | MGnify/ENA primary metagenome ERZ795061 (study PRJEB30190, sample SAMN05720144) | anaerobic digester metagenome | isolation source: active sludge of municipal wastewater-treating anaerobic digesters | place: USA | collected 2014-12-22 ... | reverse complement strand
GGCGCCCGCGCCCGCCACCGCCTCCCATGCGACCCACGAAACGCCTGCGCCGTCGGCAACGGCAACGGGATCGACGGACGGCAGTGATGCCGGCGGCAACGCCCAGCAGCATGGCCAGCAGGGCCAGCACCAGAACCGCCACAACCACCCGAACAACCAGAACGGCGAAGCTGGCCAGCAGGGCAATCGCCGCGACCGCTTCAAGAACCGCCGCGACCGCAATCGCGACCGGCCGCGGGACCAGCAGGGCTTCCCGGACGACAACGGCGGCGGCAACGGCGAGGGCTTCGTGCCGCGCCCGCACCCCCAGGTGCCGGAAGGCTTCCCGACCTATTCGCTCGGCGACCTCAAGCGGATGCCGGCGCACAAGCTCCTGGAAATCGCCGACCAGCTCCAGATCAGCGAGGGCGTGGCCCGCGCGCGCAAGCAGGACATCATCTTCGGCATCCTCAAGGTGCTGACCCGCCACGGCGAAGGCGTGGCCGCCGACGGCGTGCTGGAAATCCTGCCGGACGGCTTCGGCTTCCTGCGCGCGGCCGAGGCGTCCTACCTGGCCGGCCCGGACGACACCTACATCAGCCCCAGCCAGATCCGCCGCTTCAACCTGCGCACCGGCGACCACATCTCCGGGCGCATCCGCTGGCCGAAGGACGGCGAGCGCTATTTCGCCCTGAACATCGTCGACACCATCAACGGCGAGCCGCTGGAAGCGTCGAAGAACAAGGCGCTGTTCGAGAACCTGACCCCGCTGTTCCCGCGCAAGAAGTTCAAGCTGGAACGCGGCGACGGATCGAGCGAAGACATCACCGGGCGCATCCTCGACCTGATGGCCCCGCAGGGCAAGGGCCAGCGCGCCCTGATCGTCAGCCCGCCGAAGGCCGGCAAGACGATGATGATGCAGCAGATCGCCAGCGCGATCAGCTACAACCATCCCGACGTGCACCTGATCGTGCTGCTCATCGACGAGCGCCCGGAAGAAGTCACCGAGATGCAGCGCACCGTGCGCGGCGAGGTGATTTCCTCGACCTTCGACGAGCCCGCGGCGCGACACGTGCAGGTCGCCGAGATGGTGATCGAGCGCGCCAAGCGCCTGGTCGAGCACAAGAAGGACGTGGTGATCCTGCTCGACTCGATCACCCGCCTGGCCCGCGCCTACAACAACGTGCTGCCCAGCTCCGGCAAGGTGCTGACCGGCGGCGTGGACGCCAACGCGCTGCATCGGCCGAAGCGCTTCTTCGGCGCCGCACGCAACGTCGAGGAAGGCGGCAGCCTGACCATCATCGCGACCGCCCTGATCGACACCGGCAGCGCGATGGACAAGGTGATCTACGAGGAGTTCAAGGGCACCGGCAACAGCGAAGTGCACCTGGACCGCCGCATCACCGAGAAGCGCGTGTACCCGGCGATCGGCGTCAATGCCTCGGGCACCCGCCGCGAGGACTACCTGATCGAGCCCGACCTGCTGCAGAAGATCTGGATCCTGCGCAAGCTGCTGCACCCGATGGACGAGATCGCGGCGATGGAATTCCTGCTCGACAAGATGAAGAGCACGAAGTCCAACGACGAGTTCTTCGGTTCGATGAAGCGCTGAAGCCAGCCCGCATCGATCATGGAAAAGCCCCGCTCCGCGGGGCTTTTTCGTTGCCGCCTGCACGGACGTCCGGGTCAATCCGACACGCTGTCCAGGTCCGCTTCCATGTAGCGCCACTCGCCATCGGCGCGCGTGAGCGACACGCGTCCACGGCGCAGGATGTCGTCGCGATCCTTGCCCTCGACCCACAGCACGGCGTCATCGCCGTCGATGCGGCCGCGCAGCACCCTGGCTTGCACCGGGGTCCCGTCGCGCAGGTCCTTGAGCGCCGCCTTGACATCGCTTTCGTCGTCGGACTTGATCCGCCAGGCGTTGTAGTCGCCCCCGACCAGCCTGCGCAGCACCGCCAGGTCGCCCTTGGCCACCGCGGTCGTCCACGCCCGATAGGCCTTGCCGGGCTCACCGCCGTCGGCGGGCAGGGCGGTGCCCGGTGGCGGGGTGATCGCGACGTCGAACGTCAGGTCGAAGTCGTAGGTTTCGCCGAAGAAGTCGTCCGGTTCCGCCAGCACCCAGCGCCCGGCGATGCGGCCCTTGGGCGCCGGGTCGAGCTTGAACACGCCGTAGCCCGAGGAATTGAACGAGGCACTGGGGTTGTTGTGGGAGAAGTAGAGGCCGCATTCGGCGCCCTCGGCATTGATGCAGATGCGCACGTAGCCGGCGCTGCCGTCGCCCAGTTGTTCCTCCGCCGCGGAGCTGGGCTGGAAGGCGGACGCGACCTTGCGGGCATCCATCGGCACGCTGCTCAGGTAGACATAGGTCTGCGCGCTGGCGGCGTCGCCGTCCTCGTCGACGGTCACCGCGATGACGTGCTTCGCCTCCAGGCGCACCTCGCCCTTGCGGAAATGGCCGCTGCCGCGATCCGCGGCAGTCGCGACGAGGGCCGCGCACAACAACGCGGCCCCGAAACCGATTTGCACGATGCTGCGCATGGCCTTGCCCCGATCTGCCGTGGATACAGGCTGCAACGCAGGGCAGGCGGCGCAGCGGCCGCCGCCGCGGGGGCGCGCTCAGCCAGCGGGGATGGGCGTGACCTTGACGGGGGAATTGGTGGCGATGGGCAACGGTCCGCCCGGCCCCGAGGCGGCGACGCATTCCTTCGATTCCAGCGCGCGCGCCTCCAGTTGCTCCCGGTACTCGTCGTTGCTGCGCGGCCCGCTCTTCGCGGACGACAGCATGAAACTCACCGGGAACCTCACCTCGGTGGACACCGGCCTCCCGCCGACCTGCTCCGGCTGGTAGCGCATGCCTTCGATCCAGCTGGTCAAGGTGGCGCGGAAGGGCTTCACGAAGCGGCCGAGGGTGCCCTCCATCGGTTCGATCGAGGCAAGCCGGGTGGTGCCGTCGGCCTGGATCGAATAGGTCACCCGGAACGTGCCTTCCGCGCCGCGCCGCCGCAGTTCGAACGGATAGTCCGGCGGAGGGATGAACCACGGACCCTGGGAGACGAGGGCCGGCCCGTTGCCCTTGAAGTCCAGGCCCAGGCGGTAGCCCTCCGCGGCCGGGATCGCACAGGCGCCGACCTTGACGAAGGTGACGGCCGACGCAGGCACGCCGTCCACCTTGGCGGGCTCGTACTGCCAGGAGGCGACGCGCTTCTCGATGAAGGCGCGGATGGCCACCGGCAGGTCGGCCGGCGCTTCGACCTTGACCGGCTTGCCCGCGGCGTCCACCTCGACGCGCACGGACGCATTGAAGGCCACCACGTCCGGCTTGGCCGGGTCGTCGGCCGCGATCGCCGGCGAGGCCGCCATGCAGGCGATCGCGACACACAGCATCGGGGTCTTCATGCTCAGCCCAGCGGGGTGACGAGGGTCGCGCCCTGGCGCAACGGATACACGCCGTTGTCGGGCAGCGCGTCGGGGCTGCCCGCGGTCTTCAGTTTTTCCTGCGCCCAGGGCATGTCCGTGTTGCGCGGGCCGGGGATGTAGGTATCCCAACCGCCCTCGTTGCGGCGCCTGTCGCTGGGCCTGCCCAGGACGAACTCGACGGGGACGCGCACCAGCCAGCTGTCGTCGTCCGCGCCCTCGCCCGTGGTCGGCACGGCGAAGGACCAGCCGCGCGCAACCCGCAGGGCCGCCATCGTGAACTGGTCGCGCAGGCTGTCCATCTCGTTGGCGGTGCCGGCGACGCGCAGGTTGACCTGCTCCGCGGCGACATTGGCCACCTTGCCGTCGCGACCGACCGCCACCACCAGGTAGACCGTGCCCTGGCCACCCATGCGCAGCGCGTTCTTGGGGAATTGCGGGGGAGACAGCTTGATGCCCGCCGGGTTGTCGGTCTTCGGGACCGCATCGGTGCTGCCGAAATAGCTGCTGGCGATGGCCACGCTGACCTGGTCGCCTTCGGCGCGTTTGGCGACCAGCCGCAGGTGCATCGGCACCTTGGCATTCACCGGCGCGCCATCGACGAGCACCGGCTGGAAGCGCCAACCTGCTACCGCCTTGCCGACGAAGGCGGTGAGCGCGTCGCCCAGCGGCGCTTCGGGATCGAGGGTGTGGGCGATGACGCTGCCGTCCTTGCCGATGGTGATCGTGCCCGACACCTGCAGGCTGGATTCGGCCTGCTTGCGCACCGCGGCGGCGCCACGCGAACCGGACAGTGCCGGCATCGCCAGCAGCAATCCGCCCAGCAAGGCGATGGCGGCCATCAGACGCATCTTCATCGTGCAACCTCCCTGTATGACGGCCGGAGTATGCCAGTGCCGGCAACAGCCCTGATCGCCGATACTGAAGTCCCTGAACGGAGTCATCCGGCATGCACGGCGAAGGCCTCGAGCTCGCACTGGTATTCCTGCTCGCGGCGGTGGTCGCGGTGCCGGTGTTCAAGCGCTTCGGGCTGGGCGCGGTGCTCGGCTACCTGGTCGCTGGTGCGTTGCTCGGGCCGCACGCGCTGCGGCTGGTGCGCAACCCGGAGCCGGTGCTCGCCGCCAGCGAGATCGGCGTGGTGATGCTGCTGTTCGTGATCGGGCTGGAACTGTCGCTGCCGCGCCTGAAGGTGATGCGCAGGCCGATCTTCGGCGTCGGCGGCCTGCAGGTGCTGCTGTCGGGGCTGGCGCTGGGCGCGCTGGCGATGTCGCAGGACCTGGGCTGGAAGGCGGCCCTGGTGGTCGGCCTGGGCCTGGCGCTGTCGTCGACCGCGGTGGGCCTGCAACTGCTCTCCGAGCGCAAGGAACTCACTGCGGAACACGGGCGGCTGGCCTTCGCCATCCTGCTGTTCCAGGACCTGGCCGCGATCCCGCTGCTGGCCGCGATCCCGCTGCTCGGCAAGGCCGGTGGCGAGGGCCTGGGCTGGGAGGAAGTGGCGAAGGCGGTACTGGCGATCGCCGCGCTGGTGCTGGGTGGCCGTTACCTGTTGCGCCACCTGTTCCGGATCATCGCGCGCACCGGCATGCCGGAGGTGTTCACCGGCGCGGCCCTGCTGGTGGTGCTGGGCAGTGCCTGGGTGATGCAACTGGCCGGGTTGAGCGCCGGCCTGGGCGCGTTCCTGGCCGGCGTGCTGCTGGCGGAGTCGGAATACCGGCATGAGCTGGAAGCGCAGATCAAGCCGTTCGAAGGCCTGCTGCTGGGCCTGTTCTTCATGGCGGTGGGGATGACCATCGACCTGCAGCAGATCGCCAGCGAGCCGCTGGTCATCGGTGCCTGGGTCGCGGCATTGCTGGCGGTGAAGTTCGCGCTGCTGTTCGCGCTTGGGCTTCGCCCGGGAAAGCTCGACCTGCGTGGCGCGATGCTGCTCGGCGGCGTGCTGGCGCTGGGCGGCGAATTCGCCTTCGTGGTGTTCGCCGAAGCCATGAAGGCGGGCCTGTTGGTCGAACCCCTGCGCGACCGGCTGGTCGCCGTGGTCGGGCTGTCGATGGCGGCCACGCCACTGTTGCTGTTGCTGATCTCGCGCGTCGCACCCGCGGTGGAAAAGCGCCGGCGGCGCGCGTACGACGACATCCCGGACGAACATCCGCAGGTGCTGATCGCCGGCTTCGGCCGCTTCGGGCAGATCGTGGCGCGCCTGCTGTGGGCGCAGAAGATCCCGTTCATCGCGATCGATCCCGACGACGAACAAGTCGATTTCTTCCGCCGCTTCGGCAACCAGGTCTACTACGGCGACCCGACCCACCCCGAACTGTTGCGCTCCGCTGGCGCGGCGCGGGTCAGGGTGTTCGTGGTCGCCATCGATGACGTGGACAAGGCGACCACGCTGGTGCGCCTGTTGCGCAAGCACTACCCGGATGCACGGGTGCTCGCGCGCGCGCGCGACCGCCGGCATGCGTGGCAGTTGCTGGACCTGGGGGTGAAGCCGTTCCGCGAACTGTTCGGCAGCAGCCTGGAGATGGGCCGAGAGGTGCTGGTCGCACTGGGCATGGAGGCGCGCCAGGCCACGGAGTACGCAAGCCGCTTCCGCGAATTCGACGAACGCGTGCTGGATGCACAGCGGCTGATGCAGGACGACGAGGACGCCCTGCTGCAAAGTGCGAGGAATGCACGCCGCGAACTCGAGGAGTTGTTCGAGGCGGACGCCGGCGAAGGCACGCTGGGACGCATCGTCGAACGCAAGGACTGAATCCGGTCAGCGGCCGACGCCGCCGTTATTCCCGCAGGAAGCGCGCCATCGAGACAGGCGCTTGCGGCGCGTTCCCGGGCAGTGCCAGCTCGGCGGCGACGTCCACGTAGCCGCGCATCAGGGCGATCTCCCGCGGGGTGCGGTTGAGCAGGTCGCGCTGGTCCGGATCGGCACCCTCGCGCAGCAGCGCCTGCGCCACCCGCAACAGCCCGTGCAGGCCGGCCAGGTGCAGCGGGCCGAACCCGCGCAGGTCGCGCGCATCCAGGCGCACGTCCTCGTCGAACAGCCGCTCCACGCCGGACAGCACCACGTCCTCGGTGCTGGGCGTGCCGGGCTCGGCGCGCGCACCCAGCAACAACAGCAGTGGCGTGGCGCCGCCGGCGGCGGTGCGCTGCGGATCGGCGCCGGCCAGCAGCAACGCATCCAGCAACGCGACCAGGCGGGTGCGGTCGCGTGCGGTGAAGCCGTAGAGCGCGGCGCAATGCAGCGGCGTCAGGCCCTGCGCATCGACCGCATGCAGGTCGGCGCCCCCCTGCAGCAGGCGAACGACCAGTTCCGGCAGGCCCAGTGCGGCGGCCAGCATCAGCACGGTGACTTCGCCCGGCAGCCGCTGCTCCAGGCCGGCCCCGGCCTCCAGCAGGCGCTCGACGATCTCGAGCTGGCGCATGCTCACCGCGGCCGACAGCGGGGTAGCCCCGGTATTGGCGGCAAGGGTGGGATCGGCACCCCGCTCCAGCAGCAGTTCGACCAGCGCGCGATGGCCGCCACCGGCCGCGCGCAGCAAGGCGCTGCAGCCCTGGCTGTCGGTCGCGTCCACCGGCAGCCCGAGGTCGAGGAGGCGGCGGACCGCGTCGAGGTCGCCCACGATCGCCGCGGCTGGCACGTCCAGTGGTTGCAGCGGTCGCCGCGGCAGCTTCCAGCCGCGCCAGTCCAGCCAGCCGGCCAGGTCGCGCCGTCCCGCCGCCAGGGCGACGCCCAGCGGGGTCTGGCCGTCCGCCGCGCGCCGGTCGGGCGCGGCGCCAGCGGCGAGCAGCTGCTTGAGTTCGTCGAGCCGGCCCAGCGCGGCGGCCAGGTGCAGCGCGCTCATCCCGTGGCTGTCGCGGGCGTCCAGGTCCACGCCGTGGGCCACCAGCCGCTGCAGCAGGCGCGGCCAGTGCAGGCGCACCGCCAGCGCCACCGGCGGATCGCCGGCCGGCGAGGTCGCATAGGGGTCGGCGCCACGCTCCAGCAGCTCCAGTGCGAAACCCTCGCCCCGGGCGTCGGTGAAGCCTTCAGTCAGGCAGGCCGCCAGGTAGACGGCCAGGCCGCCGGCACCGGCGGGCGACGCCCCGCGGGCGAACAGCAGGCGGGCGTTGTCGATGCCGGCCGTGCCGCGCGCCAGCGCCGCGGCCACCGGCATCGGCGCCGATCGGACCCGCGCTTCGGGGTTGGCCCCACGGGCCAGCAGCCAGGCGACGCGCGCGGGATCGGCGGCGACATCGGCATCGCAGAGCAGGCCATCGAGGTCGCCGCGGGCCAGCAGCGGCAGCAGCGTCGCCAGCTGGTTTTCCCCGGCCTCGTCCAGCAGCCGCTCGCGCAGCAGCAACGGCGGCGGTCGATCCGGTGCACCGTCGTCCTCGTCCATCGACACCGGCAGCGCGCGTTGCGGATCCAGCGCGGCGACCAGCGTCCAGCGGCCCGCGGCCGATGCCAGATCGATCGCGCCCTGGCCTTGCGCATCCGGCGCGCGCGGATCGACGCCGAGTTCGAGCAGGCGCCTCACCATGGTCGCCGACGGCGCTTCGGCGATGCAGGCCAGGTGCAGGGCATTCGCACCCTGTCCATCGCTGGCGTGCACATCGGCCTTGGCCGCGACCAGCACCTCCAATGCCGGGAGCGCACCGGCGCGGGTGGCATCGAGCAGCGGGGTGCGCCCTTCGCCATCACGCACGTTGGCGTCCGCACCGGCATCGAGCAGGGCTTCGCAGATGCCGGCATGGCCGGCGAACGCCGCTTCATGCAGGGCAGTACGGCCGCGGGCGTCGCGGGCATCCACGCGCGCCTTGTGGCGCAGCAGCAGTTGCACGCCGGCGGCGTCGTCTTCTTCGGTGCCGGCGGCGGCGAGCAGCACCGGTTGCCCGCCGACCGGTTCGGTCTTCGCCCCGCGCTCCAGCAGGAAGCGCGCGAGTCGCCAGTTGCCGGCACTGCAGGCCGTGCCCAGCGGCGACACGGCCTCGATGTTCAACGCGTCCATTTCCGCACCGGCGTCACGCAGCAGCGCGGCCACCCCGGGATCGGAGCTGCGCGCGGCATGGTGCAGCGGGGTGTTGCCGTCGGCGTCGGTGGCGCGCGGGTCGGCGCCATTGGCGAGCAGGGTCATCACCGCTTCCGGCCGGCCGTGCCAGCTGTCGCGGGTCGCCGCCAGCAGCGGGTTCATCCCGGCCAGCATGAGGTTCACGTCGGCGCCGCGCTCGATCAAGGCGCGCAGCAGGCGCAGGTCGGGCAGGACGGCGGCCAGCACCGGCAAGCCGCGACGATCGCGCGCACCCACCTCGGGCGGCAGGTTCGGGTCGGCGCCGGCCTCCAGCAATTGCAGGGCTTTCTCGACCCGGCCATTGCGCGCCGCCGCGTACAGCTCGCGGCCCAGGGCCACGGTGTCGACCACCGGCACCGTCGCCAGCGGCAGCGCGAGTTCCGGTGCGTCGTCGAGGTCGGCGACGAGGTCGTCCGCCTCGGCTTCGACGGCGTCCATCTCCACCACCGGCAACCCATGCGCCAACGACAGGGTGGGCGCGGCCTGCAGCAGCAGGTGGGCGATCGGCAGCAGGCCGGCGTAGACCGCGGTGGCGACGATGCGCACCTGGCCGGCCAGCAGGCCGGGCCAGGCCAGCAGCAGGCCACCGACCAGCAGCAGGAACACCGGCAAGGCGACTTGCACCAGCGCGCGCCAGGCCTGGCGATCCTGCAGGTGCTGGCGGGCGAAGCGCAGGCCCAGGCGGCCGCCTTCGCGTTCGCTGCCGTGCCAGAGCGGCCAGTGCCACCACAGCAGGACCAGCAGCAGGCCGGCCGCCGCACTCAGTGCGAGCACAGGCAACAAGGCCGGCGCGGCCAGGACATGCTGCAGCGGCCAGGCGACCAGCACGCCGGCCAGTACGAAGCCGCCGCCCCACAGCAGGGCCAGGCTGCCGGCATCGGCCGCCAGCCGCGCACGCTTGCGGGTCCCGCGCAGGAAGGCGATGCCCAGCGCCATCGGCACCTGCGCCAGCCATGCCGCCGCGCCGGCGCTGCCGACGTCGAACCAGCACGCGCCGGCCAGCAGCAGGCCGGCCAGCAACAGGGCCACGCCAATCCCGGGATGCCGCTCAGGCATCGGTGCCCCAATCCTCGGTCATCGGGTCCGCCATGGTCGGCGGGAACTGCAGGTGGAAGCCTTGCGCGGCAAGGTTGCTGCGCACCACCGCGGGGTCGGCCTGGGCCAGCTTGCGGCCCTCGACCAGGGCGACATCCAGCACGAAGCGCAACTCGCCCAGCTGCTTGCGCACTGGCTCGGGCAGGCAGTCGAAGTCATCGCGGCGCGCCAGGTAGGCGTAGGTGTCGGCCTTTTTCAGGCTCTTGTAGACGTAGGCGTGCATCGTGCGATCCGGGGGAACCGCCGTGTCGGGAAACAGGCCCGATTGTGCGGGAAAGCGCGCGGCGGCGCGACCCGCCGGGGCTGCGCGGCGACGCCGCAAGCGAGTCAGTGGTAACCCGAGTCCGATTCCACCTTGCCGGCGAACACCCGGTACGACCACCACGTGTAGCCCAGGATCACCGGCAGCAGGACCGCCAGCCCGACCAGCACGAAGCCCTGCGAGGACGGCGGCGACGCGGCCTGCCAGATCGTCAGCGACGGCGGCACGATGTACGGCCAGATCCCCAGCACCAGCCCCGCGAAGGCAAGCGCGAACAGGCAAAGGGTGAGGATGAACGGCTTGCCATCGCGGCCCTGCGCCATCGCCGCTCGCCACAGCGCGAACGCCACCAGCAGCACCAGCAGCGGCACCGGCGACAGCCACCAGAAGTTCCCGGTGTCGAACCAGCGCGCCATGATCTTCGAGCTCAGGAACGGCAGCCATGCGCTGACCAGGCCGATGAACGCGACCACCACCAACACCAGCGGCCGCGCCAGCGTGCGCGCGGTCTTCTGCAGTTCGCCTTCGGTCTTCAGGATCAGCCAGCACGCCCCGAGCAACGCATAACCGAACACCACCGCAGCGCCGGTCAGCATCGAGAACGGACTGAAGAACCCGAACATCCCGCCGATGTACTTGCCCTCCTGCAACGGCATGCCCTCGACGATCGCGCCCAGGATCACGCCTTGCCAGAACGCCGCGCACAGCGAGCCCAGCGCGAATGCCCAACCCCACAGCCACTTCGATCGCTCCGCCTTGAAGCGGAACTCGAAGGCGACGCCGCGGAACACCAGCGCGATCAGCATCATCAGCACCGGCAGATACAGGGCCGACAGGATCAAGGCATACGCCTTGGGGAACGCCGCGAGCAGGCCGGCACCACCGAGGACCAGCCAGGTCTCGTTGCCGTCCCAGATCGGTGCCGCGGTGTTCATCATGTGGTCGAGCTGGTGCTCGTCCTGCGCGAACGGGGCAAGGATGCCGAGGCCCAGCACGAAACCGTCCAGCAGTACGTACATCAGCACGCCGAAGCCGATCACCCCGAACCAGACGACGGGAAGCCAGACCTCCATCACGCGCCCCCTTCGATTTTTTCATCGGGCAACGACAACGGCCGTGCCGGCGTCTTCTCGCCGCCTTCGGTGTCCTTCGGCGGTTGCTTCACCGGCCCCTTGCGCAGCAGCTTCTGCAGGTACCAGATGCCGGCGCCGAACACGAACGCGTAGGCCGCGGCGTACACGACCAGCGAGGACAGCACCGCCGCCGCGACGATGTTCGGGCTCACCGCTTCGCTCGTGCGCAGCAGGCCGTACACGACGTACGGCTGGCGACCGATTTCGACCACGTACCAGCCCGCCACCAATGCGATGAAGCCCGATGGCGCCAGCAATCGCCAGCCATCCAGCAGCCAGCGACTCTCGAACAGGGTCTTGCGCTTCCACGCCCACAGCGAGGCAAGGGTGAGCAGCAGCATCGCCATGCCCAGGCCGACCATCACCCGGAACGCATAGAACACCGGCGCCACCGGCGGCCGCTCCTCGCGCGGGACCGCGGTCAGCGGCTGGATGTCGCCATCCAGGGTGTGGGTGAGGATGAGGCTGCCGAGTTTCGGGATCGCGACCTCGTAGTCGTTGCGTTCCTCACGCGCGTTCGGCACCGCGAACAGCACCAGCGGTACACCGTGTCCCGGCGGCTCGCTGCGCCAGTGCGCTTCCATCGCCGCCAGCTTCACCGGCTGGTGCTCGCGCACGTTCAGGCCGTGCAGGTCGCCGACGAAGATCTGCAGCGGCACCGCGATCGCGGCGAAGGCCACCGCATGCTTGAGCATCCGCTTGCCGGCCTCGACATGCACGCCGCGCCGCAGGTACCACGCACTCACCCCACCGATCACGAAACAGGTGGTGATGAACGCCGCCAGCACCATGTGCGCCAGCCGGTACGGGAACGACGGGTTGAACACGATCGCCCACCAGCTTTCCGGCTGGAACACCCCTTGCGCGTCGATGCTGAAGCCCTGCGGCGTCTGCATCCAGCTGTTGGCGGAGATGATCCAGAACGTCGAGATCATGGTGCCGATCGCGACCATCAGCGTCGCGAAGAAATGCAGCCTGTCGGAGACCTTCTTCCAGCCGAACAGCATCACCCCGAGGAAGCTGGCCTCGAGGAAGAACGCGGTGAGCACTTCGTAACTGAGCAGCGGGCCGAGGATGTTGCCGGCCTTCTCGCTGAGCACCGCCCAGTTGGTGCCGAACTGGAAGCTCATGACGATGCCGCTGACCACGCCCATGCCGAACGACACGGCGAAGATCTTCAGCCAGAAGAAATACAGGTCGCGCCAGAGGTCGTCCTTGGTGCGCAGCCAGCGCCATTCGATGAAGGCCAACCAACTCGCGAGGCCAATGGTGAAGGCCGGGAACAGGATGTGGAACGAAATCACGAAGCCGAACTGGATCCGAGACAGCAAAAGCGCGTCCACGCAATGCACTCCACGGCGCATGGGGGGGACGCCGCCCGCATATTGTGCGCCCGGCGGATGAGAGCCGCCATGCAAACAAGCTATCGCACCGATTGAGCGGGACTTCCGGCGGACGCCTGCGCAGGCACGGCTGCTACCCTTTGCCGACCTGCTTCCCGGATCGCCCCATGCGCCTTGCCCCGCTCGCCTTCGCCCTGCTCGCGACCCTGGTCGCCGCGCCGGTGGTCCATGCCTCCGAACCGATCACGTTGACCCAGGCGATGGCGGATCCGGACTGGATCGGGCCGCCGGTGGACAGCGGCTGGTGGCGTTGGGATGGCAAGGCCGCGCAGTACCTGCTCAAGCGCAACGGCGCGACCATCCGCGACACCTGGCAGGTCGGCATCGACGGCGGTGCACCGGCGCGACTGGAAGGCAGCGCACGCGCCGACCTCGATACCGCCGATGTTGTCCTCGATTCGGCCGGCATGCGCAGCGCATTCGTGCGCAACGGCGACGTGTTCGTGCGCGACCTGCGCAGCGGCGCGCTGACCCAGCTCACGCGCGGCGGTGACGATGCCGGCCGCCTGCAATGGAGTCGCGACGGCGCACTGACTTGGCGCACTGGTTCGGCGTGGCAACGCTGGGATGGTCGTGTCATCACCCAGGCGGCACTGCCGAAGGCCGAGGATGCGCCAACCAACCCGCCCAAGCCTGATGACCTGCGCGACCGCCAGCTGCGCCTGATCGCAACGCTGAAGGACGACCGTGCGCGCCGCGACGCCGCGCGCGCGCAGGCCGAGGCCTGGCGCAGCAGCGATCCGACCCGCGCGCCCGCAGCGATCTACCTCGGCAAGGACGTCGACATCGTCGACAGCGCGCTGTCGCCGGATGGTGCGTGGCTGCTGGTCGCGACGACGGTGAAGGGCGCCGACGTGGGCACGCTCGGCAAGATGCCGAAGTACGTCACCGAATCCGGCTACGAGGAATTCGAGGACGTGCGCACGCGCGTGGGCCGCGGCGATCCGCTGCCGCAGACACTCTGGCTGGCCGAGGTCGCCACCGGCAAGGTCCGTGAACTCAAGTTCGACGCACTGCCCGGCATCGCCACCGATCCATTGGCGGCACTGCGCAAGGCCGCCGGCAAGGAGGCGCTGAAGGGCAACCGCGCGGTGCAGGTCGCGACCAGCGGCGACAACGGCAGCGCGCCATCGTTGCTGTGGAGCAACGACGGCCGCAACGCGGCCGTGATGGTGCGTGCGATCGACAACAAGGATCGCTGGATCGCCACGGTCGATCTTGCAGGCGCGACGCTGCAGCCGCGCCATCGGCTCACCGACCCGGCGTGGATCAACTGGGGCTTCAACGAATTCGGCTGGCTCGCCGATGGCCGCACGCTCTGGTACCTGAGCGAGGAAAGCGGGTTCTCGCACCTGTATACGCTCGACGGCACGAACAAGACCCAGCTTACCGATGGCAAGTGGGAAACTTCCGCCGTCGTCCCGACGCGCGATGGATCCAGCTTCTTCTTCCTGTGCAACCGCGCGCAGCCGGGCGACTACGAAGTCTGCACCGTGCCCGCGCGCGGCGGCACGGTGCGCGAAGTCACCTCGCTGGATGGCGTGGAAAGCTTCGTGCCCTCGCCGGATGGCGGGAAGCTGCTGGTGCGGCATTCGTCCGCGTACATGCCGCCGCAGCTGTCGGTCGTCGATGCGGCTGGCGGCGAAGCCAGACAACTCACCGACACCCGCACCGCCGACTTCAAGTCGCGCGCGTGGATCCAGCCGCAACTCGTGCAGGTGCCGAGCAAGCATGGCGCCGGCACCATCTGGGGCAAGTATTACGGGCCGGCGACGATGGAGCCGGGCAGGACGTATCCCGTGGTGATGTTCGTCCACGGCGCCGGCTACCTGCAGAACGTCAGCGCGCGCTATCCGAACTATTTCCGCGAGCAGATGTTCCACAACCTGCTGGTCGACGAGGGCTACATCGTCCTCGACCTCGACTATCGCGCCTCCGAAGGCTACGGCCGCGACTGGCGCACCGCGATCTACCGCTGGATGGGCAAGCCGGAGCTGGAGGATTACCTGGACGGCCTGGACTGGCTGGTCGCCAACAAGCAGGGCGACCGCGACCGTGCCGGCATCTACGGCGGCAGCTACGGCGGCTTCATGGCCTTCGTCGCGCTGTTCAAGCAGCCCGGCGTGTTCAAGGCCGGCGCCGCGCTGCGCCCGGTCAGCGACTGGTCGCAGTACAACCACGAATACACCAGCAACATCCTCAACACCCCGGAACTCGATCCCGAGGCCTACCAGCGCTCCAGCCCGATCGAATACGCCGAAGGCCTGCAGGACCACCTGCTGATCGCCCACGGCATGATCGACGACAACGTGTTCTTCAAGGACTCGGTGATGCTGGCGCAGCGCCTGATCGAACTGCGCAAGGACAAGTGGGAACTCGCGCCTTATCCGCTGGAGCGCCACGGCTTCACCCACCCGGATGCGTGGTACGACGAGTATCGCCGCATCCACGAGTTGTTCGAGCGCACCCTGAAGTAAGCCCTGCCCATGCTGCGCATCACCGAACTCAAGTTGCCGCTGGACCATGACGACGCCGCGCTGGCCGCGGCGATCGTCGCGCGCCTGGGCATCCGCGCCGATGAACTGGCCGGCTACACCGTCGCCAAGCGCAGCTACGACGCGCGCAAGCGCGGCGCGATCGTGCTGATCTACTCGGTGGACGTGGACACCCCTCGCGAAGCGGAGCTGCTGGCGCGCCTGCAGCAGGATCCGGGCACTGCAGGCAGCAAGGTGATCCCGGCCCCGGACACCAGCTACAGGTTCGTCGCCTGGGCGCCTGCATCGCTGCCGTTGCGTCCGCTGGTGATCGGCATGGGGCCGTGCGGCCTGTTCGCCGGCCTGGTGCTGGCGCAGATGGGGTTCAATCCCATCATCCTGGAACGCGGCAAGGCGGTGCGCGAACGCACGGTCGATACCTTCGGCCTGTGGCGCAAGCGCGTGCTGGATCCCGAATCCAACGTGCAGTTCGGCGAAGGCGGCGCGGGCACGTTCTCCGACGGCAAGCTGTACAGCCAGATCAGCGACAAGCAACACCACGGCCGCAAGGTGCTGACCGAGTTCGTCGCCGCTGGCGCGCCGGAGGAAATCCTCTACGTCAGCAAGCCGCACATCGGCACCTTCCGGCTGGTGTCGATGGTCGAACGCATGCGCGCGACCATCGAATCGCTGGGCGGCGAGATCCGCTTCGGCCAGCGCGTCGACGACCTCCTGGTCGAGGTCGATGCGGCCGGCGTGCGCCAGCTGCGCGGCGTGACGCTGGCCAGTGGCGAAGAACTCCGCGCCGACCACGTGGTGCTGGCACTCGGACACAGCGCGCGCGACACCTTCGCGATGCTGCATGCGCGCGGCGTCTTCGTCGAAGCCAAGCCTTTCTCGCTCGGCTTCCGCATCGAACATCCGCAGTCGCTGATCGACCAGGCGCGCTTCGGTCCGCAGGCCGGACACGCGCTGCTCGGCGCTGCGGATTACAAGCTGGTCCACCACGCCAGCAACGGGCGCTCGGTGTACAGCTTCTGCATGTGCCCCGGCGGCACCGTGGTCGCGGCGACCAGCGAGCCGAGCCGCGTGGTCACCAACGGCATGAGCCAGTACTCGCGCAACGAGCGCAACGCCAATGCCGGCATCGTGGTCGGCATCACACCGGAGGACTACGCGCCCCATGGCGAAGGCCCGTTGGCCGGTATCGCGTTGCAACGGCACTGGGAATCGCAGGCCTTCGTGCTGGGCGGCGGCGATTACTCCGCACCGGCACAACGGGTCGGCGACTTCATCCGCAATCGTCCATCCACCGCATTCGGCGCGGTGCTGCCGTCGTACACGCCGGGGGTGACGCTCGGCTCGCTGGACGAAGCGCTGCCGCGCTATGCGATCGACGCCATCCGCGAAGCGCTGCCCGCCTTCGACAAGCAGATCCGCGGCTTCGCGATGGATGATGCCCTGCTCACCGGCGTGGAAACGCGCACGTCATCGCCCTTGCGCATCACCCGCGGCGAAGACGGCCACAGCCTGAACACCCGTGGGTTGTTCCCCGCCGGCGAAGGCGCGGGGTATGCCGGCGGCATCCTCTCGGCCGGCGTGGACGGCATCAAGACCGCGGAAGCGGTGGCGCGGAGCATCGTTGCGGGAACCTGAAGCCGATCCGCGGCATTCGCTGCGCTATGCCTTCAATTTTTCGACTAGATCCTTCGCTGGCGTGAACACGAATGCGTTGCCGATACGCTCATTGCGCATCAACTTGAGTTTCACCAGCGCCAGAAGATCCGAGCGGGCTGTCTGATAGCTGACGTCCTGGATCTGCATATGGCGGTCGATGCGGTAGCTCTTGTCCGGGTGTCGAACCGCATCCAACAATAGTTCCCTCTGCCGGTGGTTGAGTTTGCCGCCGAGGCGCGAGCCAGGACGCAGCATGCCTTCCGCGCGTTGGCGCTCCTCGGCTTTGCGTACAAGCCAGCCATGCAGTCCGTCGATGGCACCGAGGATCACATCGAGGTGGTGATCGACGAAATAGCCCAAATCCGCCTCGTCCGTTTCCGTGTACAGGTATGCACGCAGGTACTTGGCTTTCGCACGCTTGAATACACTGGAGACCGAAAGAAATTCGGTCAGCCAATAACCGGACCGCAACATCGACCAATAGAACAGGGTGCGCGCGGTTCGTCCGTTGCCGTCACAGAAGGGATGGTCGTAACCGATCTGGAAATGCAGGGCGATGGCACGGATCACCGGGTGCAAGAAGCCTGCCTCGTGCTCGCCATTGGCGAAATCACAAAGCGCCTGCAACCGCATCGGAAGTTCGTCCGCATGCGGTGGCATGTGCAGGATGCGTCCCTCTCCGTCCTCCACCACGATATTGTCGTCAGCCGTGCGGAACCTGCCCGCCTGCGCAGGATCATCCAACGTGTCGGCGGTGAGCAGTCGGTGTATTTCAAACACCGCATCCGGCGTCAGCGGTTGATCGCGCCACCGCTTGAGCTCCTGCATCGCCAGATAGTTGTTGTGGATCATGCGCTCGCCATGATCCCTGGGTGCCCTGCCACTGCGGAGCATCTCCTTGGCAACTGCGGTAGTGGTTCCCGCGCCCTCCAATTGCGAGGAAGTCATCGCTTCCTCGATCTGTGAGCGGATCAGGAAACGTTCCTTCGCGCGGTCGTCGGCGATGCTGTCCAGCCCACGCAGGGACCCCGAACATTCGCGGGTGATCGTGTGCAGTTTCTCTGCGATCGAATCGGTCAGTACGACCCGGAACGGCCGGCCATCGCGGTCCTTCAACGGTAGATCGCGCGCTGCGGTCGTCCTCGCCAACTTGATCGCCAGCCACCATTGCTCGCTGCTCAAACCCTCGGGTGGCGCCAAGTGGCGCAAGTGATCCCAGTGTTCGTACTTGCCGCGAACCTCCGGTCCGATGCGGAGGCGCAGCAGTCGACTGAACTCACCCGCATTGGCGTCAAACAGTTGGCCAAAGGGGGGCGGTGAGACGGGGATTTTCATACGTCTGTCAATCTACTACTAATTTGTTCTGAATTAGTAATAGATTGACATCATCTTACTAAGCTACTGATTAATAAGAATTTTATCGTTCCAGGATCGCCACCACGCCCATGCCGCCGGCGGTGCAGATCGAAATCAGGCAACGACCACCACCGCGCTGCTTCAGTTCCTTCGCCGCCGCGGCGACGATGCGCGCACCGGTGGCGGCGAACGGATGGCCGGCGGCGAGCGAGGAACCATTCGGGTTGATCTTCGCGGGATCGATGCGGCCCAGCGGCGCATCCAGGCCGAGGCGATTCCTGCAGTAGGCCTCGTCCTCCCA
>ERZ795061.2191-NODE-2191-length-18179-cov-5.456687_pt1 | contig 18179 bp, 13 predicted proteins | sample MGYA00375145_ERZ795061 | MGnify/ENA primary metagenome ERZ795061 (study PRJEB30190, sample SAMN05720144) | anaerobic digester metagenome | isolation source: active sludge of municipal wastewater-treating anaerobic digesters | place: USA | collected 2014-12-22 ... | reverse complement strand
CATGGCCGTCCGCGTCTGGCAGGAGGACGGGGCCCTTTTCATCGAGGTCCGGGACAGGGGCGTGCCCTTCAACCCGGTCAAGAAGAAGAACCCCAACGTGCTGGTCAGGCTGAGGCGGGAACTGCCCGGCGGGCTGGGTGTCTATTTCTACCGGACGCTCATGGACGGCCTGTCCTACAGGAGGGTCCGCGGGGAGAACGTCCTGACCGTCCGCAAATCCCTTCAGTAGAGGACCTTGGCCTCCCCGTTGACCTTGACGAGCCTGGCGATCTCCCGCAGGACGAGGTCGCGCCGGACGAGCACGGCCCCGATCTCCTCGTCCGTGAGGTACTCGCCGACGACCGCCCGGACGGTCGCGGCGTCGAGGGCCCTGACCCTGTCGACGACGGCCCGCGGCAGCTCGCTCATGAGCCGGGGGCCTTCGGGGTTCTTGGCCGAGTAGAGGAGGCTCCCGGTGAACCGGGCCGCGGTCCGGAAGGACCGGGAGTGGTCGATGAGGACCATCCGCCAGTCGGGCGTGATCAGGATCTGGTTGGCGTGACGGTCCTCGTTGGCGATGAGGTTGTCGAAGAGCCGCTGCAGGTAGGTGGCCCGGTTCCAGGAGAAGGCCTTGGCCGGCGGCATCTTGATGTTCCTCTCCAGGCGCTCTTTGAGGGAGATGCAGCCGTCGACCCAGTACTGGCAGGAGCCCCGCTCGTCACGGAAGCGCCGCTCGACCGTCGGCGGGACCAGGCCCAGGCCGAGGTGCTTGTCGAGCCGGTAGGCGGCGATCTCGTAGGTCCAGCCCTCCCAGTAGCCGCCCATGCGGCCCCGGGCGTTCTTCCACAGGCCCCGGTGGACCGTCTCGCCTTTCTTGAGGGTCAGGACCCACGGCGAGGTCACGGCCTCGGCGCCGACGATCTGCGCGCTCGCGACGACCTCCGCCGTCCGGAGGAAGTCCTCCCAGCGTTCGCGGCTTTCGAGCTCGCCGGGGGTGAACTGGGGCGCTCCGGGGGAAGGGCCGCCGGAGGCGGCGGCCGACCGGCCCGCCGGCGGCTCCGGGCCGGCGCAGGCCAGGAGGAGGCCGGCGGCCAGAAAGGCCGTCGCCAGGCGTTTGTCCATCGTGCTCTCCGTCCCTCCGGGCCTCGCGGGCGGACCCGGCCCGGCCTCGGCATCGGCCTCGGTATCAGTAGATGACGGCCGCCTCGCCCCACTCCCGGACCATCTCGTCGATCTCCTTGAGCAGGAGCCCCCGGCGGGCGATGACGGCCTTGATCTCCCGGTCGGTCAGGGTCATCCCCACGGCCGCCTTGACGCTCTCGAAGGTCAGTTTCCGGACCTCGTCGACGAACCAGCGGGGCAGGCGCCGGAACAGCCACGGCGCCCCCTGGGAGGACCTCTTGATCCCGTACCGGCCGAACATCAGCCGCTTGACGTGCTCGCCGGTCGAGCGGAAGGCCCGGGAGTGGTCGAAGATGATGGTCCGCCAATCCTCGGTGTAGAGGATGTTCTGCTGGGTCCGGTCGTCGTTGGCGACGAGGCTGTCCCAGGCCCGGGTGAGGTACTTCATCTTCTCGGTGCGGTCGAGGGCCTCGTCGGGGATGCGGATGCCCTCCTCCATGACCTCGAGCAGGCTGTGCTTGTTCTCGGCCCAGAGGACGAGGGCCCCTTTCCGGCCCTGGAACTCGCGCTCGACGGCGGGCGGGACCATGTTCAGGCCGATGAGCTTGTCCAGCCGGTAGGCCGCGATCTCGTACTGCCAGCCCTCGAGATAGCCGCCCATCATGCCGTGGGGGTCCTTCCAGGCGGCCTTGCCCTCGACGTCGCCTTTCCTGAGATAGAGCTTCCAGGGCCTGGTCACGCCCTCGCCGATGGGCTCGGCCCGGACGATCTCGGCCGTGAGCAGGAACTCCTCCTGGGCCTCGCGCCGAGCGACCTCCTCCGGACGGAACTGGGCCGGGGCCGGCCGCGGCGCGGCGGCCAGTGCGGCGGCCAGGGACAGGACGATGGCGGCGCTGCGCGTCATGCCGGGCCTCCCCTCGAACGAACGCTTCGAGAACATCTTAGCCCTCCCGGCCCCGGATTTCAAGCCGCCGGGGCCGCCTCCATGGCCGCCTTGCGCTTCTTGTAGACCCCGATGATCTTGAGGCAGACGGCCAGGAGAACGACGACGGCGGCGACGTTGAGCAGGGCGTAGCGCTCGATGGGCAGGCGGAGGAACGTGACGCCGATGAACACGGCCAGGGCCGAGAGCGTGTCGCCGCCCCGGACGAAGAAGGTGTCGATGGCCGCCTTGGCCTTGTATTTCTCCTCCCGCTTGGTGACCAGGAACAGGGCCGCCTTGGTCGTGTTCTGCAGGGAATAGTCGGTCCCGTTCTCGGCCGCCTTGACGCCCCGCACCAGGGCCAGCACGGCCCCGAACGAGATGAGCGCGTAGCCGCCCAGGGCGATGAGCGGCAGGAAAAGCAGGGCCCCGCTGACGCCCACCCAGCGGAAGATGCGCGAGACCAGGAAGAGCTGGATGGCGAGGGCGATGAGGTTGGTCAGGAACTGGTAGTTCCGGAACGCGTTCCAGACGTCCCCCTGCCTGGCGATGATATCGGAGATGATGAACTCGCCGGTCGCGTTGACGAAGTTGTAGAGGCCGATCATGAGGGCGATGAGCAGGAGGTAGCGGCTCTTGAAGACGAGCCGGAAGCCGCCCCCGGCCTCGAGCGGCTGCTCCTGGACCACGGCCTTCCCGGCCGCGCCGGCCGGGCCCCGGCCACGCTCCTCCCGGGCCTTGCGGACGTCCCGGCGGTGGATCAGCCGGGCCAGGGCGATGCAGAGGCCGAGGATCACCCCGGCGATGAGCATGAGCTTGAACTCCCAGTTCCCGCCCAGGAGGCCCTTCAGCTTCCTCATGAAGGGGAGGGTGGCCACGAGCCCGCCCAGCGTCGCGCCCAGGGCCACCAGGGGGAAGGTCCGCTTGCCGACCTCGTCGGTGTAGAGATCGTTGGCGAAGCCCCAGAACTGGGCCACGACGAAGTAGTTGAAGATGCCGATCCAGACGAAGAACATGATGCCCATCGGCTTGACGGCCATGCCGCCGGCGTTGAGGGCGTAGAAGAGGACCAGGTTGGAGATGAAGAAGGAGGTCGTCCAGGTGATGAGGACGTGGCGGGGGACCTTGGAGGCCAGCCGGCTGAAGGCCTTGACGACGAAGACGAACAGGACCGCCTGGGCCCCGCTGAGATAGCTCTTGACGGCCGCCGAATCCTTGTCGACGAGGAGGAGCGCGTCGCGCAGCGGCTTGAGGATGTAGTAGGCGAAGAGGAGCAGGAAGATGTTCAGAGACAGGAGGAGGGCCTTGGGCGCCTCGCCGCGGCGGATGTCGGCGAAGAGCCTCAGGATGCGGTAGCCGAGGTTGTAGCGGGTGCTGTCCATCTTGCCGCTCCTTTCCCCCTTCGTCAGAACAGGACGTTGCGCGCCCCGGCCATCCGGATCCGGGCCTCGATCGCCCGGACGACCGCGCGCCGGCGCGCGTTGAGCGCGGCCGTCTCCCGGGGATCGAGGTGCCGGCCCACGTATTCGGCGACCGTCTTGTCGTCCCAGGCCTGGAGCTTGCGGAAGAGGAGCCGCGAGCAGCGCAGGATGGGGCAGTGGGCGGGCAGGCCCCTCTCCGGCGCGAAGGCCTCGGAGAAATCGACCCGGTAGACCCGGCCGTCGTCCCGGCTGATCAGCGTGTCCCGGTCCTCGCGGCAGTCGTCGTAGGCCAGGTTCTGGAAGACCGCGAGGTCGGCCATGGCCTTCTCGAACGCGGCGGGGTCCGGGACCGCGGCCTTCTTCTCCCTGCGCTCCGCCTCGGACACGGCGTTGGGGACGAAGACCTGGATGGCGCCCGGGACGCCCTCGACCGTCCGCTCGACGATCGGCGGGACGAAGCCGACGTCGAGGTACTTGCTGAGGGCGTAGGCGGCCAGGTCGTAGCGGTAGCTGTCGGCCAGGGGCGCGGGCCGGCGCCGGTCGACGTACTTGAACAGGGCCGTCAGGACGGCGCCCCGGGCCTCCAGGGTCAGCCGCCAGGCGTCGGTCCGCCCCCCGGGCCCGGGGCCGCGGCCGGTGATCGCGGCTGTCCGCAGGAACGCCTCCACCTCCCGCCGCGTCAGGGGCGGGAGGGGCGGGGGCCGGATGCCGCTCTGCTTGGCCACCTCTTCGCTCTCGCCCCAGAGGCGGAACTCGCCGTTCTCGTAGATCAGGGCCGAGGGGACCCCGCCGTAGCTCCCGGAGAAGGCCCCGGCGATGCCCGTGTCCATGATCCAGACCTTGTCCTCGAAGCGGGCGACGTTGGCCTTGGCCACGACCTGGCTCCGGCCGCCCTTGTAGCTGAAGTAATTGTGGCCGATGACCATGGCCTTGGCCCCGAGGTTGGCCAGGATCCGGTCGACCTCGGACTGGGCGGCCTTCCCGGTCTCGGCCAGGCCGCGGAACCAGAGCGGGCCGTCGGGGTTGTAGACGATCTTGGGCCTGAAGGCCCGGGTCATCCGCCGCGGGTCGCGCATGATGCCCCGGAGGTAGGCCAGCTCCGTGCGCATGACCGTGTTGATCTCCCGGAGGGGCCACTTGGAGAACGCCCCGTTGAGGCCGCCGTGGACGTAGACGACGTCGTTGATCTTGATGACCGTGTTCTTCCCGAGGAGCCAATCGCCGACGGCGTCGTTGAAGCCCTGGACGTAGGCCCGCCGGGCCTGGGGGTCCTTGCCGTCGAGGACGTTCCGCCAGAAATCGTAGAGGCCGTGGTCGGTCGAGACGTCGAGGCCCCCGATCAGGGCCTGTTCCCTTTCGTCCGGGGGGAGGGCCCCGGCGTACTCGGCCTCCCGGGCCCGGCGGAAATCCTCGGGCAGGAAGGAGACGAACTGCTCGACGGTGACATAGCCCGGGTAATCGAGGGAGATGCCGGTGATGTTCATCTCCTCGTGGTTGCCGAGAAGGACGTGGACCATGCCCCCGGCCGCGGCGGCCTCCCTCTCGAGGCGCATGAGCGTCTCGTAGACCTTGCGGGCGCCGGGCCCCCGGTCGGCGATGTCGCCGAGCTGGACGAAGTGGGCCTTGCCGCCGATCCAGCGGAGGTCGCTGTCGATGAGGCCCACCTGGGGATGGGCCATGATGTAGACGAACTGCTCGTAGTCGCCGTGGATGTCGGCGACGGCCACGACGCGCTCGACCCCGGTCCAGGCGTAGGGGATCTCTTCGGCCGTCAGGGCCGGGGCCGAAACGAAGAGAAGCGCCCACAGGAAGAGGGGCAAGCGCCCGAGGCGACCCTTTTCATCGGTCATCTGCCCCATATATAGGCCTTTTCGGCGGGGGAAGCAAGGCCCCCGGCGGGTTGACGCCCGGTCGCCCGTGCTGATATCCTGAGGCCGCGCGACATCCCCGGAGGAAAGGACGCCGGCCATGCCAAAGACGACGAGAGGGACCGCGGCGATCCTGTCGGCCCTCCTGGCCCTGGCGGCCTGCGGCGGCGGAGAGCGGGGCGGGACCCCGGCCCGGGGGCCGGCGGGCGCGGCCAAGGCCGCCGCGGCGGCGGTCAAGCCGGGCCTCGAGGTCCTCCTCGAGGAGCGCCTCGACCTCGTCCGGGGGAAAAGGGTCGGCCTGATCACCAACCCGACCGGGGTCGACCGGCTCCTGCGGACCACGGTCGACCGGTTCCTGGCCGAGCCCGCGATCGAGCTCGTCGCGCTCTACGGGCCGGAGCACGGCGTCCGGGGCAACGCCCAGGCCGGCGAGTACGTGCCGTTCTATTTCGACGACACGTCCGGCCTGCCGGTCTTCAGCCTCTACGGGCAGTCCATGAAGCCCGTCCCGGGCATGCTCAAGGACATCGACGAGTACATGCGCTCCTTCGACACCGGGGCGGCGGGCAAGGCGCCCGAGGCGGCCATGGTCGAGGGCCTCGACGTCCTGGTCTTCGACATCCAGGACGTCGGGACGCGCGTCTACACCTACGTCGCGACCATGGCCTTGGCCATGCAGGCCGCGGCCGAGGCGGGCATCGAGTTCATCGTCCTCGACCGGCCCAACCCGGTCGGCGGCGCCGTCATGGAAGGGCCCGTCCTCGAATACCCGCGGTTCAGCTCGTTCATCGGCCTCTACCCCGTGCCGGCCCGCCACGGCCTGACGGCCGGCGAGCTGGCCCGGCTGTTCAACGACAGGTTCCTGGACCCCAAGGCCCGGCTGACGGTCGTGCCGATGGAGGGCTGGACGCGGGACATGACGTTCGACGGGACCGGCCTGCCCTGGGTCATCCCGTCGCCCAACATGCCGACCCTCGAGACGGCCATGGTCTACCCGGGGCTCGTGGCCATCGAGGGGACCAACCTCAGCGAGGGCCGGGGGACGACACGCCCGTTCGAGCTCTTCGGGGCGCCCTGGATCGACGCCCACGCCCTGGCCGGCAAGCTCAACGCGCTGGGCCTGCCGGGGGTCCGCTTCCGCGAGGCCTGGTTCACGCCGTATTTCTCCAAGTTCTCGGGACGGCTCTGCGGCGGCTGCCAGGTCCACGTGACCGACCGGTCCTCGTTCCGGCCGCTGGCCGCGGCCCTGCACATCGTCAAGACGGTCCGGGACGCCTATCCGGCCGAGTTCGCCTTCCACGCCGACTACTTCGACAAGGTCATGGGCACGGCCTCCGTGCGCGCGGCCCTCGAGGCGGGCGCGCCCGTCGAGGCCATCCTCGAGGGGTTCGAACCCGGCCTGAGGGCCTTCGCCGCCCTCCGCCGGCCCTATCTGCTGTATTGAGAGGGGGCCGGACGCCATGACCTCCCGGGAGCGGTGGCGGGCCGTGTTGACCCGCGGCAAGCCCGACCGCCTCCCGGTCGATTACTGGGCCACCCCCGAGTTCGACCGCAAGCTCCGGGCCCGGCTCGGCTGCCGGACCCGCCGCCAGGCGCTCGACAAGCTCGGCGTGGACTACGAGGTCCGGCTCCGGCCGGAGTACGCCGGGCCCCGCCTGGCGCCCGGGCGGGACGAGTTCGGGCGCCGCTTCCGCCGCGTCGACTACGGGACGGGCAAATACCGCGAGTGCGTCCATTTCCCGCTGGCCGAGTGCGAGAGCGTGGCCGAGATCGAGCGGAACTACACCTGGCCGACGGCCGACTGGTGGGACTTCTCCGGCATCCCGGCCCAGGCCGCCCGCGCCGCCGGCCACCCCGTCCGCGGCGGCGGCTCCGAGCCCTTCCTCGTTTACAAGGAGCTCCGGGGCATGGAGCAGGCCTACGTCGACCTCGTCGAGAACCCCGAGATCGCCCACTACTGCCTGGACAAGCTCTTCGGCCTGGCCTACGACTGCGCCCTCCGCATCTACGAGGCCGCGCCCGGCGAGGTCGACATCTCCTATGTCGCCGAGGACATGGGCGGCCAGAACGACCTGATGATCTCGGTCCGGCACATCCGCGAGTTCCTCCTGCCGGGGATGAAGCGGATGATCGACCTGGCCCACCAGGCCGGCGCCTTCGCCTTCCACCACAACGACGGCAGCTGCTGGCGCATCGTCCCCGACATGATCGCCCTCGGCATCGACGTCCTCAACCCCCTCCAGTGGCGCTGTCCGGGCATGGAGCGGGAGCGGCTCAAGAGGGAGTTCGGCCCCCGCGTCGTCCTCCACGGCGGCATGGACAACCAGCGCACCCTGCCCTTCGGGACGGTCGAGGAGGTCCGCCGCGAGGTCGAGGACAACCTGCGCATCCTGGGGGAGGGGGGCGGCTACATCCTGGCCCCGTGCCACAACATCCAGGCCATCACGCCGGTCGAGAACGTTCTGGCGATGTACGAAGCGGCCCGGGAGCTGGGCCGGCTCTAAGCGGGCCGGCGGGCTTTGAAATCCGGCACCGGGCGCTTCCACAGCCCGCCGAAGCGGGCCTCCCGGAGCGCCGCGGCGACGGCCTTGAAATAACGGTCCGGGACCGCTAGACTGGAAGTCATGAGAACGCCGCTGAAGGCCGCCGCCGCGGCGGCCCTCGTCCTCCTCCTCGGCTCGCCCCTCCCGGCCGTCCTCGCCCCGGGCGCCAAGCTCGTCCCGTTCGCGCTCATGGACGTCGACGGCCGGGACACCGCCGTCGCCCTGGAGGACGGCAGGCTGACCGTCACCGTCGCCGGGGCCGCCGGCGGCGAGGCCGGGGCGATCAAGCTCCGCCCCGCCGGCGTCCTGATCGATTTCTGGGCCACCTGGTGCGTCCCCTGCCGCAAGTCCATGCCGCACATGCAGAGGCTCCATGAGGACTTCGGCCCGGCCGGCCGGCCCGAGGGCGGTCTCCTCGTCCTCGGCATCGCCCTCGACGACGCCGGCGGCAAGGTGGTCCGGCCGTTCGTCCAGAAGCTCAAGCTGACCTATCCCATGCTGGCCGACCCGCCCGCCGGGCCCGTCGCGGCCGGCGCCGCGGCGACGGCCAAGGACATGAAGAGAAGATACGGCGTCCAGGAGGTCCCGGTCGTCTACCTCTTCGACGCCGCCGGGACGGTCGTCCACGCCCATGTCGGGGCCACCGACGAGCAGGCGGCGGCGCTCGACCGGGCCGTCGCGGCCCTTCTCGAAGGAGCGGCCCGATGAAGCGCAAGCTGCCCTGGGTTCTGCTGGCCGTGTCGCTGGCGGCGATGGCCGCCGGGCTCCTGCTCGGCGAGTACCGGGCCGTGCTGGAGAAGGCGGTCACGGTCTGCCTCGACTGCGTCGGGATCGGGTGAGGCCGGCCGATGGCCCCGAGCGCGAGAGCCCCCCTGGCGAAAAAACCGCGCGACCGGCGCGCCTGGTACCAGGCCGCCTTCGCCCTCGGCCTCAACGCCTGGATCCCGTCCTGGTTCAAGGGCGGGATCTTCCAGGGCCCGGTCAAGGGCGTCTGCGTCCCCGGGCTCAACTGCTACTCCTGCCCCTCGGCCCTGGGCGCCTGCCCCATCGGCTCGCTCCAGACCGCCCTCGGCGGCCTGCGCTTCAACCTGTCCGTGGCCGAGAAGAAGTTCGGCCTCTACGTCGCCGGCTTCCTCGCGGCCGTGGGCAGCGCCGTCGGCCGCATGCCCTGCGGCTGGGTCTGCCCGTTCGGCTTCCTCCAGGAGCTCCTCCACAGGATCCGCACGCCCAAGCTCCGCGTCCCCCGCACCCTGACCTACGTCCGCTACCTCGTCCTGGCCGTCACGGTCGTCGCCCTGCCCCTGCTCGTCGTCGACCAGTTCGGCTACGGCCAGACCTGGTTCTGCAAGTGGATCTGCCCGGCCGGGACGCTCGAGGCGGGCATTCCGCTCATGCTCATCAAGGCCGACCTGCGCCCGCTCATCGGCTTCATGTACCACTGGAAGCTCGCGCTCCTGGGCCTCTTCCTGGCCTGGTTCGTCTTCAGCCGGCGGCCCTTCTGCCGCACGGTCTGCCCGCTCGGCGCGATCTGGGGGCTGTTCAACCGGGCCAGCCTTTTCCGCATGGCCGTCGACGACGAGAAGTGCACTCTCTGCGACAAGTGCTACAGGGACTGTCCGGTCCAGATCAGGATCTACGAGCGGGCCAACTCGCCCGACTGCGTCCGCTGCCTGAAGTGCGTCTCGTCGTGCAAGTTCGGGGCCGTCAGCTACGAGTTCCTGGGGAAAAAGGAGGTCGCCGTGGACCTCCGGGTCAAGAAGCCGGCCTGACGCCGCGGCCTCCCCCGGCGCCGGCGCCTTCCGTCACAGGGCCTTGACCAGGGCCCCCCAGCGCTTGTCCAGCTTGAAGCCGTGCTTGAGGAAGAAGCCCGGCAGGTAGAGATGGGTCATGATCAGGGGCAGGCCCTGGCTGGCCATGCGGCCGCAGAAGTCCTCGAGGGCCGCCCCGCCGAGGCCCGACGACTTCAGCCGCGACGTGACGGCGATGACGTCGATCCAGGCCACTCGGTTCGAGAGCATCCGGTAGCACAGCCCGCCGACGATCCGTTCCTGGGCGTCCTTGAGGACGAAGAAGCGGTCCTCCTGGGAGACGATCTTGGGGTAGTTCTCCTTGTAGAAGAGGCGGTAGATCTGGCCGATCTCGGCCGGATCGACGGTCTCGCTGAACGTGTAGGCCTGCCCGGCCCGGTCGGCGAGGAAGGACTGGACGACGACCCGCCGCTCGCTTTCCTCGCCCTGGGTCACGACGCCGACGCGCCGCTCCGCCTCGAGGCGGGGGAAGACCATCCGGCTGAAGACGAGGCGGTCGCGCTCGTCGCGCAGGGCGGCCTGGAGGTCGGAGAGCTCGACCTGCTGCACGGCCGGCTCCCCGAGGACGGCGTTGAGGCGGGAGAGCAGCCGGTCGAACAGGGACTCCAGGCGCTCGCTCCGGCCGGCGAAATAGGTGTGCCGGTAGAGGTAGTAGCGGACGATCTCGGGGTAGCGGTCGAGGTCGTAGCGGCGGTAGAGGTCGAGCACCTTGCGCTCGCGGTCGCGCGGCGGGGCCAGCGGGTTGGCCTGCCGCCATTCCTGATAGGCCTCGACGGCCGTTTCGGCCGGCAGCGGGATGACGTAGGTGCTGTCGAACTCGTCGCGGTAGCGGCGGAGCCTGGCGGCCAGGTCCTCGCCGGGCAGGGCCTGGATGGGGGCCCGGGCCAGGGCCGCCTGGAGCTCGGCGAAGAAGGCCGAGGCCCTGTCCCGGCCCATGGCGTCGTAGGCGGCGTCGAAGATCCAGTCGAGGTCGAGATATCCCGCCAGCCAGGGGTAATTGGCCGCGGCCCGGCGGTAGAAGCCGTCGACCATCGGCCGGACGATGGAGGCCGGGCCGGTCGAGGGCCGCCAGCCGTCGATCGAGGCCAGGACGGTCGCGTCGCGGAACTCGAGCTCGGGCACGACGACGTTGACCGGGGAGACGCGGCCGGGCAGGATGCGGCGGCCGCTCGTCTGCCAGGCCTGGAAGAGCGCCGACATGGCCTCGACGTAGAGCTTGCGCCAGACCGTGGGGGAGGGAAGGGGCGCGTCGGCCGCGCGCCGGCCCGAGTACTCGCGGATCTTCTCCCAGACCGTCAGGTCGCCGAGGTGGCGCCAGGAGACGGCCCCCGTGGCGGCGTGGGACGCTCCGAGGGGCGGCAGGACCCGCGGCCCCCGCGGCTGGTCGGACAGGGCCGCCGACCAGAGCCGGGTCTCGCGCTCGGCCCCGTCGCGGCGGCCCTCGGGCAGGACGAGCTTGAGGTCGTAGTGCCCGCCGGCGCGGGTGTTGACGCTGACCCGGTAGGTCGTCCGGCGCGGGGCGTTGTAGATCCGCGAGACCCAGAGGCCGTCGGGGGCGATCTCGCCGGCCTCGAATTCCGGGGCCCCGCAGGCCAGCCGGACCGAATCGCGGAGGAACGAGGGCAGGGCGAAGACCGCGGCGATGCGGCGGGCCTCGGCCCGGGTGACGGTGTCGTCGCAGAACGGGCGGGGCGGCCGCCCGCCGGCCCGGCCGCGCGGCCGGGCGCCGGGAGCGGGCCGTCCGTAGCGGCCGACCATGCGGTCGAGCTCCCGCTCGGCCGCGGCGGCGAGCTTCGGGTCGGCCCGGTGGAGGACCCAGGCCGCGAGCTCGGCCCGGATGGAGCTGAAGTAGGACGGCTCGCGGCCGCCCAGGTCGGCCAGGAGGCGGAAGATGCTCTCGAACTGGCGCCGGCCCGGCTCGTCAACCGGCCAGGCCAGCGTTTCCCGGTAGGCGCGGAGGCGGATGCGGAAAGCGTCGAGCCGGCTGCGGGCCAGGCGGGTCGAGACGATCTCGTCCATGCTGGCCCGGTTGAGGAAGGTCAGGCCCGAGCGGACGAAGGCGGCGCCGCTCTGGCCGTAGTCGATGTCGGGGTCGAACAGGAGCAGGGTGCGGTAGGCCCAGCAGCGCAGGTCCTCCCGCGGGTGGCGGGCCAGGGCCCGGAGGCGGGTCCGGACGAGCTCCTCGGTCCTGAGCGGCGATTCGTGGAAGACGCGCTCGATCCCGGCGAGGAGGCCCGGGTCCGGCGGGCCGGCCGAGAAGAGCGCCTCCGCCAGCATCGAGTGGAGGCGGGCGAGCGCCGCGTCGGCGAGCTTGGCCGGGGCGGCGACCTCGTTCGCGGCGTAGGTCCGGGCGCGGCGGCGCGGCAGGGACACCTCGCCGGTGGCCGGGTCGAGGGGCAGGTCCCAGCCCTCCTTGACGGGAGAGAAGGCGGCCAGGGAGGGGTTGCCGGCCCAGAGCACGGGCTGGCGGGCGAAGACGCCGAGGTCGAGGACGTCGCCGGAGATCCCGTATTCGAGGTCGCCGACGAGCCAGGTCCGCTCGTCCGCGCCGCGGCGGACCGGGAGGCTGAGGCCGCGGTTGAGGTCCCGGAGGCCGCCGCGCCGGGACACGATCTCGTCCTCGAGGATGCCGAGGTCGCGGAAGAACCAGCGCGGGATCGAGATGCGGATGCCGGGGCCCGGGAGCTCGACCGCGCTGCGGCGGTAGAGGCCCTCGACGGCGTCGGCGAACGCCTCCAGGATCTTCTTGCGGTTGTAGGAGCCCTTGGGCGTGAGCTCGCCCCGGTCGGGGCTGAAGTCGCGCTCCAGGACCTCGAAGTTGACGACCCTCTCGTACGGGGCCAGCCCGTCGTTGGCGGCGGTGACGATGCGCCGGAAATACTCCCGGGCGTTCCCCTCGGCGGGCCCTCCGGCGAGGACGAGGTCGGACTCGTCGGGGACGATGAACAGGACGTTGTAAGGCCGGCCGTCGCCGACGAGGAAGGTCCTCTTGATGCCCGGCACGCCGGCGAACTTGTCCTCGACCTTGCGCGGGGCGACCGTCTGGCCGCGGTTGTTCTTGTAGATGTCCTTGATCCGGTCGACGATTTGGTAGTAGCCGTTGGCGGCCCGCTCGAAGACGTCGCCGGTCCGGAGCCAGTGGTCGCCGTCCGGGTCGGACGAAGGGAAGGGGATGGACTGGCCGGGGCCCTTGTCCTCGAGGTAGCGGGCGATGTAGTGGCCGGTGACCTGGAGCTCGCCGTCGGCGCCGAGGCGGGCCCGCAGCCCCGGCAGGGGCAGGCCGTGGGAGCCGTCGGCGTAGCCGCCCGGCGGGGTCATGGTGATGCCCCCGGTCGCCTCGGTCATGCCGAAGCCGCTCATGAGCTCGACCCCGTGGCCGGTGAAGAAGCGGAAGACGCGGGGGTCGAGGTAGCCGGCCGCCGAGAGGCCCCACTTGAGGCGGGGGCCGACGACCTCGCGGACGACGGCCGCGGGGTCGGTCCCGGGCGGGGCGGCGTCGATCCGCTCGAGGCAGCGCTCGTGGAGCTGGGCCCAGCGGACGGGGACGCTGATGAACCCGGTCGGGCGGACCTTGGGGAAGAGCGTGAACAGGGTCTCGACCGAGGGGTTGCCGGCGAAGACGTAGGTGCCCCGCCAGTAGATCGCGCCGAGCATCTCGAGGAAGCGGCCGAAGGTGTGGTAGAGCGGCAGGAAGCACAGGAAGATCTCGCCGGGGCCGACGGCGGGCAGGGCCGCCGCCCGGGCGAAGCGCTTGGAGACGAGGTTGTAGACCGAGAACGAGACGCCCTTGGGCCGGCCGGTCGAGCCGGAGGTGAACATCACGGTGGCCACCTCGTCCGGGCGGAAGCGGCGGCGGCGCTCGAGGCGGGCGTCGATGTCGCGCGCGCCGAGCTGCTTGCGGAGCTCGGGGAGGAAGACGACCCCGTCGTCGCCGCGGAGGGCCGGGTCGGTGACGAGGATCAGGAACGGCCGGGCCGTCCGGCCCAGGGCCTCCTTCAGGACGGCGACCCGCTCGCGGTCGTTGGCCAGGGCCATGGTGACGGACAGGGCGTCGAAGACGGCGACGATGTTGTCGAGGCTGAAATGGGGGTTGAGCGGCGTGTCGAGGATGTCGTAGAAGAGGCAGGCCAGGTCGGCGAAGGCCCCCTCCGGGTGGTTCTCGGCGTAGATCGCCAGGCGCGGCTCGACTCCCTCGCGGTCGGCCAGGGCGTAGAGGGCGCCGGCCGTTTCCCGGATCTGGCGGGCCGCCGCGGCGTAGGTCCAGACGCGCGGCGGCGAGGCGGCCATGTCCTGGAAGAGGACCTTGGCCGGCTCCTCGCCGAGCCGGTCCTCGAACATGTCCCTCAGGCCGTAGCCTGTCCGCTGGAGAAGGCCGAAGGCCGCCTCGGCCCAGCGGTCGAGAAGCCCGGGCGACCCGAGCGCGCGCAGATAGCGGGGGTCCGAGGTCCGGCGGAGGAACTCCCGGGCGAACCCGTCCTCCGGCGCTTTCGCTCCGGCCAGGCTCCGCTCGGCCCTTTCGAGCAGGGCCCGCGCAGCCTCCGGTTCGGAGAAGACGGGGTCGAAGCCGCTCTTGTTCTTTTTTGTGGCCATGGCGCGGCTAGTATAAAATAGATGGTTCCAAGTTGCAAGTGGAACGATATTGGACTAGACCTTCAGGGAAAAAAATACTTGACAAAAGGAACTTGATTGGTATATAAGGTATAGTCCATATCGATAAGGTTTGGACCATAAGGAGCGAGCCATGGACAAGATCAAGCTCGACAAGAGTCCCGGCGCCAAGCCGGCCTATCAGCAGATCATCGCCTCGATCGAGCAACAGATCCAGTCGGGCCGCCTGAAGCCGCGCGACAAGATCCCGGCCGAGCGCGACTTGGCCGAGGAGCTCAGGACGGCCCGCGGCACGGTCAAGAGGGCCTACGACGAGCTGGCCCGCCGCCGCCTCATCGAGGCCGCCCCCGGCCGCGGCAGCTTCGTCGCCCCCGAGCGCCCGGCCGCCGCCGCCGCCGCCGCCGCCGCCCCGGGCGAGAGCCGCAAGGACAAGGCCCTGCGCCTCATCGACGGCCTCATCGACGAGCTGGCCCGCCTCAAGTTCAGCGCCGGCGACATCCGCATCTTCTTCGACCTCCGCCTGCTCGGCCGCGAGGACGACCTCCAGAGCCTCAACGTCGTCGCCGTCGACTGCAATCCCGAGGCCCTGGGGATCTTCGAGCGCCAGTTCCAGATCATCCCCCGGGTCAACCTGTCCAGGATCCTGGTCGACGAGCTCTTCGAGGACCCGGGCGGGGCCGAGCGCCTCCGCAGCTTCGACCTCGTCCTGACCACCACGACCCACCACCGGGAGGTCCTGGAGCGCTTCCCCGACCTGAAGCCCAAGGTCCTCCAGGTCGCCGTGTCCCCGACCCGCGACTCGATCATCAGCCTGGCCCGGCTCACCCCGTCCCAGAAGATCGGCGTCGCCTGCGAGTCCCGGAAGTTCCTGGACATCGTCCTCGACCACCTCAAGGCCTTCGACATCTCCGCCTCGTCGGTCGCCCCGCTCTTCTGGTCCGAGCTCGACCGGCTCGACGAGTTCCTGGCCGGCCTCGACGCGGTCATCATCCCGGCCGGCTATTCTCTCCAGCGCGGCCGCGAGCACCTGGCCGCCATCCAGGCCTTCACCGGGCGCGGCGGCGTCATCGTCCCCTTCGACTACCAGATCGAGCGCGGCTCGCTCCTCGCGGTCGAGGAGCGCCTGCGGACGCTCCTCGAAGACGAAGCCCGGGGCCTCTGATGGACGCCCCGCGGATCGTCCTGGGCGTCATCGGGGCCGACTGCCACTCGGTCGGCAACACCATCCTCGACGCCTTCTTCACCGAGGCCGGCTTCCACGTCGTCAACCTGGGCGTCATGGTCAGCCAGGAGGAGTTCCTCGACGCGGCCGTCGAGTCCGACGCCGCCGCGGTCCTCGTCTCCTCGCTCTACGGCCACGGCCTGATCGACTGCGAGGGCCTGCGCCAGAAGGCCGTCGAGCGCGGCCTGGAGCGCCTCGTCCTCTACGCCGGCGGCAACCTCGTCGTCGGCAAGACCCCCTTCGAGGAGGTCGAACGCAAGTTCAAGGCCCTGGGCTTCGACCGCGTCTTCCCGCCGCAGGTCGAGCTGGCCGAGGTGGCCAGGCTGCTCCGCGCCGACATCGAGGCCAGGCGGAACTGATGGACGGCCGGCTCCTCCTCTCCGTCGACATCGGCTCGACGTACACCAAGGCGGGCCTGTTCCGCCTCGAGGGGGAGGAGCTCCGCCTTCTCGGCAAGGCCGTCCGGCCCACGACCGTCGACGACCTCGGCCGCGGCTTCGCCGAGGTCCGGGCCGCCGCCCTCGCCGCGCCCGGCCTCCCGCCCGAGGCCCCCGGCTCCGCCGTTCCCGTCTATTGGTCCTCCTCGGCCCGCGGCGGGCTCAAGATCGCCGCCGTCGGCCTGACGCCGGACCTGACCCTGTCCGTCGCCAGGATGGCCGCGACCTCGGCCGGCGGCAAGGTCGTCCGGGCCTTCTCCTACGAGCTCACCGCCGGCGACCTGGCCGAGCTCGCCGCCGCCGCCCCCGACATCGTCCTCCTGACCGGCGGCACGGACGGCGGCAACTCCCGGGTCGTCCTCCACAACGCCGCCCGCCTGGCCGAGACGCCCCTCCCGGCCGTCGTCCTCTACGCCGGCAACCGCAAGGTCCGCGACGAGGTGGCCGCGCTCCTCTCCGGCCGCGAGCTGGTCACGGCCGACAACGTCATGCCCGAGGTCGGCCGCATCGACATCGAGCCGGCCCGCGACGTCATCCGCCGGGCCTTCCTCGGGCGCATCGCCGAAGGCAAGGGCCTGGCCGGCGTCGCCGCCGCGGCCGGCCGCGAGCCCCTCCCGACGCCGCTGGCCGTCTTCGAGCTCGTCCGCGCGATCGGCGAGCGCGTCCCCGGCTGGGAGGACTTCGCCCTGATCGACATGGGCGGGGCGACGACCGACTTCTACTCCCACGGCGAGTCGTTCCGCGGCGGCGAGGCGGTCATTCTCCGGGGCCTGCGCGAGCCCAAGCTCAAGCGGACCGTCGAGGGCGACCTGGGCCTGCGCGTCTCGGCCGAGGCCCTCTTCCGCTCCGAGTCCGCCTTCTTCGAGTCGCGCCTCGGCGCCGCGAGCCCCGACCTTCTCGGCCTCCGGGCCCACGTCGAGTCCGTGAGCCGGGCGACCGACCTCCTGCCCGCCGACGACCGCGGCCGCCGCTTCGACGCCCTCCTCGCCGCGGCCTGCGTCCGGGCCTCGTCCCTGCGCCACGCGGGAACGATCCAGCGCGTCTTCACCCCGCAGGGCGGCTTCGAGGTCCAGCGCGGCAAGGACCTGCGCCGGGTCAAGGCCCTGGTCGGCTCGGGCGGATATCTCGCCGGCCTCTCCGGCCCGGCCCTTCTCCTAGAGGCCTGCGCCCCGGACGCCGCCGACCCCGACGTCCGCCATCTCGTCCCCGAGGCCCCGGCGTGCTACGCCGACGCCGACTCTCTCATCCCCCTCCTGGGGAACCTGGCGGCGGACTTCCCCGGCGCGGCCGCCCGCGCCGCCGTCGCCGGCCTCAAGCCGCTCCGACCGGCCCCGAACCGGAGCTGAAGAGGACACCATGACATCACAGCGCCTGTCCTGGAAGGACTTCCTGGCCCAGCGCCAGGCCGTGCTGGAGACCTGGCCGACCGGCCGCGACGTCGCGGCGCTCGAGGACGGCCTGCGCTACCAGCGGACGATCCCCGAGGCCAAGAACTTCGCCAAGGCCATGGCCAAGGCCAAGGCCGCCGGCCGGACCCTGCTCCAGCCGCGCGCCGGCGTCGCCCTCATCGACGACCACATCCGCCTGCTCCGCTATCTGGAGACCGAGGGCACGGCCGACCTCCTGCCGACGACGATCGACGCCTACACCCGCCAGAACCGCTACGAGGAGGCGGGCCGCGGCATCGAGCGGTCCCGGACGGCCGGCACGTCGCTCCTCAACGGGTTCCCCGCGGTCAACCACGGCCGCGACGGCTGCCGCAAGGTCACCGAGGCCGTCACCAAGCCGGTCCAGGTCCGGCACGGCACGCCCGACGCCCGCCTGCTCGCCGAGATCGCCCTGGCCGGAGGGTTCACCTCCTTCGAGGGGGGCGGCATCTCCTACAACATCCCCTACGCCAAGAAGGTCGAGGTCGGCCAGTGCCTCCGCGACTGGCAGTACGTCGACCGCCTCGTCGGCTATTACGAGGAGAACGGCGTCTCCGTCAACCGCGAGCCCTTCGGCCCGCTGACCGGGACGCTCGTCCCGCCCTTCATCTCCCACACCGTCGCCATCCTCGAGGGACTGCTGGCCCTCGATCAGGGCGTCCGCTCCCTGACCCTCGGCTACGGGCAGGGCGGCAACGTCCTCCAGGACCTGGCCGCGCTCGAGACCCTCCGCGAGCTGGCCGACGAGTCCTTCCGGGCCGCCGGGTTCATCGACTTCGACCTGACCCTCGTCTTCCACCAGTGGATGGGCGGCTTCCCCGA
>ERZ795061.2180-NODE-2180-length-18262-cov-11.748119_pt1 | contig 18262 bp, 14 predicted proteins | sample MGYA00375145_ERZ795061 | MGnify/ENA primary metagenome ERZ795061 (study PRJEB30190, sample SAMN05720144) | anaerobic digester metagenome | isolation source: active sludge of municipal wastewater-treating anaerobic digesters | place: USA | collected 2014-12-22 ... | reverse complement strand
ATGATTTTATGAGCTTACACGTGGGAATCGTGGGTCTGCCCAATGTGGGCAAATCCACATTATTTAAAGCCATCACCAAAAAACAGGCCGAATGCGCCAACTATCCGTTTTGCACCATTGAGCCGAACATCGGCGTGGTGCCGGTTGCCGACGAACGCGTTGACAAGCTGGCCGAATTGACCAAATCGGCGAAAAAAATTTTTGCCACCGTGGAATTCGTTGACATCGCCGGGCTGGTTAAGGGCGCCGCGCAAGGGGAGGGTCTGGGCAACAAATTTTTGCAGAATATCCGTGAAACCGACGCGATTTTGTATATTTTGCGCGCTTTTGGCAACGAAAAAATCATCAACACGCAAAATTCAATTGACCCTTGGCGCGACAAAGAAATTTTGGACACTGAGTTAGCGTTAAAGGATTTGGAAACGGCGTCAAAGCGGCTTGAATCCGTGGAAAGCGAAGTGCGCGGCAACAAGCCCGGCGCCAAAGAAGAAATGCAGGCTCTGCAAAAAGCGAAGTCATTTTTGGAAGCGGGAAAAATATTGTCCGAAGCCGAATTCACCGAAGAGGAAAAAAAGAATATCAATCGCCTGCAATTGCTCACAATGAAGCCGCGCCTTTATGTTTTAAACGGGAATAACGATGAAATCGGAAAAGATATCGCCGAAAAATTTGAAGAAAAAAAATTGCCGCATATCATGATTGACATCTTGGGGGAAAGCGACGGCGAAGGCCTTACCGAAGCGGAAAAGGAAGATTTCAATCTGCCTTCGGGAGAAAACCTGGATTTGCTGATAAAAAAATCCTACGAGCTTTTGGAACTAATCACTTTTTTCACCACCGGACCGGATGAAACCCGTGCCTGGACTCTAAAAAAGGGAAGCACCGCCCCGAAAGCCGGCGGAGTGATTCACACCGATTTTGAAAAAAAATTCATTCGCGCCGAGGTGATCAATTGGCAAGATTTGCTTAACGCCGGCGGATTTTCCCAAGCGCGCGAAAAAGGGCTTTTGCGCACCGAAGGCAAAGAGTATGTCGTTTGCGACGGCGATGTGATCGAAATCAAAGCTAATGCGTAAAAAAAGTTTAGGGTTTAGGGTTTAAAACATATGAATCAAAAAGAAATTATGGCATTGGCCATTATTTCGGTGATCGGGGTTGTACTTACCGGAGCGGTGGTTGTTTTCGTGCAATATCAATCCTCAAAAGTGCCGGTAATGTCCGGTAAAACGGCAAATCATTCAAGCGCGGCAACCACTGAGCCGGTCAAGACCGAGGAAAAGAATGAAAACGAAGAAAACGGAGTTAAAAATTTTCAAGAATGCGTTGCCGCCGGCAATCCGGTGGAGGAAATTTATCCGGCAAGATGCTTTGCTCCGGACGGAAAGACATTCACGCAAAACATTGGCAACGAAATGAAATTGGCCGAATTGATAATGATCTATTCGCCGCGCCCAAACGCCCAAATCGCCAGCCCGCTCGTCATCAGCGGCAAAGCCCGCGGCAACTGGTTTTTTGAAGCGTCTTTCCCGGTAAAATTAATGGATGAAAACGGGAATGAATTGGCGAATGGCATTGCCATCGCGCAAAGCGATTGGATGACCGAGGATTTTGTTGAATTTCTGGCCACGCTTGAATTTACGGCCCCGCCGACGCCCGCCGGCACCTTGATTTTGCAAAAAGACAATCCGTCAGGACTTTCCGAGGACGATAATCAACTGATTGTCCCCGTGGAATTTTAATAAAATATTGTGCGACATTTATGATGACAAAAACCGCTTCAGCGGTTTTTATGTTTGTTTATTGTTTGCCATCCTTCAATTTCCTGCCGCTGTGAAATTGGCGGTGAATGTCGCGCAAACGCTTGTTAGTCACGTGGGTGTAGATTTGCGTGGTCATGATACTGCGGTGCCCCAAAAATTCCTGGATGGCGCGCAAATCCGCGCCCTGCGTCAAAAGATCGGTGGCCATGGAGTGGCGCAGAGTGTGCGGTGTGGTAAACAGCGGCACATTGGCGCCAATCGCGCAGTTTTTCACCATTCGCTCAATTGACCGGGCAGTCAACCGCCGCGGAGCGTTTTTGCGCGCCCGAAAATTAACAAACAGCGCTTTTTCTTCCTTTTCACAGATTTCATCGCGGATTTTCAAATATTTTTTAATCCATCCCAAGGCGCGGGCGGAAAAATAAACCGTCCGCGGATATTTGCCCTTGCCGATAATTCCCAATTCAAGCTCTTTGTTTTCCTGCAAATTCGCGAATTGTTCGCGATTCAAATTCACCAATTCGGCGATTCTCAATCCGGTGGAAAACAGCGTTTCCAAGATCGCGCGGTCGCGGACGCCCGCGTCGGTGTTTTCATCCGGCGCCAGCAAAAGCCTTTCAATCTGTTCCAGATTTAAAAATTTTACGGTTTTTTCTTTTCGCGCATCTTTCGGCAGTTTAATCTTGTCCGCCGGCAAGGCGGCAATATCCTTAGCCGTAAAATAGCCCAACAAGGCACGCAAAGCAATCAGGTAGTAGTTCTGGGTGGATTTGGATAAATTGCCGCCCTGCGGGTCAATAAAACGGGATAAGTGCACCCGATAGGCCCAAACATCGTCGGCAGACAGTTCGTGGGGCAAAATCTGCTCCTTTTTTTGGGATTTGAGCCAATTGATGAATTTTTGCAGGTACCGGCGGTAATTTATTTGGGTGTTTTTCGAGAGCCCTTTTTCAATCTCGCAATAATCAAGAAAATCGGGGATATGGGCAATGACGGATTTGTTGGAGTTATTCATTGGTTTTGGAATTAAACGGGGAACGCTAATTATAATTGAATGGAACAAAAAAGAAAAATAAAAAAATAAAATTATGTTAAAAATAAAATGAAATTGAAAAATCTTTAAAAAACAACAAACTTTCCGGCAGGGACGGCTTCCGGCAATCCACGGAAGAAAGGCGGCAAACAACTCTCAAAAATCGCCAAATTCGCCCGAATACCGCCAATCGGCCAAAATTCCGGTGTTAATGTCCATTAACCTTGATTGTGCGACATTTAATATATTGACGACGAGCGAATAGCTCATCTCAAAAAATACCGAGGACGATTCCCCCGCAACGGGACAAACTAATAAATAAATTTTTTAACAAGCCAGTCCTTGATTTGCGGCCACTTTTCCCCCTTGAATCCCTCGTAAATGATTTGCGCTTCCTTTTTTGTTTCTTCCGCCTGCGAAGCGATATTTTCTTTGACTTCCGGCGATCTTTCCTCGATTGTTTGGGACAGATAGCTCCTTGCGCCGGCAAATGCGTCCTTTGCCTCGTCCACCCAGCTCTGCGGCAACAAAACAATGCCCAGAATCACCAATGCCGCCAAAAAAAGCAATTTGACAATTCCCAACATTATCGATTGAATAAATTCGGCGCACATATTGAACCATTTAACATTTCAACGGCGGCGTCAATCCTTTTTGCGGTTTTTTCCTTGCCCAGAACATCCGCCATCTCAAACGGTCCGATTGACATTTTTTGCCCGCAAAGCGCCACGCGCAGAGGCCATAGCAAATAACCGCGGTCTTTTTCCGGTTTTCCGACGGATAAATTAAAACCGGCAATTTGCGGCAAAACGGCCTCCTCCAGGTTTTGCCGCTTCCAATCCCCCGCTTCTATATTTGCAAATATATTTTTTATTTTGTCAAGAGCAAGCTTGGTCTCCGCAAAAGAAGCGTCTTTCCATTTTAGAAGTTCTTTTTCGTAGGATAATTCGGAGAGAAAGAAATATCCCGATGCTTCGGCAATCTCGGATAATTTTTTCAGGCGGGATTGCTGGTAGGAAACGATCTTCTCAATAAATTCAAGCTCAACCCCCTCCCCCGTCCGCGGATTTTTGTATACGGTTTGGCCGCCGGATTTTTCCTCGCTCAAATAACCGGCGGAAACAAAATATGGCAGACAGAGCTTGGCCAGATCGCCCGGAGCGCAGTTTTTGATATAACAGGAATTCAAATAATCCAACCGCGCCGAATTGAACACCGCTCCCCCTTTCTGTACTTTGTCAAAAGAAAAATCGCGGATTAATTCCGGCATCAAATAAATTTCCTTTTCCGTCCCCGGATTCCAGCCCAAAAACGCCGTAAAATTAATCAACGCTTCGGGAAGATACCCTTGCCGGCGGTATTCGGTAACGCCAACCGCGCCATGGCGCTTGGAAAGCTTGCTCCGATCGGCACCCATAATTATCGGCAAATGCGCGTATTCCGGTCGAGGCAACCCCAGCGCCTCTTGGATGAGAATCTGCTTGGGAGTGTTGGAAATATGATCTTCGCCGCGAATCACGTGAGTGATTCCCATTTCAAAATCGTCAACCACCACGGTGAAATTATAAAGTGCGTTCTCAAAATCCTTGGCGATCACAAAATCGCCAATCAAAGATCCGTCAAATTCTATTTCCCCGCGCACCAAATCGTTGAATTTTATTTTCTTGCTTTCGGCACGGAAACGAATCACCGATTTCCTTCCGCAAGAAATCAATTCCCGGGCTTCTTCAGGCGAAATTGCGGCGCACTTTCCCGAATAGATCGGCGCTTCGCCGCGCGACATTTGATATTGGCGGTGTGCTTCCAATTCCTCGGACGAACAAAAACAGTGGTACGCTTTGCCCCGGTCAACCAATTTTTCCAGATATTGCTTGTAAATTTCCGCTCTTTGAGTTTGATAAAACGGACCCTCATCCCAATTCAAACCCAGCCACCTCAATCCGTCCAAAATATCATCGGCATATTCTTTTTTTGAACGCTGGCGATCGGTGTCCTCCAAACGCAAAACTATCTTGCCGCCTTTCTGCTTGGCAAAAATATAGTTAAAAAGGGCCATCCGCAAAGTTCCGACATGCATAAAACCCGTCGGCGACGGCGGCATCCTCACGCGCACCGGCGTTGTCCTGTTCTGATTTTCTTTATTGTTTTCGTCCATATCATTTTCAAAGACACTGCGTCAATCATCGTTGAGAAACATATTTTGCGATATGATCCGCGATTGTCTCTCCCGCCGCCGGACGGGCGAATTGGGCCGCGGCTTCGGCCATCGCCGCCGTAGATTCCGGCGTCGCGAACAAGTCGTTGATTTTTTCCAAAAACAAATGGCGGGTGAAATTTCCTTCCTCCATCACCAACGCGGCGCCGGTCCGGGCATAAGCGTAGGCGTTTTTCACTTGATGATTTTGGGCGGCTTCGGGTAAAGGAATTAAAATCCCGGGTTTTTTCATCGCCGCGATTTCAAAAATACTGCCCGAACCGGCGCGGCTCACAATCAAATCCGCGGCGGCATAAACATCGGCCATAACTTTTTCGCCGGCAAATCCCAGCGGATGATAATATTCCAGCGCCTCGGGCTTAGCCATGATTTTGGATTCTTTGGAAACTTGATCAATGTTGCGCGGCCCCGCAATATGGATAATTTCATATGATTGCAAAAGCTCCGCCAAGGCATCCAAAATTTTATCGTTGATTCTTTGCGCGCCTTGAGATCCACCGACAATTAAAATCAGCGGCCGGCCGCCTTTCAGCCCCAACGCTTTTGCCGCTTCCTCTTTGGAGCCATCCATTATCTGAGCGCGAACGGGATTACCCAGCGGAACCGTTCTGCGATTTAGAAATCCTTCGGTTTCCGGGAATGAAGTGAATATCACCGAAGCATAACGAACCGTTTTTTTAACCGCCATCCCGGCAACTACGTCCGATTCCTGCAAAAAAATGGGGATCCGCAAAATCCAGGCCGCCAACGCCACCGGAAAAGAACCATATCCCCCTTTGGAAAAAACCGCGTCGGGATTGATAAAAAGAAGCAAGAACAGAGACTGCAAAAATCCCAAAGGAATCTTGATCAAAAGGTCAATGACATTCTGGATTATCGCGGCCGGATTGGCGTAACGCCTCATTTTCCCCGCCATAATTGTGCGCACCTTAATGTGTTCTTTGGCCAAAACAACTTTGCAAAAATTATCTTTCGGCCCCAAATATGAGAGCTTAACGGAATCTCCGTATTTTTTACGCAAAGCGCGCGCCACCGCCACAATCGGATAAATATGCCCGCCGCTACCGCCGCCGGTAAAAAGTATTTTCATTGATTCAAAATTAGACCTACTGCTTAAATATTTACGCGACGAAATTTTCAGATTTCGTGCGAGCCGCATGAGGAATGAAGAAAGCATATTGGCTTAAATATGCCGAGGATTGACGAATTCGGCGTCGCCGAAATATGGAAATTGCAGTAGTAAATATTTAAGCAGTAGGTCTATTAAATTATCTAACCGATTCACGAATATCAATATGGTTCATTCTACAATAAACCCGGACATTTTTAAAGCTTTCTCTCCGCCGCGGCACGGGAAATATTTAGTAGCAAACCGACCGCCGCCAATTCCACGATCATTGCCGTCCCGCCGTAGCTGATAAACGGTAAGGGAATCCCGCCCAAAGGCACCATTCTGGCGGCGGCGGCGATATTGATTATCGCCTGAACGGTAATCCAAAAAGTAATACCGGCGGCGGCCAGAGATTCAAATTTATTGCGACTCCGGCGGACGACTGCAAATCCCCGCCAGGCGAAGACGGCAAAGATTACGATAAGAGCGGCGGCGCCGACAAATCCCAATTCATGCGCGTAGGGCGCAAAAATAGAATCTCCGATCAATTCAGGCAAAAAAGTATATTTTTGCGATGAGGCGCCGAATCCCTGACCGAAAATGCCGCCCGAACCGACAACGATCAGCGCCTGTCCGGATTGATAACCCTTGCCCAAGGGATCGCTTTCGGGAGAAAGCCACGAGGTCAAACGATCCGCCCGATAGGGAGCCAGCCAAACCAAGACCACCAACGACAAAAAACCGGCAAAAACGATAAAAAGCGAATGTTTAATCGGAGTTCCCGCCAAAAAATACATCACGCACGCCGTGAGCGCAACGACTCCAAAAGTGCTCATATCCGGCTGTTTTAGAAGTAAAAGTCCGATCAAACCCACCACAACAACAAACGCCGCCAGCGTATTTTGAAATTCCTGTCCGGAATTCTTCCCCGACAACTTCCTCTCGGTGCGGGAAGCCAGCCAGCTGGCAAGATATAAAATAAAGACCGGTTTTAAAATTTCCGCCGGCTGAATGGTGGCAAAGCCCAAATGAATCCATCTTTTCGCGCCGCCGGCAGAAAACCCGAATCCCGGAACAAAAATCAAGAACAACAAGACAATAGAAATCAGCAATAAGGGCGGCGCCAGTTTCCGCATCCATGACAGCGGAATTTTATAAGCCAAAACTCCCGCCAACAATCCGGGCAAAACACCGAATATCAATTGGTGGCGGATCAAATAATAGCTGTCGCCATATTTCACTTGAGCCATCGTCGCCGAGGCGCTGGAAAGTATCATTACCCCCAAAAGCAACGCGGCGGCAACGGCGGCCAACAAAATAAAATCCGGTTTTTGCGCTTGTTCTTGAGGCGCCATTTTTTTATTTTTTTTGGTTATCTTTTGCCGCAAACAAACGCCCGCCCTCAACCAGACATTCTTTGAATTGCCGGCCGCGATCGGCATAATCCGCAAAACCGCCGAAGCTCGCGGCGGCGGCGGAAAGTAAACATATTTTCCCCTTTTTTGTTTTTGCAAAAACCGAATCAACCGCTTCCCGCATATCAACCGCCGGACAATATGACAACTCGCGAAAACGATCGGTTTGCCCTGACGATTCAGCTTGTTTTTCAATCTCGCGCCAAATTTTTATCCCCGTGGCCGGAAGCATAACAAGATTGCGAATATTGCTGTTTAAAACCGACCGCGCCAATTTATCAAACGGTTGATTCCGGTCAAATCCGCCCGCGATCAGCGTCTGCACCCGCGGCCCCAGCGCCTCAATGGCCGCCACCGCACTTTCCTGAATCGTTGATAACGAGTCATTATAACAATCAATGCCGCTGAAGTTGCCGATAAGTTCCAAGCGATTCGGCAGAGGTTTAAAATCGGCAATCGCCGCGTTAATAACATTATCGGCAATTCCCAATAACCGTCCGACAATCGCGCCGATTTTCGCGTTTTCCATATTAAACTCTCCCGTCAACGCGGTTTTTTCCTCAAAACGCCAATCAACCGCGGAAAAATCAATTTTTTGTGCTTTGGTTTTCTTCAACCACGGGATAATTTCCTTAATCCGACCATTATAGATAAAATAATCGTTTTCCGTTTGATGCAAACATATATTCATTTTTGCCAGAATATATTCGTTATAGTTTTTATAATAATCCAAATGTTCCGGATATATATTCGTTGTTATGGCAATATGAGGGCTTTGCTTTAAGTTATATAATTGATGCGCCGAAAGCTCGCAAACAAAAAACGTGTTTTTATCCGCCCGCGGTAAATAAGACAGCATCGGTTCACCGATATTCCCCAGCAGGAGTGTTTTTTTACCCGATCTTTTGATGATTTCGTAAATAATGGAAGCAGTGGTGCTTTTTCCCTTGGTGCCGGTGATGCCGATAATCATTCCCGGGCACTCTTTAAAAAATATTTCCGTTTGGGAAGTGATGGCGCCCCTCTTGAAGGCCCTTTCCACCGGCGGCAAATGAATGGGAATTCCCGGAGATTTAACGACCAGATCGTAATTATCCAGCGCTTCCAAATAGCCGTTACCGCCCCAAAAACGCACCTGCGGATTTTCCGCCAGCAAACCGCGGGCCGCCGGTCCCAATTTTTCAATCTCGGCCCGATCCGCGGCGGCAATTTGAACAGCGGGATATTTTTCCAAAAAATAGCGCAAACTATCGGTCCCTTCCCGCGCCAGCCCCAGAATCAATATTTTTTTACCGGAATAATTCTTCATACCGTAATATTTTATCATAAAAATAGGCCGAATACCAACAAAAAAAGGAGAGGTGGAAACGTTTCCCTCAATCATCCCGAAGACCGGTTCGGAACGCTTGGCGAAAACGCTTCTCAGAGCTCTCCTTGCTTGATAGGGCGGGATCGCCGTCCCCATAAAAGAGATTATTCCGAAAATAATTTTGTTTCTTTCAAAAAATCCGCTCTTTTGAAAAAAATCATTTTCGAATCTTCCGTTTTTAATGTACCTTCCTTTCGCCCGCATTCTCCCTCACCGACAGTATCATTTTATGCCTTCCCCAGAATATGTCAAATAAAGTTATCCACATCCGGCGGGAAATGCCGACAAAAATCGTCAAGGCCGGCGCGAAGCGTAGCTTCAAATTTTTCGGGCAAACAATGATTTTTATTCCACAATAACAAAAGCTTGCCGCTTTTTGATTTCATATCGCCATACTTCGGCAAAAACTTTTTTTCAAATACTTGCAACAAAGCAGGTAAGTCCCGACCTTCCTTTTTTGCGGCAACCAGCGACAAATAAAACGCCGCGCGGGTTTCGGCAAACGTGCCCACGCACTCAAACGGCTTCGCCTCCCCTTCTCCCAACAACTGCGCCATCAACGGCAAAAGTTTTTTGTTTTCAAAAAAGTTTTTGCCGAAAATTTTTATTGCTTGTTTTTCGCCGACAAAGGGATAAAGCATAACAAACACCGACAAACATTTGGGACATTCGCCGCACCAGCCGATATTTTTATTCTGCCGGTTTTTTGTCGTAAACGGGTTGTTGCAACTGATAAATTTTGGAAAATATTCGGGATATCGCGAAAACAGCATCGCGATTTGCAATTCATAAAGCGGCCGCAGGATTGAAAAATAATCAACGTTTTCCGCCAGATATTTTTTTGAATATGCCTGGAATTTCTTTTCAAAATCAAACGACTTGGAATATTGATGGTTTATCTCTTTTTTTAAATATTTGACGTTGCCCTCGTTGGAACTTCTCTCTTGGGAAATGGCAATACGGCCGCAATCAAAAAGCGTGGCAATGGCAACGGAATAAAACGACAACAACGAGGAGAACGGCGTGTGTCCGTTTAAAAATCCTTCCTTTTTCATCACCGCGAGACGCGGGTCAATCTGCCGGAAAACCGTTGCGCACGGACCGCCGGCGGCCGCGCAGACCCGCGCCAACGATTCATTGGGATTAAGCGCGAACAGCATCGTTTTTTGCCGCGCTTTTCGCAACAATTCAACTGTCACCAGCGAATCCTTGCCGCCGCCCATCGGCGCCAAAATGCGGGAAGAAAATTTTTGCACAAGCGGACAAGGATATTTTCGCGGCCTTTTGAAATTGATTTCAAATTCGGGAACGATAAACGGCAACTTGTTCTCAAAAAAGAATTGCCCCATCCCCCGTTTAAATAAGTCCTGCCAAAATTTGATTTGCGTTTTGTCCAGGTAGCCGGCGTTGACGACAATTTTAGGCGCGCAAACCGCTTTCCAATAGCTGGGCATTTCGGCCAATCCCAAGTGAAACACGAAATTAGAGATTGCTTCTTCCCCGATTTTTTTGATTTGTTTTTTATCAATGCCGCAAATGGAAATCTCCGGACAAAATTCCCGATCGCTCGTCAAAAACAAAAAATTCGCGGACAAATCTCCGCTCTTCGCGCTCCAATTAAAGCTTTCATAAACAAATTCCGGATATTTTTTTCGCAAGTACCTTAAATTAATTTTATGCATCAGTTTATGGATGGTATCTTCAGTGGAATATCCAACCTCTTACCCCATTAAACGGATCGCCACCCCCACCGCGGCAAAAATAATTCCTAAAATCCAAAAACGCATCGTCACACTGTGCGCCGGCCAGCCAATCGCCTCAAAATGATGATGTATCGGCGTGGAAAGCCAGAGTTTTCTTTTCAAGATTTTCTTGTGCGCCAACTGGACGATCACCGATCCCGCCTCCATCACCAGCAACCCTGCAATGACCGGTAGCACCACCACCGAATCCGTCAGGAATGCCGCCACCGCCATCGCCGAAGTAAGTCCCAAGACGCCGGTTTCACCCATATAAAATTTTGCCGGCGGAATATTAAACCACAAAAACGCGAACAGCGCGCCGCAAATAATCGCGCAAAAAGTCGCCAGGTCCGCTTTTCCCTGCGAAAAAGCAATCAGTGCAAACGCCGCAAAGATGGAAACGAACGCGCCGCCGGCCAAACCGTCCAGGCCGTCAATCACGCCGCCGGCCCAGGAGGCCAGCATCACGATCACAAAAAGCGGAATGTAGAACCAGCCGATGAAAATATCAATGCCGCCGGGAAAATCACCCATTAAAGGGATATGCATTGTTTCATAACCCAGCTTTTCATAAAACCACCAGCCGCCCACCAATCCGATGATCGCCACCGCCAGCAGGCGGCGCTTGAAGGTGATGCCGCCGCCGATATACTTGCCGCCGCCGTAAACGGTTAAAATGTCATCGGTCAGCCCGATCAGTGATCCCACCACCAGCGCAAACAGCGGAAGCCAAACTTGTTCGCGCGATAAAAAATCAAGTAAAACGAACCACCACGGCGCGCTGATGCCCAAATTTTGCCAAATCCAATCGGGTGCCGCAGAAACCATTGAAAAGAACAGCGCCACCAGCAATACCGATGCCCAGATTAACAATCCGCCACCGCGCGGCACCGAAGTTTCCCGCTCTTTGTGCAGAGAATGGAAAACCGAAGCTTCTTCGCCGGTGATGGTTTTTTGGCGAGCGTTTTTTTTCCAAAATTTAATGCGGCGCAAAAAAACGATCAAACGAGGCGCGGCCAGAAACGCGATGATGGAAGTGACCGCGGTAAAAATCAGCATGCGGATGATATTGAAAGTGAATAATGTCATAAAAATCGCTAATAATTATTGCTGAAATTCACGATTTTTTGCATTTCGGCCACACGGCTTTCGGCGTTCGCCGATCCCAGCAAAACGCCGATGTAGCGCCATCCGTTCGCGCCGTCAAACACTGCAATCATACATCCCCCCGCTTTTTCGGTATAGCCGGTTTTACCGCCAACCAAAGTTTGGCCTTCCCATAGCGCAAAATCAAAAATTCCGTTTTGCGTGCGGTAAAATCCCGGGGTTTTGGTAGTGGCAAAAATTTCAGGATGGAACTCCAAAATATTCTTGGAGAGCGCGAGCAAATCCCGCGCCGTGGAATAATTGAACCGGCCGTCGTCCAAATCCAATCCGGTGGCATTGAAAAATTCGGTGTCCGAAAGCCCAATCTCGCCGGCGGCGCGGTTCATCGCGTCCACAAATTCGTTCTCGCCCATTAATTCCGCCAGCGCCCAAGCCGCATCGTTGCTGGAATAAAAAAGCATCAAATCAAGCAATTCTCTGACGGTGCGGATTTCCCCGAAGAACAGATTGCCGGAAACCGGCACGTCGGGTTGTCCGGCCGCCGCGGCGCTGATAAAAACAATTCTTGAAGGATTGTAAATTTCGGGATTTTCCAAAACCACTCTGGCAGTCATCAGTTTTGTCAATGAAGCAATGGGCAATATTTCATCGGCGTTTTTTTCAAAAATCATTTTTTCTCTTCCCGCCGCGCTGGCGCGAGAACACAACGCCGCTTTAGCTTCCAGTTCCATTGTGGGCCTGAATGGCGGTGAAACAATCACTATCTCTCTTATCGGCGCGGAGATCTGCGCGTAGAGATAATTTTCCAGCTTCACCTGGCCGCAGTCAATCGCCCAGCAGACTCCGCCGCCGAAGACCAAAGCGACAGCAAAGCCAAACCACCTTCTGGCAATGGAATTTCGTTTTTTCGCCCGCTTCTTGGGCGGTAATGGCAAAGAAATATATGGCCTGATCATTTCAACAACTTTTCTTTTTAAGAATCGTCAAACCGAGTTCTTCCAATTGAACCGCGTCAACCGGCGATGGAGAGCTTAGCATTAAGTCGCGATTGTCCCCCGTTTTGGGAAATGCCATCACTTCGCGGATATTCGGTTCGCCCAGTAAAACCGCCATCAGACGATCTATCCCCGGCGCCATGCCTCCGTGTGGCGGCACGCCATAGGAAAACGCTTCAAAGTAATGCGGAAATTGTTTTCTGGTTTCTTCCGGCGAATGCCCCAAAACTTCAAAAATCGCCGAAAAAGTTTCCATATCGGTATTGCGCAAACTGCCCGAGAATATTTCAAAGCCGTTCAGCGCCATGTCATATTGCCACGCCAAAATTTTTTCCGGCTCCGTTTTTATTCGTTCCGGGTCGTTTTCCCGCGGCATAGTAAAAGGATGATGCATCGCGTTCCATCTCTTGTCCCCTTCAAGCCATTCAAACATCGGAAATTCGGTGACAAAGCAAAACGCCAGTTCGTCGGGATCATTTTTGTTTTCGCGCAGATCGGGCTTGTCGGTGCCGTATCGCTCCATCGCTTCCTTATACGTCAAACGGGGAAACGGAATTTTGGTAATTTTCTTTTGCGGAAACAGTCCTTTTACCATTCCCGCGAACATCTCTTCGGCCAAAGCTAAAATTTCCGCTTCGTCGGCAAACGACATCTCAATATCCAATTGCGTGTGCTCCGCTTGCCGGTCCGCCCGCGGGTCTTCATCGCGCAAACAGCGCGCCACTTGAAAATAACGTTCCAGTCCGGCGACCATCAGCAATTGTTTGTATTGTTGGGGGCTTTGCGGCAAAGCGTAAAAACTTCCTTTCTGCAAGCGCGCCGGTACCAGAAAATCGCGCGCGCCTTCGGGAGTGGATTTGGTCAATATCGGCGTTTCCACTTCCACAAAATTTCTCGCGGACAAAAATTGGCGCAAATGATTGACCACTTTATGGCGCATCGCCAGATTGCGGCGCAGGCGCGGACGGCGCAAATCCAAGTAGCGGTATTTGAGCCGGTTATCTTCACCGATCTCATAACCGTCACCGTCAACGGCAATAGGTAACGTTTGCGCCCTTGATAAAACTTTCAGCTCGTCAATGACAATCTCTACGCCGCCGGTGGAGATCTTGTCGTTTTTCATTTTTTCCGGGCGCTCGTTAACAATACCGCAAAATTCCACCACCCACTCGGGACGCACTTCTTTGGCCAAATCAAAAAACGGCGCCTTCGGAAAGACCACCGACTGGATCACCCCGCTGGCATCACGCAAATCAAAAAAAATCAGCTTGCCATGAGCGCGCACCGTCTGCACCCAGCCGCACAAGCGCACATTCCGCCCGACAAGCCCGGGCGTTTGGCCAATCATCGTTCTCGGCAATTGTTTTTCCATATCCATAGTATCAATATAATTGTTTCAATGAATAAATTAATTCCACTTTGTCGTTCTACCCCATCATCCTACTCCATTTCCCCCCATTTTTCAACGCCCCGCCATCTCCCCGACACCGCCCCCCGCCAAACCATTCCACCCTTCGGGCGAACCATTCCATTGTTTTGGCAGAGGAAAATATGCGAACGAACGGTTTATGGTTTCTTTTTGACGATATCGTAGTTTTTTTGCAGGTATTGGAGGTCTTCATAGAGTTTGGAAAATATTTTATCTTTTTCAAAATCCGGCTCTTTGAGAGCGATATTGATAATCGTTGCCAAAACCGAAAAATAATCTCTGTGCTCAATATGAAACTCCAAATGCTTAATGCGGTCGGCGGGATTGTCCAAATCGCGGACAAACCAAACCATTGGCGACTCCCCGTCCGTCGCGATTGATCCGCAATCCGTTTTTTGTTTATAATTTTTGTTAGTCATTTTAAATTAATCCTTTATTTTTGAAACTTAAAAATTCATTTTTGCCAAGAATGACGTGATCGGTTAATCCGATACCCATAATTTTGCCGGCTTCGGCCAATCTTTTGGTAATCGCCAAGTCATCTTGGGAGGGCTCAACATTGCCGCTGGGATGATTGTGCGCCGCGATTATTCCCGCGGCGCGAAGAGCAATCGCCGGTTCAAACACTTCGCGCGGATGCACCAAGCTGGCGTTGAGCGTGCCAATGGAGATTATTTGCCGTTCAATCAGCGCGCTGGCAGTGTCCAAATAAAAGACCGCGAAATGTTCCTTTTTGGAAGCGCGCAAATCACCGCATAATTTCCAAACGTCTTCGGGCGACAAAATTTCCGGTTTTTTATCCGGGCGCATCCGCCGGCCGAATTCCAACGCCGCGATTATCTGCAACGATTTTGCCTTGCCCAAGCCCTTTTCTTTGAGCAAATTTTCCAATTTTATTTTTTCCGCACCGTTTTTGGCGATCAATCTCACGATTTTTCTTGACAATTCCACCACATTTAATCCTTTGATCCCCGACCCCAAAAGCACCGCCATTAATTCAGCGGTTGCCAGTTTTTCCGGGCCATATTTTTCCAATTTCTCCCGCGGCCGGTCAACTTTTGCCAAGTCCCTTATCTTCATAAGCAAATTTTACCATTATTAAAGACAAAAACAAAAAACATTCCAACATTCTGCAGAATGTTGGAATGTTTTTAGAAAAACTAGGACTTGGGCCAGGGGGAAATAATCAGGTCGGTTTTGGTTTTGAGGGGCAGGGTCTGCCAGAGTTCTTCGGTGACAAACGGCATAAACGGGTGCAGGAGTTTGAGGGAATTCGCCAAAACATAGATCAGGATTTTTTGGGTGTTTCGGGTTTGAGTTTTGTTTTTCGCGCCGCGAATTTGATTTTTTGCCGCTTCAATGTAAACATCGCAAAATTTATGCCAGAAAAAATCATAAAGATCGCGGATTGCCGCCCCCAATGCGTAACGGTTGATATTTTTTTCGGTTGATCGGCAAATTTTCGCCAATCCCGCCATAATTTTTTTATCGGCGGAGGTTATCGGTTTCGGTTTTACGGTAAGCGAATATATATTCTTTTCGCCCTCAATCTGCCCGCAAACAAACCGCGAGGCGTTCCAAATCTTGTTGCAGAATTTTTGTCCGGCAAGCATATTGTCTTCGTTAAAATGCAAATCCTGCGATTCGCTCACTTGCCATACCAAACCGAAACGAGTGGCGTCGGTGCCGTATTTTTCAATTAAAGTCATGGGATCAATGCCGGTACCCAACGATTTTGACATTCTTTTGCCGTCTTTGGTCAAAACCATCGCGTTGATAATCACTTGAGCGAACGGCGCCTTGTTCATAAACTCCATTCCCGAAAATGCCATTCGCGCCACCCAAAGGTTAATGATGTCACGCCCCGTAGTCAAAACCGAAGTCGGATAGAATTTTTTCAAATCTTGGGTAATTTTTGGCCAGCCAAACACCGCCAGCGGCCACAAGGCGGAAGAAAACCAAGTGTCAAACACATCCTCGCTCCTTTTGGGCCGGCATTTCCCGCAAATCGGACATTTTGAAGGTTCGCTTTTCGCAACGGTATATTTATCGGGTTCAGTTTGGCAAAACCAAACCGGCAAGCGCTGTCCCCACCATAATTGGCGCGACACGCACCAGTCCCGCGGCTCCTTCAACCAGGAATGATAGGTGCTTTCCCAGCGCTTGGGATGGAATTTTATTTTTCCCGAATTCGCGGCAATCAGGGCTTTTCTTGCCAAATCATCCATTTTAACAAACCATTGCATTGACGGAATCAGCTGTATCGCCGCGCCGCATCGGGAGCATTTGGGTACTTGGTGCTCATAATCTTCAATCTTTTCCAATAAACCGATTTCTTGCAAATGAGCCGCCAATTTATTCCTTGCCTCGCCGGTTTTCAACCCCTGATATTCCGCGGGAGTATTGCCGTTCATTTTCCCCCGCTCGTCAATCACCGCGATCAGCGGCAATTTGTGCTTTTGGCCAATTTGCCAATCGTTTAAATCATGAGCAGGAGTTATTTTGACCGCGCCGGTGCCAAAATCAATATCAATTGATTTGTCGGCAATGATCGGGATCTCCCGACCGACAACCGGCAGGACCGCTTTTTTGCCGATTAACGCCCGATAGCGCTCGTCTTTGGGGTTGACCGCCACGGCGGTATCGCCAAACATTGTTTCCGGCCGCGTGGTGGCAACGATGACATATTCGCCGATTTCATCCGCCTTGGTTTTTGGCGAAAACGAAGCGATTGGATATTTTATATGCCAGAGCTTTGACGCTTCGGCGACATAGTCGGTCTCCAGATCCGAGATTGAAGTGCCGCAACGCGGGCACCAATTCACCACCCGCTGACCCCGGTAAACCCATCCTTGCCGGTGATAGTGAATGAAAACCGTTTCCACCGCGTTGACATAATCTTCGTCCATGGTGAATTTTGTCCGCGACCAATCACAAGACGCGCCCATGGCGCGAATTTGATTCAAAATAATATTGCCATAAAGTTCTTTCCACTCCCACGCTTTTTTAATAAACTCATCACGTCCCAAATCAAAACGGCTTACGCCTTCCTTGCGCAGTTTCTTCTCCAGCGTGCTTTGTAGGCCGATACCGGCATGATCGCTTCCCGGCATCCAAACGGTGGTCTCGCCCTTCATACGATGATAGCGCACCAGTGCGTCTTGGATGGTGATATTAAGCGCGTGCCCCATATGCAACGTGCCGGTCACGTTGGGCGGCGGCAAAACCACCGAAAAGACTTTTTTTGTCCCCGGGTTGGATTTGTCGGGATTGAAGTATCCCTTCTTTTCCCAGTCGTTATATATTCTTTGCTCCGTTTCTTTTGGATTGTATCTTGAAGATGAATTTTTCATAATGATAAACTAGCACGCAACCGGCAAAAAACAAGCCCTCCTACCTTTGGGCTTCCATCGGGAAATCAATAATGAATTTGCTTCCCTTTCCCCATCCCTCCGATTCCACGCTGATTTCGCCGCCGTTGTTGGCGATGATTTGCGCCGCCAAATAAAGGCCGATTCCCTTGCCCTCAACATTTGCCTCTTTAGCCCTCTCGCAACGTTCAAAGACCCGGCCGAAAAGACCTTCCCGATCTTTTTCATTCATACCAATCCCCGTATCCTTGATTTCTATCCGCAATTTTTCCCCAAAAACCGAAATCAAAACAACCACCCCGCCGGTTTGCGTATATTTAATTGCATTATCCACAATATTGTAAAGCGCCTCTTTGATCCCTCGCGGATTCAACATAATTTCGGGAATCGGTGCCTCCGGTTTTTTAAATTTAAGATATAAATTTTTTACTTCCGCCGCCGGTTTCAAATCCGCGACAACCTGCGCCGCCAGCGCCACTGCGTCCACCGGCTCTTTTTCTGCCGCGCTTTTGTTCATTTGGAAATGCGCCACATCCAGAAGCTCGTCCACCAAACGGATCAATTTTTTATTGGCTTCAAGGCACGCACCGATTTTTTCTTTTGATTTTTTGGTGATTTTGCCATAACTTCCCTCGTCAATCATGCTCAAATATCCGTTAATCACCGACAGCGGACTGCGCAAGTGATGCTGGGTGGAAAGCAAAAATTGGGTTTT
>ERZ795061.2172-NODE-2172-length-18299-cov-12.417507_pt1 | contig 18299 bp, 21 predicted proteins | sample MGYA00375145_ERZ795061 | MGnify/ENA primary metagenome ERZ795061 (study PRJEB30190, sample SAMN05720144) | anaerobic digester metagenome | isolation source: active sludge of municipal wastewater-treating anaerobic digesters | place: USA | collected 2014-12-22 ... | reverse complement strand
GCTCATCAGTGCCAGGGCCGCCAGCATCGATTTGGCAAGACCTTTCGTCCACGGCCAATCGGCTGAATCGAAGAGGAGCTGCTTCCAGACAAAGCCGCCCATGACGCAGGCCATGAGGAGGAAGAAGAAGCGAAGCGAGTTGAGTTGCCACAGGGGAACCGTTGGCAATGCGCTGCTGGATCGACTTTCCACGATGAATTGCCCTTCTCGCTGTGTCTTGGCGTTTGGTGTACCGAAAGGGGCGCAGGTACAGGACCCTCGCCCCCTCGTCCCATGCTAGTGGGCTGAGGCTTTGGTCTTCCATAGGCCGGGCTCGATCTCCACCACCACGCTGCCTGCCTTGTGCCCGCGGTCGACATGCTCGTGCGCGGCGCGGATCTCATCGAACGGATACGTCCGATCGATGACCGGCAGGAAGTGCCTGGCACACGCCAGGTCGCGCAGCCGATGCACGTACTCGGCGCGCTCCGCGGCGGGGCCGGCGATGACACGCTTGCCGCTGCGCAAGGTGTTCCAGGGGCTGCGCAGCATCTCCGCGAGGGTGGCCAGCACGAGCAGCAGCCGGCCGCGCGGCGCAAGCACGGGTGCACAGCGCGCGAAGGGGGCTGTCCCCGCGGTATCGACGATGACGTCGTAAGCGGTGCTGCCTGCGGCGAAGTCCTGCGACTCGCGGTCGATCACCCGATGCGCACCGAGCGACGAGACGAGGTCGGCGCGTTCCTGGCGGCACACCGCAGTCACGTGGGCGCCGAAGTGCCTGGCCAGTTGCACTGCCGCCGTGCCGACGGTGCCGGTGGCCCCGTTGACCAGCACCCGTTCTCCGGCCTTCAGTGCGGCGCGGCCGTAGAAGTCCAGCATGGTGGCGCCGCCGAAGCTCAGCGCGGCGGCCTGCGCGTAGCTGAGATCCGGCGGCTTCAGCGCCACGGCGCCGTTGGCAGCGAGACACCTGTACTCGACGTGACAGCCCAGGCCCGAGCCGGTGAACGCGAAGACCGCGTCGCCCGGCTTGAACGCCGACACGCGCGACCCGACCGCCACGACGTCGCCGGCGAGCTCCGAGCCGAGCACCGGGTTCCTCGGCCGGGTGAACCCGATCGCGAGCCGGCCGAGCGGCCCGAATCCGGGCGGCAGGCTCATCGACCGAAGGCGCCAGTCCGCCGAGTTGACCGTCGTGGCGCGGACCTTCACCAGGATCTCGTCGGGTCCCGGCTGCGGAATCGGCCGTTCGCAGAAGTCCAGCACCTCGGGCCCACCGAACTCCCTGCAGACCACGGCCCTCATCGCGAAGGGACTACTTGCACCGCAGCTCGAACTGTCGGCTGCGTGCCGAGCGGCGTCGTTCCGCGAGCTTGTCCTGCACGGCCGCCGACTGCGGCTGGCGCGCTGCCGCATCCAGGCGCGCGATGTGCGCTTCGAGCCGCGCGCATTCGTCGTCGCCACGCTGGCGCGCCGCTCGCGGGGCGGGCTGATTCGGCTGGGCAGGGGGCCGTGCCGCCAGCCGCGCGCCCTCCGCAGCGGCCTGGTTGCCGAGCAGCACCTGCTGCTCGAACGGCAAGCCCTCGGGAACCTCGACGATGCGGTCGATCGTCGCCTGCCGCGTGCTGCAGTGCGCGGACGACCAGAACAGGCCACCGCTGTAGGCCTTGCACAGGTAGAGCGGTTCCGCTGCGGCCGCCTGGCACCACAGGATGCCGCAGGCCAGGGCTATGCGGGCGTGCATTCTGCAATCCTCACGGCGCCGTCCACCCGGCGAATCAGCCACGGGCCGTACAAGGTGGCGCCTTTGGCGTCGAGCATCTCCGCCCGGCCCACCGCACCCGGCTCATCGGGCGCCGGCAGAACGCGCACGACGGCCGGCCGGCTTTCCACGGCCTTGCTGTCGACGTATCGGCCGACGAAGGCCAGGCTGCCGTCCGCGAGTTCTCCCCAGGTTCCGAGGAAGGCCGCCTGGCTGCAAGGCACCTGCAAGCTCATGCCGTTGCCCTCCAGCACGATCAGCACCGTCGCGGCGTCGTTGCTCTTGTCGGTGTCGGCCCACTGCACCGTGGCCGTACCGCGGAAGGGGTCAATCGACACCGCCGGGCAGACAAGGTTGTCACCCGCGAAGTCCGCCGTGCACAAGCCGACTGCGGTGTACGCGATGTCGTCGGGGTCGTCGCCCGTCCCCGTGCCGGTGCCGACCACGCCGCCGCCGCAAGCGCTCAGGGCGATCAGCAAACCCCACGCAGCCACGGCGCGCTGGGTCGCGCGCCGGGCCGTAGTGAACAACTTCATTCTGGCTCCTTGTCCTTGCCATCCTCGGCGTAGAAATACACGCCGAACCGAACGCGTGCCTGTCGCCGCGCCTCGACTTCTTTAGCCGCGTCGTGCGCGACACGCTTGTCGGCCAGCCGCAGCACGCGGGCCAGCATCGGGCGCCAGGCGCGGCTGGCCGCCTCGTGCAGCAGGTGCGCGGACTCCGGCGATATCTCGTCCACGTACATGGCCTGCTCGAGCAGGTTCCGCCCTTCGATCAGGTTGGCGCAGGCCGCCGCGGCGTGGTCGTGAAGGTTCAGCCCCAGCGCCTCTGACATGGCCGCGAAATCGCCTCGCGGCACCATGCCCAGGGTGTCCAGCACGATGTGCTCGTCCTCCACGCGCACGACGTCCAGGCGCAGCATCTCCTCGAGCACGGCGCGCGGCCCGACATCGGTGCTGACCCCCTGAACGAGCTCGTCGAAGCTCCCAGGCTCGCTGCCTCGCTGCAGCGCACGCGGCGTCGAGCCGTCCAGGAACTTCGGATCGCTCATCCAGCGCCCGACGACCTGCCCGATCAGCCCGAGCGAGGCGGGCGCGGCATGTTCTGCGGCCTGCGATTGAGCAGCCTGGGTGGCCTTCGCCCCGCCGGGTTCCCGCGCGCGCAAGTCCTTGCGATGCACGCCGCTGAGCAGCGACACCGCACTGCTCGTGGGCTTGCCGCCGCGGCGCTGGATCTCGGCGACCGCTTCCTCCACGAACAGCTGGCGCAGCTTCTCGGCGACCACCGGGAAAGTGGCCCCGCGGCCGATGAGCAGCCGCACCAAGGGCCTGTTCGCCGCAACGAATGCCTTGAGCACGAGTTCGACCTTCGACGCCATGACCGAAGTATCGGTCAAAGCCCTTGACGTGGACCCACTGTTTGGGGAAACTTCCCAAAGATTCATGTTTTGGGTAGTTTACCCAATACGTGGATTCCTGTCAGCACCGTGCTGCGGCCATTCGTCGCGATCACGCCTTCCAACCCACTGTCAACCAACGCCATGTCGCCACATCGAATTCGCAGCTTCCTTCGATCTGCCTGCCTCGTCACCCTGGCTGCCCTGGGCCTCACGGCCTGCGGCGGAGGGGGAGGCTCCTCGGCACCACCGGGCACCGACAACCTGCTCTCGGTCTCGGCCAGCGGTGGAGGCCGCGTGGTGTCGGTGCCGGCCGGCATCGACTGCGGGGCGGCCTGTACCAGCCGCTTTGCGCCGACTGCCTCCGTCACCCTGACCGCGACGGCGGATACCGGGCGCGTGTTCAGTGGATGGGGCGGCGACTGCGCCGGCACCGCGGCGACATGCACCGTGACCATGCAGGCGGCACGCACGGTGACGGCGGGCTTCAATGCGCCCCCCGCACAGACCTTCACCCTGAACGTGGGCGTGACCGGAGGCGGCACGCTGCGTTCGCAGCCCGCCGGCATCGATTGCGGCGCCACCTGCAGCGCAGCGTTCACGTCCGGCGCCACGGTTTCGCTCAGTGCCACGCCCGCCGCGGGCCAGGTGCTCAGCGGATGGGGCGGCGCCTGCACCGGCGCAGGCACCACCTGCACCGTGACGATGAACCAGGCACGCAGCGTCAGCGTGGTGTTCTCGGCCGCGCCGCCGGTCCAGCGCACGCTGAGCGTGAGCCTGACCGGAGACGGCTCGGTGCGATCGCAACCGGTGGGCGTGGATTGCGGCGTTGCCTGCAGCGCCAGTTTCGGCGACGGCACCAGCGTCGTCCTGACCGCAACGCCCGCGACCGGGCAGCGGTTCTCGGGTTGGTCCGGCGCCTGTGCCGGAGCCGTGGCGACCTGCACGGTGGCCATGTCGCAGGACCGCAGCGTCGGTGCCACGTTTGCAGTGGCGTCAGCTGCGCCGGCCTGGCAGACCCCGCTGCTGCTCGAGGCGAGCGAAGACTTCGATGTGACGACCAGAGTGCTGACGGCGGTTTCGCCTGTCGGCGATGCGATCGTGATGTGGGAGCAGTCCGACGGCGTGCCCAACGGCAGCACTCGCAAGGTCTTCTCTCGCCGCTACGCGGCAGGCCAGGGCTGGGACGCGGCAGTCGTGGTGCCCAATCTCAGCGGCACCGGGACGCAGCGGCTGCTCGAGGGGCAAGTGTTGATGGACGCCGCGGGGACGGCCACGTGGCTGCGCCCGAACCTGGAGACTCGCCGCTTCACGGCGGCTGGCGGCTGGGGTGCTCCCTTCGTGCCGCCGCCTCGCAGCGGTGGCTTGCTCACGTCCGCCGTCATGGACGCGACGGGAGCCATCGGCGTGCTGATCTCGGGCTCGGACGTCTACAACATCTCGCTGCCCGCCAACGCCAACAGCTGGCTCGCGTGGGCGCGGCTCGACACGGCCGGGAACCTGGTCACGGACAACGCCGCGGTGGCGATCAGCGCCGACGGCACGGCCATGGCGATCTGGCGCGAGAGCAATCCGGGCGACGCCAACTACAGCGTCAAGGCGGCGCGCTACGTGCCGACTGCCGGCGGCTGGCAAGCACCGCAGTCGATCGACAACAGCTTCGACAACGTGAATCCGGACAGCCCCATGCGCGTTGCCATGGATGCCGCCGGAAACGCGATCGCGGTCTGGCACCAGGGCAACTCGATCTACACCAACGTCTTCAGCGCGACGGGAGGTTGGGGTGCAGCAGCCTCGGTCGATGTCAATGCGGTCAGCTCGGTCTTCTCGGCGCGGATCCGACTCGTCATGACGCCCACCGGCCGGGCCGTCGTTGCATGGAACAGCGGCATATTCGCCATCAAGTCGATGCAGTACACGCCGGGTTCCGGCTTCTCGGCTCCGGCCCTGGTGAACTCCTACGGCATCGACTCCGGACTGGGCCTCGACGCCGATGGCAACGCCGTGATCGTGTATGTCGCGCCCGACCGGTGGCCGTCCCCGACCACCGACTCGGACGTCTACTCGCGGCGCTTGGCCTGGGGCGGCGCCTGGAGCGACGCGGTGGCGATCGAACCGCTGGACGGCCGAGGGGCCGATGCCTTCTCGGCCTTCAACCAGGACGGCAAGGGCGTCGCTGCGTGGGTTCGCGGCGATGCGCCCGGCAGCAGCAGCCGCAAGAGCCTTTGGGTGAACGTGCTGCGCTGAGCTGGCCGGACCCTTGCCCACGCCGGCGGCTGCTGCGCGAGCCGCCGGCGCTTCATTCATTCACTCACTCAGGATCAACATGAAAGCCACTCATCTCATCAGCCTGCTGGTCATGGCAGGCACAGCATCCGGCTGCGCATCGCTCGCCGTGACGGACGAAGCCATTGTCGACCGGACGGCCTTCGCGCTCGGCCTGGACAAAGCGGCGTTCACCATCAGCGGCCGTGTCGACGAAGGAACGACGACCCGCTATGCGGTTCGCACCCGCTCGGGCCAGGACTACAACTGCTTCGTCGGCGGTTCATTCAGCGTGCTGGGCCGAAGCGTGTCGGAAGCCATCTGCACGAAGAAGGGCGAAGTGGCCCGCAACCCCTTGCTGCGTTGACGCTGCCGGCTGCCGTCGCTGCGGCAGCCGGGGCACGGAGCTCCCATGAGAACCTACCCCTTCATCTCGTTGCCCGAATCGCTCGTCGTGATGCGAGTCTGCGTCGCGGCCTTGTTCATGGCGCATGCCGTGGTGCGGATTGCCAACGGTTCGATCCCCGGCTTCGGGGCGTTTCTCGAGAGGCTCGGCTTCCCGTCCGGTGTGGCGGTGGTGTGGGCCATCACGGCCGTCGAAATCGTCGCCGGCACCCTGATGGCGCTCGGCTGGCGGGCTCGCTGGATGGCCAGCGCCCTGTTCGTCATCGTCGCCGTGGGCATCCTGCTGATCCATCGCCACTTCGGATGGTTCGTGGGCGAGCACGGCACGGGTGGCAGCGAGTACAGCGTGTCGCTGATGGTGTCTTTGCTGGTGATCGCCGCGGCCGACAGGCCTGCGGCCTCGCCCCACTCGGAGCGAACAAACCATGCATCTGTTGTTGGTGGAAGATGACCTGGAACTCGGTGCGGAGCTCCAGCGGGCCCTGTCGGGCTACGGGCTCACGAGCGAGTGGGTCCGTGGCACCCGGCATGCTCGAGCGATGACCGAGGGCGAGTGCGACGACGACACGCCGCACTTCGCCTGCGTTCTGCTCGACTCGAGGCTGCCCGACGGCGATGGCATCGACCTGCTCCTGCACTGGCGCCGGCGCAGCATCTCGATGCCTGTCATCGTGATGTCGGCCCGCGACGCTGTGGAGTTGCGCGTCGCGGCGCTGGACGCCGGTGCGGACGACTACGTCATCAAACCTTGCGCGCCCGTCGAGATCGCCTCCCGCGTTCGCGCGGTGGTCCGCCGAACGGCGGGGCAGGCCTCGCAGCTCTGGAACGTGGGCGCCCTGCGGATCGCCACCGGCACGCGAGAAGTCCGCGTCGACGGCGAAATCTTGCCCCTGTCGCCCAAGGAGTACCAGATCGTCGTGGAACTGGCCAGGCTGCCGGGCGAGACGGTGTCGAAGCAGCGCCTGGCGCGGGCCGTGGCGCCGTTGTCCGAGCCGCTCGAGTTCAGTGCGCTCGAGTGGCATATCCACAATCTGCGCCGCAAGATCGGCACCCAGCTCATTCGCACCGTGCGTGGCGTCGGCTATTGCCTGGTGAATGACTGAGGCTCTCGGGCTGCCCACAGGGCAGCCGTCCGACGCGGGCCCGGCCCGCCATCGAGCAGAATGCGGCGGTTGCCGGCAGGCTGGCGGAACCCGGCTGACGGCACTTCACAGTGCGCGTCTTGCAGTCAAACGTCGGTGCGCCAGACTAGCAACGGCGGCGCGATCAACCGCCGCTGAGCGCGAGCACGACGGCCACGAAGTCGTCGGGTTGCAGCGCGTGGCCGAGATCGCGCACGCACAGGCCGTTGACGAAGACACGCATGTTCGGCCGCAGTTGGTCCTGCTCGTCGACCACGCGGAAGCGCAGCCCGGGAAAGCGGCGGTCGAGGTCGGCAAACAGCCCGAGCAGCGTGTCGCCGGTCGCCTCCACATGCGTCTGGCCCGTGTAGGAGCGCAGCGCCCCCGGAATCAACACGTTCATGCGAGCGCGGCCACTTCCACCGCGTAGATCTCGGGCAGGTGGCGGGCGATGTTGACCCAGCGTGCGCCGCCCTCGTGGCCGACCCACAACTCGCCGCTGGTGGTGCCCAGGTACAGCGCCGGCTCCGGCAGCGCATCGGCCGTCATCGCCTGGCGCTTGACGGTCCACCAGGCCTGCTGCTGCGGCAGGCCCTGGTCGAGCCGTTGCCAGGTCCGGCCACCGTCACGCGTCACGTAGGCGGCCGGGCGGCCCGCCGGGCTGGTGCGCGGCCAGACGTCGGTGCCATCCATCGGGAACACCCAGGCCGTGTCGGGATCGCGCGGGTGCACGACCATCGGGAAGCCGATGTCGCCCACGTCCGCGGGCATGCCGCGGCCGATGCGCTGCCAGGCCTTGCCGGGCCGGTCGAGCCGATAGATGCCGCAGTGGTTCTGCTGGTACAGGCGGTCGGGGTTGCCGGGGCAGATGCGCACGCAGTGCGGGTCGTGGAAGGTCACGGTGGCCGCATCGAAGCCGCCCACCACCTCCATGCCCTCGATCAGCGTCGTCCAGCTCCGGCCGGCGTCGCGCGACTCGTGCACGCCGCCGCCCGACATGCCGAACAGCAGGTGCGCCGGGTCGCGCGGGTCGACGGTGATGGAATGCAGCTTCGGGCCGTCGGGCGTGCCGTCCTGCACCGTGCCCATCCACTCGCGGAACTGCGGATCGTCGTTGACGGCGGGCAGCGGCACCCAGGTGATGCCGCCGTCCTCGGATCGGAACAGGCCCTGCGGCGAGGTGCCGGCATACCAGCTGTCGCGCTCGCCGGCGTGGCCCGGCGTCAGCCAGAAGGTGTGGTCGACGGAGCGTGCCGGCAGGCCGTTCGTCGGCTTGGCAAAGGCCGGAGGCTGGCTCGCCTCTTTCCACGTGGCACCCAGGTCGGTGGAGCGGAACACCGTCGGGCCGAGGTGGCCAGTCTTCGCCGCCGCCAGCAGGGTGCGGCCGTCGCGCGGGTCGAGCTGCACGTGGCTGATGGTGTGGCCCAGGAAGTGCGGGCCGTCGACCGTCCAGGCACCGCGCTGCGTGTCGCCGTGGAACAGCCAGGCGCCCTTTCGCGTGGCCACCATCAGTACCAGGCGGGTTGGCGATGCGTTCATGAAAGTCCTTCCGTGAAGGCTGCCACCGTGCAGCGCGGTGAAGCGGCAGTCTGCGCTTCAGGTTCGCGACGAACAAGTCTGCGGCGGATCGACACGCGCTGGCAGCGCGTCGTGTCCGGGTCTGCTGCATGATGGCGTGGAACCGGGTGCGCGAGTCGCCTGGCGAGGCCAGATCCATTCGAGATCGCGCGGGGAGTCCATCGTGCACAAGATGCTGATCGCGGTGTGGGCTGTGGTCGCTGCGCTGCAATGTGCGCCGGCCTGGCCAGCGGACGCCGCGTCTGCGCCTGCAGGCGGGGCGACCCGCGGCTGCGACGCCTGCCCCGAGATGGTGTCGATTCCTGGCGGCGAGTTCGTGATGGGCAGCCCGGCCGGCGAGCGCGATCGAGACGACGACGAGTTGCCGCAGCGGCAGGTGCGGGTCAAGCCCTTCGCGCTCGGCAAGACCGAAGTGACGGTCGCGCAGTGGCGGCAGTTCACGCTCGCCAGCGGCTACCTGACCGAGGCCGAGCGCAACCTCTACGAACCGGGCTGCTTCACCTGGGAGCCGCAGCGGCCCGAGTGGGCGTGGCGCGCCGGCCGCAGCTGGCGCGATCCGGGCTGGGGCCAGAAGGACGACGAACCCGTGGTCTGCATCAGCTGGTCGGACGCGCAGGCCTACGTGCGCTGGCTCGACCAGCGCAGCGGCGCCAAAGGCTGGCGGCTGCCCACCGAGGCGGAGTGGGAGTACGCGGCACGCGCCGGCAGCACGACCCGCTGGCCGTGGGGAGACGACGCTGACCTGCTTTGCGAGCATTCCAACGGCACCGACAGGACCAAGGGGCCGAACAGCCGCACCTGGAACGACGCTCGCGTCTGCAGGGACGGCCACTGGTACACGGCGCCGGTGGGCCGCTACCGGCCCAATGCCTGGGGCCTGCACGACATGCTGGGCAATGTGTGGGAATGGGTGCAGGACTGCTACCTGCCGTACACCGGTGCGCCGAACGATGGCAGTGCCCACGAAACGAAGGGCTGCAAGGGCCGCGTGGTGCGCGGCGGAGCCTGGGACGATCACATCGACGTGCTGCGCTCGGCCGAGCGGTTCTGGCTCGGCGCGGGGAACCGCAACAACAACATCGGGCTGCGGGTGGCCAGGACCTTGCCGCCCTAGCGATTCAGGCTGCGTGTCAGACGCGGCGTGCCAGCGGCCCGAGCGTGGCGCGCTCGAGTGCGACCACGACATGCTCGAAATCTCGCGACTCGAGCATCGAGTTCGGGATGAGGCCGGCCTTGACGGCGCCGGCGTGGCTTGCGCGCAAGGCATCGAAGGGCATCGCGGCCACCTGCTTGCCGGCTGTCCAGGCCGACGTGAAGCTATCGACCAACCAGGGTTGCGCGGACGAGGTTCGGTCCGCGAAGGCTTGCGTCATCGGGAGGGTCCGGGTCATGCGCATGGCAGGCTCCTTCAGCGAGCGTACAGGCCGTGGACGATCGGTGACCAGTTCTTGCGGCCGCGTTCGTCGATTTCACGCATGCGGCGTTCGAGGTCGTAGATGTCGACAGACGCCGCCATGTAGGCCTCGTCGCGATCCCTTTGGGATTCGACCGAGGGGAGGAGGGACTTCAGGAGTTTCAGCAGGTTCGTCATGATCGTTGTGGGCCCTGCGCGGGAGCGAGGGTAACCTAGGGTTTCTACTTAGTCCATTGTCCACCGGGATGGTTCCGGTGATCGATGGAAGTAGCCCCCTAATCGCGGACTCACTCACTATCGAAGTGAGTGAACGCTGACAACAAATGCAATGACAGTCAACGATCTGCACCGTACCGGCGCGCTCATCAGTGGAGGGCGCTGCGATCGCCTTCGTCCGTGCAGGCGCAGGTGACGATCAGGGCGTCGAAGGTCACCTCGTTGCCGCAGCCCGGGCAACGGCACGACATCATGCGGGCGCGCGAGCCCGACGCCACTTCGGGCAGGCCGACGAGCGAGGCCACGGTCGTGCCTTTCGATTCCGGTGCAAGTGTCTGCAGTTCCATGGCGGCGCTCCCTGTGGATGTGGAGCCCAGTGTGCGCGTCGGCTTGTGGTGCGCCATCCCCGCGTCTGCGGGCCGCTGACCCCCTAGAAGCGCTCAACCGGCAAACAGTTCACGCGCGCGCACGGTCTCGGGGCTGCTCGCGCCGGTCGTCGCCTGCAGGTGCTGCACGGCCTGCTCGAACGCGGCGCGTGCCTCGGTCCTGCGGCCGGCGGCGTTCTCGGCGCGGCCCAGGGCCAGCCAGGCCTGCCCGGAATGATCCGAGTGCGGTTTGCCGCCTTGCAGAAGTTGGGCGATGGCGAGCGCCTCGCGGGCGTCTTCGCGTGCCTCGTCGTGGCGGCCGAGCGCCAAGGCCGCGTCGGTGCGCAGTCGCCGCGCGGTGCCGATGTACGACCCGTTGGACTCGATCGATTTCAGGAACTCGATCGATCGCGTCAGCATCGCGTGCGCGTCGGCGGCGCGGCCGGCGTGCAAGGCGATTCGCGAACGCACCCACTCGGCACGGATGTTCGCCGGCTCGCGCGGGTTGGTACCGGCAGCCAGCGCATCGGCGCGGGCGAGCGTGGCGGCGGCCTCGCCGGCTTGCCCCATCGACAGCAGCACGCCGGCCATGCCGACCAGGCCGTAGCGGACGCCCTGAGCATGCCCGGCTTCGTCGCTGACGCGCATCGTCTCGGCATAGCTGGCCAGCGCCTCGTCGAGCCGCCCCACGCGCTCCAGCGCCACCGCGTGATTGCCGAGCACCCAGCTCGGCGGCGCGCGCCAGGCCATCAGCCGCCGATGGCCGGCGAGCAGTTCGTCGTAGCGCTGCAGTGCGCGCTGCACGTCGCCGGTGGCGAGCTCCATCACGCCCCAGTTGCTCAGCATCACACGGGCGTGCAGGCCGTCCAGCCGATTCAGCGCGCGATAACGCTGCAGCGCATCCTCGAAGTAGGGCTCGGCCTCGCCGCTGCGCCCGCTCACGTGCAGCGCGTAGCCGATGTCGCCGAGCAGGTCGGCCTCGACCTCGCCGCCGCCGAGCCCCGCCGAGCGCAGGCGCTGCAATGCAGCCTGCGTCGAACGCAGCGCGAGCTGGCCATCCAGGGTATTGGCGGCCATCGCGCCGCGCATCTGCAGGCAGTGCACCGCGGCCACGGCGGGCGTGCCGGGCGCGTCGATCCAGCGCTCGAGCATCTTCGCCGCCTCGTCGCCGCGGCCCAGGGCTTCCTGCATCTGGCCGCGGTCGCAGTCGATCTGCGCGCGCAGCGTCAAGTCGCCCGAGTTGCGCGTGATTTCGGCGGCGCGCGCCAGCAACGCCTCGCCGCGATCGGGTTCGTCGAAGAATTCGGAAAGGATGCGCAGGATCGCGGCCTCGTGCTCCGGTACCGCGCCGAACGCCGGCGCCACCATCTGCGTGCCGCGCTCCAGCATCTGCCGCACCGCGCCGGCATGTTCGGGAGCCACGGCCTCGGTGAAGAGCATCGTGTAGAAATTGTTCACCGCTTCGTTGCGCGCGAGCAGGGCGTTGGCCTGGTCGCGTTCGCGCGAGGCGACGCGCGCCTGCCAGCTGGCCAGCGCGGTGCCGGCCAGCAGCGCCAACGCGATGGCCACGGCTGCGCGGTGCCGGCCGATCGCCTTGCGCATGCGATACCACCGGCTGTCGGGCCGAGCGAGCACGGCCTCGCCGGCAAGATGGCGCTCGATGTCGGCAGCCATCGCCTCGACGCTGCGGTAGCGCTGCGCAGGCTCCTTGCGCATCGCCTTGGCGATGATCGTGTCGAGGTCGCCGCGCAGCGTGCGTGCGACGCGGCGGTCGGCGGCCTGTGCACTGGCCACCGGCACGTCGGCCATGAGGATGGCTTCTTCCAGCGCGGCGGCGGTGTCGCGCTTGAGCCGATACGGGCGCACGCCCGACAGCAACTCGTACAGCACCACGCCGAGCGAATACACGTCGGTGGCCACGCCCACCGGCCGGCCGCTGACCTGCTCGGGCGAGGCATAGTCGGGCGTCACCGCGCGGCCCATCATCTGCGTGATCTGGCTGCCCGGCGCCGCGTCGTCGGCCAGAAGCTTGGCCACGCCGAAGTCGAGCAGCCGCACCTCGCCCTCGGGCGTGACGAGGATGTTGCCGGGCTTGAGGTCGCGGTGCACGACCAGGCGCGCATGCGCATGCGAGACGGCGTCGGCCACCTGCAGGAACAGTTTCAAACGTGCGCGAATGTCCAGCCGCAACTCCTTGCAGTGCAGGTCGATCGGTGCGCCGACCACGTGCTCCATCGCCAGCCAGGGCCGACCCTCCGCCGTGACGCCGGCGTCGTAGAGGCGTGCGATGCGCGGGTGCTCGAGGCTGGCCAGGATGTCGCGCTCGCGGGCCATGCGCTGCGCCAGGCCGATGGCCCAGCCGCTGCGCGGCAGCTTCAGCGCCTCCTGCCGCTGCAGGCTGCCGTCGATGCGCTCGGCCAGCCACACCGTGGCCATGCCGCCCGCGCCCAGCTCGCGCACGAGCCGGTACGGGCCGATGACGTCACCGGGCTGGTCTTCGATGCCTTCGGGCTCGGCCAGATCGACGGCGCCCACGGCCAGCGGTTGCCGCATGAAGGTGTCGGATTCGGCCGACGCGGCGCGCGCGAGCAGGCGGCGCAGCATCGGCAGCAGGTCGCGCTGCTCCGGCGGCAACGTCTTCAGCCACTCGTCTCGCTCGTCGGTCGGCAACGCCAGCGCGGCCTCGAGCAGCGCGTTCACGCGGCGCAGCAGCTCGGGGTCGGGCGGGGCAGTCGCGTTCATGGCCACAAGCAGGTACCACGCAGTCGCCGGCGTGTTCCGGACAGGCGGGTGCTGCCGCGATCAGCGGCCGAGCAACTGCGCCAGCAGCAGCCGGGCGCGTTCCCAGTCGCGGCGCACGGTGCGGTCGGTGACGCCGAGCGCGCTGCCGATCTCCAGGTCGGTGAGGCCGGCGAAGTAGCGCATCTCCACCACGCGGACCAGCCGCGGGTCGACTTGCGCCAATGTCTCGAGCGCCTCGTGCACCTCGAGGATCTCGTCGTCGCTGGCACCCAACTCCTCCGACGCGCGCGTGTCCAGCGTCACGTGCTCGATGCCGCCGCCACGGCGCTCGGCGCTGCGACGGCGCACGAAATCGATGACCACCGAACGCATGGTGGTGGCGGCATAGGCGAGGAAGTGTTCGCGGTCCTTCAGCTCGACGAGGCCGCCACGCTGCATGCGCATGAAGGCTTCGTGCACCAGCGCCGACGTATCCAGCAGCGTGTGGCGGCCGCCGGAGGCCAGGCGCGAGCGCGCCAGGCGGCGCAGCTCGTGGTACAGCTTGGCGAAGAGCTCATCGGCGGCCACCGGTGCGCCGACGGGCGGGTTCGAGGTTTCGGATTCGACGGGGAACATGGCTCGAAGGTCTCGCTGCGTCGTGGCCCATCGGCGACGGGCGGCCCACGATGATGGAGCGCCTTCGCAGCCATCGCAATCCCTCCGAGGGGCGAGTCTTCAGCCCGCCAACGGCGCCAGTGCGGCTTCGATGCGCCGCATCTGCCCGGCATCGACCATGCGGCTCAGCGCGGCACTGAACCGGGCATCCTGCGCGCCTGACACGATGTACTGCCAGCGGTACGCCTGCAGCAGCTCGGCCATCAGCGTGCTCACCTCGCCGGCCGAAAGCTCGCGCCCGCAGATGCGCAGGAAGTAGTGGCCGTCGGCCTTCGCCTGCGCCTGCAGGAGACCGTCGACCGCGCCGACCAGGCCGATGAAGTCGTCCACCGCTGCGTCGCGGGTTGGCGCGTCCAGCGCGGCGTTTTCGCGGGCCCACTCCAGCTCGTCGATGACGGCGTGCTGCGACTCCTCTTTCCAGTGGAAGAGGAACACGTCCTTGTAGAGCGCGGAGAGCTCTTCGTCGGGCGCGATGCTGTGGCGGTAGTGCACCTGCGTGAACAGCTCGATGTGGCAGGTCAGCGCCAGCACGGCCCAGGTCGACGCGCCCATCACCGCCTGGGCGACGCCGTTGGCCTGCGGCACGAACTCGTAGCCCGGCGGCATGCCGGCGGCGATTAGCCGCTCGATGCGGCGGAACAGCTCCTGGTGCTTGAGCTCCTCGTCGCTGAAGCGCACCAGCGCCTCCAGCGCCACCTGGTCGCCGAACCAGTGGTGGCGCGTGATCTCGAGCATCTTCGCGCCGATGAACCGCTCCACCAGGCCGAACATGTTCGCGTAGGTGCGGCCCTGGATCTGCCCGAGCAAGCGCCGCTCGGCGCTGCGCAGGAAGCCGAGCCGGCTCACGCGCGTGAGCCCGTCGGGCAGGAAGGACTGGCCGAAGTCGAAGCTGCGGCCGCGGATGACGTCGGCGTCGATCTCCCAGCGCACGCGGCGCGAGACCTCGATGCAACGGGCGTAGCGCTGGGTCGTGCCGGTGTCGGTGGCGAAGGTCTCTGTGAAGGGCACTGAAGGGTCTCCTTGGGTGGTGGGCGATCAGGCAGCAGCGCGGCGCGGCGTTCCGTCGAGCAGGGCATGGATCTCGCCGATCCGCTCTTCGGCGGCGCGCTGGCCGGCCTCGAACAACTCGGGTAGTGCATCGGTCTCCCACAGTCCGATGCGGCGCTTGAGCGTCAGCGTCAACCCGAGCAGGCGCTGGCCGCGCGCTTCGGCGGCTTCGATCCGCGCGCGCATCAGGTTGTTCATCAACGAGGTGCTGTGCTGCGCGACCAGCCGGGACGGCCGGTCGACGCGGCGTGGCATCGCGCCCTCGAAGCCGAGCGTGATGACGGCCTGCGCCCGCGCGGCGGCCGACACCGGCAGCGGGTCGGACACGACACCGTCGACCAGCCTTCGCCCGTCGATGCGAACCGGCGGGAACAGGAAGGGCAGTGCCATGCTGGCGCGCAGCGCCGGCGCGAGCGGGCCGCGATCGATCACCACCGGCCGGCCGGTGACGGCATCGGTGGCCGTCACCCGCAGCGGGATCGGCAGCTCCTCGATGCGCACGTCGCCGAAGGCCTGCTCGATGCGCTGCGCGATCAGCGAGCTGTCGCGAAGAGCGAAGTCGGCGCTGAAGCCGGCCAGGCGTGGTGCCAGCAGTTGCGCGTAGGCACGCCAGCGGCGCTGCGTGGTGAGCTCCTGCGACCACAGCCGGCGTGCCATCTCGAGTGCCTCGCGCGGCTCGGTGGCCGAGGCGACGAGCGCGCCAAAGAGCGCACCGGAGCTGCAACCCACCACCAGCTGCGGCCGGATGCCGTGGCGCCAGAGCACTTCGGCGATGCCGACGGCGGCGATGCTGCGCACGCCGCCGCTGCCGAGCACGAGCGCCAGCTGGGGGGGCTCGGGGATTCGGGAGATCGAAGGGATCATGGGTTCAGCGTGCATGTGAGAAGGAGTCGATCCGCAGCGGCCAGTGCGGCCACCACGGCTTGTGTTCACCGGGGGCGGCCGCAGGCTCGCAGCGCGACTCCGCCACCACGATGAGCTCGTCGCGGCGGTGCGGCGTGAGGCTGAAGCCGCAGCGCCGCATCAGCGTCAGCATCGGCACGTTGTCGGCCAGCACATGGCCGTACAGCCAGTGAAGGCCTTCGCCGGCGGCCGCGCGCCGCAGTGCGGCCAGGGCCCGCCGGGCCACGCCACGACCGCGCCAGTCTTCGGCGACCATCAGCGCGAACTCGGCGGCGATGTCGCTGAGGTCGGTGACGCAACGCGCATCGGCGATCAGCGTCTCGCGGCCGGCGTACTCGGCCAGCACCACCAGCGCGATGTGCCGGTGGCCGTCGACGTGGGCCATGTCGTCCAGGCGCTGGCCCGAGAGGTTGTTCAACGCGCCGTGGAAGCGCCTTCGCCGGTCCAGCGCCGACAGGCCGCCGATCAGCGCCTGCAGTGCGGCGGCGTCCTGCGGCCGCACGGCGCGGATGCGCAGGCGGCTGCCGTCGGGGCCGGTCCAGTCATCGAGAAGGGGTGTGTGCAGCAGGTCCATGCCCGGTACCACGCAGCGTGCTGCGCGATCCGGACATCGCCGTGCGGGCGGACGATCAGGGCGCTTCCCAGCGTCCGCTGTGTTCGGAGCGAAGCAATGCGTCGATGATGCGCATGTTCATCACCGCGTCGTCCAGACCGTAAGGCAGCATCACTTCTGCGCGAACGGCGCGTGAGAAGGCCTCGCCCTGCAAGGTGTACTGGTCGCAGGGCTGCAGCGTCTCACGCTCGACGCCGCTGCCGTCGAGCGCGCCGGTCGTGTCGACGAGGATCGTCGTGGCCTCGCCCTGCGGCGCATTGAACGGGATCAGCACCTCGATGCGCCCGCCCGTGCCCACGATGTTCAGCCGCTGGTAACGCTGCGCCTGCGTCGAGACGGTGAAGCCGAGCTGGCGGCCGCTGCCGAAGTCGGCCAGCGCGCTGGTGGTGCGGTCGGTGCCCAGCGCCGGGTCGCGGTCGACCAGCGCGATCACGCGCGCCGGGTCGGCCTCGAACAGGAAGCGCCCGGCCACGATCGCGTAGCAGCCGATGTCGTACACCGCGCCGCCGCCGATGTCGGCCTGGTTGCGGATGTTGGCCGGGTCGTCGTTGAAGTACGAGAAGAACACCTGCACCGCGCGCGGCGTGCCGATGCGCCCGGCGCGCACCAGCTCGCGCACGCGCTGCCACTGCGGGTGGAAGCGCACCATGAACGCTTCCATGATGTGCACGCGGCCGGCCACCTCGCGCAACTGCTCGGCCTCGGCGGCGGTCAGCGAGAACGGCTTCTCGCACAGCACATGCTTGCCGGCACGCGCCGCCTGCAGCGTCAGCGGGATGTGCAGGTGGTTGGGCAGCGGGTTGTAGATCGCCTCGATCTCGGGGTCGGCGATGAGTTCCTCGTAACTGCCGTAGGCCTTGGGCACGCCCAGGGCGTCGGCAGCGGCCTGCGCCGCCGGCAGCGAGCGCGAGGCGATGGCGCGCATGTCGCACCACGGGCTGAGCTGCATGGCCGGAATCACCTGCTTGACGCCGATCTTGGCCGTGCTGAGCACGCCCCACACCACCTTCTTCATCGCCGTACTCCAGGGAATCCGCGGGGCCGCAGTATGCCCCCGCCCGTTCGGTACTACGATGGCGGTCGCACGTTCCCGACTCCTCCAGCGACTCCACCCAAAGGCCCGACATGACGAGCTTGCGCATCCAGGTCAACGGCCAGTCCGTCGACACCGACGTGGCGCCCACCACCTTGCTGAGCGACCTGCTGCGCGGGCCGCTCGGCCTGACCGGCACGCACCAGGGCTGCGACACCGCGCAGTGCGGTGCCTGCACCGTGCTGATCGACGGCCAGGCAGTGAAGAGCTGCAGCCTGCTGGCGCTGCAGGCGCAGGGCCGCGCGGTGACCACCGTCGAGGGCCTGGCGCGCGGCGAGACGCCGCACCCGCTGCAGGAAGCCTTCATCGCCTGCCACGGCCTGCAGTGCGGCTTCTGCACGCCGGGCATGCTGATGTCGGCCTGCGGCCTGCTCAGGCAGGTGCCGCAGCCCAGCGACACGCAGATCGCCGATGCGCTCGAAGGCAACCTGTGCCGCTGCACCGGCTACGTGAACATCGTCGCGGCCGTGCAGCAGGCTGCGCAGACCCTGGCCGCCACCGGAGAGAAGGCATGAGCAGCACCGTGGAGGCAGCCCGCTACGGCAGCGGCAAGGCGGTGCGCCGCATCGAAGACCCGGCGCTGGTACGCGGGGCCGGCCAGTTCACCGACGACCTGAAGCGCGCCGGCCAGACGCACCTGGTCTTCCTGCGTTCGCCGCATGCGCATGCCGTCATCAAGGGCGTGGACAAGAGCGCCGCGCTGGCGCTGCCGGGCGTGCTGGCCGTCTACAGCGGCGCCGACCTGGTGG
>ERZ795061.2171-NODE-2171-length-18302-cov-8.978133_pt1 | contig 18302 bp, 13 predicted proteins | sample MGYA00375145_ERZ795061 | MGnify/ENA primary metagenome ERZ795061 (study PRJEB30190, sample SAMN05720144) | anaerobic digester metagenome | isolation source: active sludge of municipal wastewater-treating anaerobic digesters | place: USA | collected 2014-12-22 ... | reverse complement strand
AAACCGGAAGAACTCGACGAGATCGACCGCCGCCTGATGCAGCTTCGCATCGAGGTGGAAGCGCTCAAGAAGGAGAAGGACGACGCCTCGCGCGATCGCCTGAAGAAGCGCGAAGCCGAGATCAGTGAACTGCAGGCGAAGTCAGATGAAATTTCGTCAGCGTGGAAAGCCGAGAAGGATCGCCTCGCCGGCGGCACGCAGGCAAAGGATCGCCTCGACAAGGCCCGCGCCGAACTTGCTGACGCAGAACGCCGCTCAGACTGGGCGCGCGCCGGCCAGATCAAATATGGCGACATCCCCGCCCTCGAAAAGCTGATCTCCGACGCCGAGGGCAAGGAAACGTCCGACGGCGACGCCAAGCCCCTGGTGAAGGAAGTTGTCGACGCCGAAGCCATCGCCGCTGTTGTCTCGCGCTGGACCGGCATCCCGGTCGACAAGATGATGGAAGGCGAGCGCGAGAAACTGCTGCAAATGGAAGACAAGTTGCGCGAGCGCGTTGTTGGACAGGAAGAAGCGCTGGAGATCGTCTCCAACGCCGTCCGCCGCGGCCGCGCCGGCCTGCAGGATCCGAATAAGCCGATCGGCTCGTTCATGTTTGTCGGCCCCACCGGCGTCGGCAAGACCGAGCTGACGAAAGCGCTCGCCGAATTCCTGTTCGACGACGACAGCGCCGTGCTCCGCATCGACATGTCGGAGTATATGGAAAAACACGCCGTCAGCCGCCTGATCGGCGCGCCTCCGGGCTATGTCGGCTATGAAGAGGGCGGCGCTCTCACTGAAGCCGTCCGCCGCCGCCCGTATCAGGTCATCCTGTTCGACGAGATCGAGAAGGCGCACCCGGACGTGTTCAACACGCTGCTGCAAGTGCTCGACGATGGCCGCCTCACGGATGGCCAGGGCCGCACGGTGAACTTCAACAACACGGTCATCATCATGACCTCCAACCTCGGCGCCCATGCGCTGGCGGAAGACAAGTCAGAAGGTGAAATCTCCGGCCCTGCCCGCGACGCAGTGATGGAAGCTATCCGTGCGCACTTCCGCCCGGAATTCCTGAACCGCATCGACGAGATCGTTTTCTTCAAACGCCTCGGCCGCGGCGAGATCGACCGTATCGTCAGCGTGCAGATGAAACGTCTGGAGAAAATCCTCGCCGACCGCCGCATGACCATCCATCTCGACGAGCCGGCAATGCACTGGCTCGCTGCGCGCGGCTATGACCCGGTTTACGGCGCGCGTCCGCTCAAGCGCGCGATCCAGAAGGAGCTGCAGGATCCGCTTGCACGCCTCATCCTGGAAGGCCGCATCAACGATGGCGACGACATAAAAGTGACCGTCGACAAGGAGTCCGGCACGCTCGCGCTCAACGGCGTGCCCGCGCAGATGAAGCGCGCCGCGATGAATTAAGGATACTCCGCCTGACGAGCCTAGCATCGTCAGGCGGAACCTGTTTCGCGCGCAAGACGAAGCCTTCTCCGCGCCAGCGGGAAAACCTGTCACCAAAGCGCCACAAGGATCCAAGAACGCGCTTCCCAACGGCAGGCTTGCGTTGCGTCACGCATTGCGCCGCGGGGTCATGCAAACCAGCTTCTCCGGACAGATCGCCCCAGATGCGGTCGTTGGAGGAAAAAATGCTTCGTACAATGAAGTCTGCAATTCTCGCTGGCGTGGCAGCGACACCGCTGTTGCTCGGCGTGGCCATGGCGCAGGCGCAACCCGCGAGCGACGACATTGTCATCGTCACCGGCACGCGCGTCGAGAACCGTTCGGCGCTCGATACGGCCGTTGCCGTCGACGTTCTGCCCGCCGAAGTCCTGGAAGCCGGCGGCGTAAGCGAGATCAACCAGGCGCTCTCCATCGCGCTGCCCTCCTTCAACTTCCCGCGCCCCGCACTGAACGACGGTACAGATACGATCCGCCCCGCCACGCTGCGTGGCCTCGGCCCTGACCAGACGCTTGTGCTGGTGAACTCCAAGCGCCGCCACGCTGCCTCACTGGTCAACGTCAACGGCTCGATCGGCCGCGGCTCCGCCGCCGTCGATATGAACACGATCCCGACCGCCGCTATCTCCGCAATCGAAGTCCTGCGCGACGGGGCCTCGGCGCAATACGGTTCCGACGCCATCGCCGGCGTGATCAACGTGCGCCTCCGCGAAGCCAGCAGCGGCGGCAACGTCACCGCCTCCTACGGCCAGCGCGAAACCAGCTATGACGTGCCGACCAACCCCTTCCCGACCAACCTTGGTCTGCCGGCCGCCCCCTCGACGATCAGTCGCGACCGCAGCGACGGCCAGACCTCAACGGTCTCTGGCTGGATCGGCCTGCCGCTCTTCACCGAAGCCGGCTTCCTGACTGTGTCGGCAGAATACAAGCACCAGGAACATACCGAGCGCAGCGGTTACGACACACGCCAGCAATACGCCTTCATCAGCGGTTCGCCGAGCCCACGTGAAGCCTCCGCCCTGCGCTGGAATGCCTGGTCGGGTGAACCGGAGATGGACCAGTACACCCTGCTCGCCAATGCCGGCTATGACATTGGCGGCGGCACGGAGCTCTATGGCTGGGCCAGCTACCAGAACCGGGAAGCGGTCTCCGCCGGCTTTTTCCGCCGTCCACTCGATGATCGCAACATCACCTCGATCCATCCGAACGGCTTCCTGCCGAAGATCAACCCGACAGTGACCGACTATTCCTACGCCTTCGGCTCCCGCTTTGGCCTGGCTGACTGGGACATCGACACGTCGCTTGTCTATGGCAAGAACAAGATGGAGTTCGACATCATCAACACGCTGAACCGCTCCATCGGGCCAGCGTCCAAGACGTCGTTCGATGCTGGCGGCTTCGAGTACGAGCAGGTCGTCTTCAACTTCTCCGGCGTGAAGCAGTACGAGCTGGGCCTCGCCTCGCCGCTCAACGTCGCGACCGGCGTCGAGTGGCGCAAAGAACGCTATGGCATCTTCGCCGGTGAGCCGGACAGCTATCGCAATGGCGGAGCGTTGCTCAACGGCAACCCCACACCATCGGGCGCACAGGTGTTCCCGGGCTTCCGCCCGTCGAACGAAGTCGCCGCGAGCCGCGACGCGGTCGGCGTCTATCTCGACCTTGAGGCGAATGTCACCGACGCCCTGCTGCTCTCCGCCGCCGTCCGCGCCGAAAACTACTCGGACTTCGGCGACACGGTCACCGGCAAGCTGTCGGCCCGCTACGACTTCACCGACATGTTCGCCATCCGCGGTTCGGTTCAGAATGGCTTCCGGGCGCCCGCGCCACAGCAGCAGTTCTTTGCCACGACCTCGACCAACTTCATCAACGGCGTGCCGTTCGAGATCACGACCTTCCCGGTCAGCGATCCAGTGGCGGTCGCCCTCGGCGCCCAATCGCTCAAGGCTGAAGAATCGATCAACTACTCGCTCGGCACGGTGATCCGCTTCGGCGAACTCAATGTGACGATCGACGGTTATCGCATCGATATCGATGATCGCATCGTGCTCTCGGAAAACCTCACGCAGACCAACGTTCGCGCCTACCTGCAGAGTCAGGGCTTCGTCGGCGTCGGTGGCGGCCGCTTCTTCATCAACGGGGTGGATACAGAAACGCAAGGCGTCGACATCGTCGCCAACTATGCGCTGCCGGACACCTCGTTCGGAAAGTTCGGCCTCACCTTCGGCGCCAACTTCAGCGAAACCAGCGTGACCCGCGTGCCGGCCATCCCGGTGCTCTCGACACTCACACCCGCACCCGAACTGTTCAGCCGCGTCAACGTGCTGACCTTCGAAAAGGGGCAACCGAAAGACAAGTACACGCTGGGCGTCAACTGGACTTACGACACCTGGAGCGCTGGCGTACGCGCCATCCGTTACGGGGAAGTCCTCGTGCCGGGCACGACCCTCGCGAACGACTTCACCTTGACGCCCAAGACCGTGGTTGATCTCGATGCCTCGTGGCAGATGACCGATATGGTCAAACTGACCGTCGGCGCCGACAACGTCTTCGACGAATATCCCGATGCACTGCGTCCGGCGCTGAACACGACGAACAACACGCCGTTCTCGTCGACCTCGCCGCTGGGCTACTCCGGCCGCTTCGTCTACGCCCGCGTCGGCCTCGACTTCTAGGCGGGCTGCACGCGCGAAAAACAGAAAGGCCCGCCCCGGCAATCCCGGAGCGGGCCTCTTCTTTTTCCTCAGGCTGTAACCAGCCGTGTCAGTTCGGCGCGAAGGTCAACGGCATCTGGTAGTTCGGCCAATCGACAGGCTGACCGCCCTTGAGACCCGGCTGGAACATCATCTTCTTGACGGCTTCGTTGACCCGCGAGTTGATGTCAGTTGGCGTGCAGTTCGGAGCGATGTCCTTCGGCTTGCCATCGGCGCCAACTGTGAGCGTCACATTGCACTTGGCGCCGCTGCGCACACGGCTGACTGCGGCGGCGATGTCTTCCGGCTTCATCTCTTTCGCAACGACCGGCGCTTTTTCGCCGCGCGGATCAACCGCGGCGGCGTTGGTGACGGTGCCGAACTTGAAGACCTGCTTCTGCGGATAGGAATCAAAGAACTCGCCGCCCGTGATCTCGGACTGCCATGCGCCGGTCTCGATCAGGCGCACAGCGTAGGGCGCCATTTCCGCCGGGGTGCATTCCGGCTTGATGTCCTTCGCCTTGCCGTCGACGCCGACAATGTAAACGACGGTACACTCGCCGCCCTGCTTGATCGCAGCGAGACCTTCCTTGAGCGGGGCGTCATTGAACGCCGTGGTCTGCTTCAGCGGACGATCCGGAAGATCGGTCTTCTGGGCGAAGGCCGGTCCGGCCACTGCCGCGGCAAACGCAGCCGCACAAATCCACTTCAACATCAAGACCTCCCAGATTACCGGCCCACGCCCTGACTGGGGGACCGACCGTTGTTTCGGCGCAGTATACAGCGCCCGGCGGCGCCCAGAAGGAAAAAAGGCGCCCCTTTAGGAGGGCGTTGCAGCAGGTTTATCCTCACGCGCTCGTGAACATACAGCCTCTGGTGCGCAAACGTCACACATGAAGGCTTCTTCACTCTCCCTTGTGCATGTGCGAATAGCGAAGACTCGCGGGCTTCGGTTCGCGTGATAGCGTAAGTGGATTCACAATACAGGCGTCGCACCGCATGACCGGCATTCGCACCATCGGCGTCATTGGCGCAGGACAGATGGGTAACGGCATCGCGCACGTCTGCGCGCTGGCCGGCTTTGACGTTGTCCTTAACGATGTTTCGGCTGAAAGGCTTGATGCCGGAATCAAGACCATCCAGCGCAACATGGAGCGTCAGGTCCATCGCGGCATGATCTCGGTCGAACAACGCGACGCAGGCATGCGCCGCATCAAGCCTGTCACCACGCTGGACGCGTTCGCCGACGTCGAGTTCGCGATCGAGGCCGCCACCGAGAAGGAAGCCGTCAAGCGCGCCATCTTCGACGAGGTATGCCTCAAGGTGCCGAAGACGGCGATGCTGGCGACCAACACCTCGTCCATCTCGATCACCCGCCTCGGCGCCGCGACCGACCGCCCCGAGCGCTTCATCGGCCTCCACTTCATGAACCCCGTGCCGCTGATGAAGCTGGTCGAGGTCATTCGCGGGCTCGCCACCGACCAGCAGACCTATGAAACAGCCGTCCACATCGTCGAGCGCCTGAACAAGCACGTCACCAACGCCGAAGACTTCCCGGCCTTCATCGTCAACCGCGTCCTGATGCCGATGATCAACGAGGCGGTCTACACGCTGTATGAAGGCGTCGGCACGGTAGAATCGATCGACACAGCCATGAAGCTCGGCGCCAACCATCCGATGGGCCCGCTCGAACTCGCGGACTTCATCGGCCTCGATACGTGCCTCTCCATCATGCAGGTTCTGCACGATGGCCTCGCCGACACGAAATACCGCCCCTGCCCGCTGCTCGTGAAATACGTGGAAGCCGGCTGGGTAGGCAAGAAAGCCGGCCGCGGCTTCTACGACTATCGCGGTGAGAAACCCGTGCCGACGCGCTGATACGAGGGGCCCGGCGCAAGCCGGGTAGAGGGACGATGGCTGTCGTACTGATCACCGGCGCAAACCGCGGCATCGGCCTTGCGCTCGTGAAGGCCTACGCCAACCGCCGCGACAAGGTCCTCGCCACCGTCCGCGCCTCGTCAGACCGCGCCGAACTCGACGCCTTCGTCGCCACCCATCCGAAATGGGTCGAGGTGCTGGAAATGGATGTCGCGGACCCCGCGGAAATCGGTCGCGTCCGCCGCAAACTCGAAGCCGAACCGATCGACGTGCTGATCAACAATGCCGGCATCAGCGGACCCGACCGCCAGTCCGCCACCGACATGGATTTCGAAGGCCTCACCGAAACCTTCAACGTCAATGCCATTGCGCCCCTGCGTGTCGCCAATGCTTTCCTGGCGAATGTGAAAGCGGCCAAGGGCAAGATCATAACGCTGTCCAGCCAGATGGGCGCCAATGGCGCATCCTCCGACAGCCTCGCCTATCGCGCATCCAAACAGGCGGCGAACCGCATGATGCGCGCCCTTGCAACGGAGCTGAAGCCGCAGGGCGTACCCGTGCTTATCGTTCACCCCGGCTGGGTGAAGACCGACATGGGCGGCGAAGGCGCGCAGCTGACGCCTGAGGAGAGCGCAGCCCAGCTGCTCAAGCTGATCGACAAGCTCGATCTTGCCTCGACTGGCCGTTTCCTCGCATGGAATGGCAAAGAGCTGGCGTGGTAACTGGCGGGGGATTGATGTGTTCAGCCGAGCATTGATCGGACTTCTACTTTTCGGTCTCGCGGGTTGTCTCGCATCCCCAGAACCTTTCAAGCCAACTGACTTTGCCCGGATCGGCGTATCTGCGACGTCGGACACGCGCTGGGTTGTGACCTACGTCCTGCCCAAGCCCGCTGACGAACTGGTTTTCGTCCGCCAGCCGGACGACAGCCGCGCAAAAGACTGGATCGGCGGCCCCGGCTACGAGATCGTGCAGATTGATGGCGTTGAGCGCATCCGGCGCGTGGACGGGCGCCCGTTCAGCGAGGCTGTCGTCGCCGTGCCGCCGCTCTATCGCAGCCTGCCAAAGGACTACGCGCCCTTCTCCCCGTTCGGCGATGGCGGCGTGCTTGCCTACACAGGCCGCTTGTTTGCCTGCCCGGATCAGTGCCCGGACAATGCGACATGGCAGATGCTGCTGGATGCTCCGGGCCGCACCATCCTCGCGGATGGCAAGCGCTTCCGCGACGAAGCAAGATGGACCGACAGCGCCGATGGCCAGAACGTCTATGTCGGACAATCCGCACCCAGCGAAACGCCGGACTTCCTCGCTGTCATCGACGCAGCCCTGCCCGAAACAATCCGCACCCAGCTCGCGCAACAGATGCCGCACTTCATGCACCTGTTCGCCGAACACCTGGGCGAACTGCCTGAACGCCCCATGCTGTTTGCGTCCTACGACCTCGCGCACAAGAACGGCATGGGCCGTCAAGGCGGAACGCTGCCCGGCCAGGTGTTCGTCCACTTCTATGGTTCAGGATGGACCGGGCAAATGACGGCGCCGGGCTTCACCGAACAGTTGGCCTGGCATTTCGCCCATGAAGCAGCGCACCTCTACCAGCATCAGGTCTTCACCGACACGGGCAGCGGCGCGTGGATCCATGAAGGCGGCGCCGAAGCAATGGCCGCCATCGCGCTCAGCCTCGATGGCCAGGCAGATGCGGTGAAGCCGCATATCGCCGCCCTTGCCGACAAATGCCGCAAACTGCTCGGTGAGCGCACGATCCGGGGCGCGCTCAACGAAAGCGATTTCGACGTCGCCTATGCCTGCGGCATACAGGTCAGCCTCGCAATCGACGCTGACCTCCGCGCCCGCTTCCCCGACAAGGACGGCCTCTTCGCCGTCTGGCGCCGCTACATTGCCCGCGTCGGAAGCCGTCAGGCTGTCGAAGCCGACTTCTTAGCCGCCGTCGCGGACGTCGGTGGAGCAGATCTCGCCTCGCGGATCGAGACAATGGTGAGCACGCCCAATCCGGTCCTGCCGACGGCGCAGCTCCCCACGCAAGCCGGCAGCGCGTCGTGGTAGGTCCAGCTCCGCCGCGCGGCGACAGCTCGCTGCGGGTCGGACTTTACTGGGCTTACGTCACTATTCTGGCTGCTGCTTCAATCTTCTGGCTGGCCATCGCCTCGCCGATCATCCGCCCGACGCTGCCGTCCAATCCGCAGAACATCTTCTTCTGCTTTTTTGCCGGCATCGCCATCGCTGACGCAGCGGCCCACGCGATCAGCGACATTGCCGGCATCTGGAAGCCGCACGACCTCGGTCTCGCACAGGCGCCGCGCCGCAAGTTCAGCGCCAGCAAGCTCTTCATCGCCGATGTGAAACGCCTGCTGTCGCATCTCACCGCCCTGCCGATCGTGGCGATGATGTCGTATTCCTACCAGCTGCTCTCGCCCGCCATCGAAGCAAAGCTGTTCGGCCCCGAAGCCGCGCAAGGCCTGCCATTCTGGAACTTCATCTCGCAGAGCATCATGGGCGGAACGGATGTGTTCGGCTTCTTTCTCAGCCAGGACACCAAGTCCACGCTGCAGCAGAACCTCCACCTCGTCGAACTCCAGCCACGCTCGTTCGAGGCAGGCGCCATACTCGCAGGCCTGAAACTCTACGGCCTGCTTATCTCCGTTTCGACGCTCCGCGTCCTCGGCGCGCCGATCGTGATCTGGCGCACCTGGATGTCGAACCGGAAGAAACCCAAAAAGCCGAAGAAGGCCGCGAAGTAGGCACGGCCAAAAACAAAAGAGCCGGCCCAGCGGGCCGGCTCTCTCGATTTCAAACCGGTCTGACGACTAGTACTTCTTGCCAGCCGCCTTGGCTTCTTCCACGCGCGCGCCAGAGAGGATGCCCGGCAGGGCGTAGTTGCCTTCATGGCAGGCGTATTCGAACAGGCGCTGCGTCTCGAGCGGGTGGAATTCGTACTCGCCACCCCACGGCGCATCCCACAGCGTCGGGTCTTCAACGGTGAACGAGTAATACAGGCGGTCGTCAGCAACGCGCTTGAACTTCTCGGTCACTTTCAGGTCTTTCCACGCGCCCATGAATTGCTGGCTCTGCGGAATGTGCGTGGTCTCGACCACCAGCGTGTCGCCTTCCCACCAGCCGATCGCGTCACCGAAATACGGGCGGACATCGTCTGTGCGGTGTTTGGCGTTCAGGCGGATGATCCGCGAGTCGTGGTTCATCTCGACGTTGATGACGATGTGGTCCGGCGTCTGAACGAACTCGTAGTTATTGTTGTAAAATCCGTTCGCGAACATCGGCGGGCCGCCATTGCGGCCGAACGAAACGATGCAACGCTCGCCAGCCGAACGCGATTCCATGTTCTCGAAAGCGCCGCCCTTTTTCGTGGGGCTCTCGCCGAGATGCGTCAGGAAGGCAGGCGCCTGTGCAGCCGCCGTGACCGCGTTGGCCTTGCGCGCCGGCGGCGAGCCGGTCGGCGTGGTCAGCAGACCTGTGCGCGCTTCACCGTTCACGCGCATGACGTGGTTGCCCGGATCAAGCCAACCGCGGTTGTAGCCGCCGACGTCACCGCCAGCTGCGGCGAACTCGGGGCGCTGCACGGTCGTCTTGGCGACGAAGTCGGCAGGCGCGTTCGGGTCGGTCGCGGCGTTGCCTTCCTCGATCTCGATCTGCGCATTGCCTTCAAGCTCGGCGACCTGCGCGTCGGTCAGCACTTTCTGATCCTTCAGCGTGGCGGGGCGCGTCAGCGGCGTCAGCGATGCGTTCGACCAGATGCCCATCAGGTCCGGTGCGCCCCAGGCGGTACGCGGCGCGTTGTAAGCCGGATAGGGCTTGGTCGGATCGTATTTCGGAGCAGCCTTCGGGGCGGCGCTTTCCTTGATGCCGAGCGCTTGCTGCGCAAAGGCGGGGGTGGTCGCCATGGCGACGGTCAGGGCGGTTCCAAGAGCAAGAATAAGTGCGCGACGCACGGGAGGCCTCCGGGGAGTTTCGCCGCTTTGGTGCGGCATTCGAATAACGGGTACGCTGTTCGTTTCCGTCGGGCAATGGCGGGAACATTACAGCGTGAATGGGCCGCAGCCCAGCCGGAAAGGGCAGGACTTGCCTCTCACGCTAGGGCGCCGAGACGCCTGATTTGACCCTACCCCTGCCCGATCAGTTCATATCGCGCATCGCGGCTGTCATGACCGGCCCGATTTCTGCGTTCAAAACCAGATCGGCGATGTCATCCAGCGGGGTCTCGTCCCGGTTCACGATCACCAGTCGCGCGCCATTGCGCTTCGCCTTGACCGGAAAATGCGCAGCCGGCGTCACCACCAGCGACGAGCCAAGAACCAGAAACAGGTCAGCCAGATGCGTTTCGGCCTCGGCCCGCATCATGGGCGCTTCCGGCATCTGCTGGCCGAACGAGATGGTCGCCGTTTTCACCAGCTCTCCACATTCCCGGCACACCGGGATCTCACCGCGATCCACGAAAACCGGCCGCAACTCCTCCAGCTCATGGCGCAGCCCGCACGACAGGCAGGTCGCGTAACTCGCATTACCATGCAGCTCGACGACCCGATCCTCGGGTATGCCCGACGCCTGGTGCAGATTGTCGACATTCTGGGTGATGACCGCCGACGCCTTACCACTGGCAACCAGTCGCGCCACTGCGTGGTGGCCGGAGTTGGGTTCTTTCCCCACCCAGCCCGCAGCCCCCGAAAACACCCGCGTCCACGCCTCGCGCCGCTTGGCTTCCGATCCCACGAATTCTTGAAAGTAGATCGGCTTCATCTTCGACCAGACACCGCCCGGCGAGCGGAAATCCGGGATGCCGGACTCAGTCGATATTCCCGCGCCGGTGAATACGACAATGCGGGACGCCCGCTGCAACGCCTCGCCGAGCTCATCTGCTGCTGATCCAATCATCCCGGGAAGATGCGTGAAACAACCTGCAAGACAAGCCGCGATGGCGCTTCTGCCTGCACAGCATGCACGCCCCCATCGATTGCTGACCAGTCCGAAAACCGGCGCAGCAAATCTTCCGTAGATTCAACGCCTGGAAAAATGCGCGCCCATGCGCAGCATTTCCGATTCGCTTTTTGCGTTTCGCCGATGCAGGATTTCTCCACAGAGCCGCCGTCAGGGGCCGTGTGGGGTGTGGCGATGAAGTTCCGCGATCTGCTGAACAACGACCAGCTCATTCTGGTCGCCTGCCAGGACTGCGGCGGCAAGACGCCAGTCGATCCCGCCCTGCCCGCCCTCGAACACGGCGTCGACGCCGATGTCGACGACCTGCGATCTGATCTCCACTGCCCGATCTGCGGCTCCGCCGACGTCGAACTCCGCGCACATTCGCCGATCCCGCACGCCATCGTTGCGGCCACTCGCGCTGCTGAGCGCGCCTGACTCTCACCGGCTTGCGTGCGCAAGATCGCAGTCCTATCCCTCATCGAAAGATCAGGGAGACGCACATGGCCGACCTTCTCGAGACGAAACAGGATGGCGTTGCGATCCTCACCATGAACCGCCCGGAGGCGCGCAACGCGCTTTCGGCCTCCATGCTCGCCGCCCTGCTTGAAGCCCTGCCCCGTCTCGCCGCCGACTCATCCATCGGCGCGATCATCATCACCGGCGCCGGCGGCGCTTTCTGTGCGGGCGGAGACGTCAAAGGCTTTGCTGCCACTGAAGGCGGCGCCAATCATGGCCGCTCGCCGGAGGAAGCCGCCCACTCCCTGCGCCAGAACATGGAAGTCTCGCGCTGGCTGCACGACATGCCGAAAATCACCATCGCCGCAATCCCGGGCGCCGCCGCCGGCGCGGGCCTTTCCATCGCCCTCGCCTGCGACTTCCGCATCGCCGCCCGCGGCGCGAAGATAACCACTGCCTTCGCCAAGGTCGGCCTGTCCGGCGATTTCGGCGGCACCTACTTCCTCACGCAGCTCGTCGGCTCCGCGAAGGCGAAGGAGCTCTATCTCCTGTCCGACGTGATCCTCGCGGAAGAAGCCGAACGTCTCGGCGTCGTCACACGCGCGGTTGATCCGAAGGAATTGCAGGACGAAGCCATGGCGCTGGCCAAACGCTTCGCCAACGGCGCCCGCATCACGCAGGGCCTGATGAAGAAGAACCTCAACACCGCCGAGAAGGGCGACATGCTCCTGTCCTTCGACACCGAAGCCCTCAACCACTCCCGCAGCGCGCAAACCGCCGACCACGCCGAGGCCGCCAAGGCCTTCGTGGAAAAACGCGCCCCGGTGTTCAAGGGACGGTAGGGCGCGTTCTCCCGCCTTCGGCGATGGGAAGACAGAGTCGCGGGTGTCAATCCGAACCTTGCGCTATACTTTCAAAACTACAGCGGTTAGATTCTTGCGGCGTGTCGCGTTCTGAGAACCGTTCGCAGAAAACATGCGCGTGTCGTCCTTCGCAACGGCACACTCGCGCAAGCGTGTTTCGCTCGGACAGAAAATCCGAGGGTGGCGCGCCGCGTCTGCATTGGCGTTAGCCAACTCCCACGGTATGGATTCCCGCAAGACGCGCTCTCTCTGCAGAGCAAACAATCGTCTCGGGTAGGAAAACTGGGTGGAGGAGCCGGAAGCGATTCCGGAACAAGCCCGCGGAGCTCGAAAAAATGGCAACCTATACTCTCACCGTGAACGGCAAGACCGAGAAGGTCGATGTAGCAGACGGCAACATGCCCCTGCTCTGGGTCCTGCGGGACAAGCTCGACCTGAAGGGCACAAAATTCGGCTGCGGCGTCTCCTCTTGCGGAGCATGCACGGTTCATATTGACGGGCAGGTCGCCCGCGCCTGCATCACGCCGATCTCGTCGGTCGGCGCTGCGCAGGTCACGACGATCGAAGCCATCGGCCAGACGCCGATCGGCCAGGCCGTCCAGAAAGCCTGGCTCGACGTGGACGTCATGCAGTGCGGCTACTGTCAGGCCGGCCAGATCATGGCCGCCACGGCGCTCATCAAGACGACGCCGAAGCCCACCGACAAGGAAATCGACATCGCGATGCAGGGAAATGCCTGCCGTTGCGGAACATACGTACGCATTCGCGAAGCCATCAAGTCGGCTGCGGGCGTTGCAACTGCTGACACGCGGGAGGTCTGATCCATGGCTGACGGCAACACCATCAATACCTCACGCCGCTTCTTCCTGCTGGCCTCCGCGGCTGGCGGCGGCCTCATGCTCGCCGGCTGCGTAACGGCTGGCGATACGACGGACGGCGCTCCCGCAGCTGCGGCCTCGCCTGCCAAACCGGCTGCCCCGGTCGTCGACATGAACAACTTCGTCGCGATTTCGCCGGACGGCACGATCCGCATCATGAACAAGAACCCGGAGATCGGTCAGGGCATCAAGACGATGCTGCCCATGCTGATCGCCGAAGAACTTGATGCCGATTGGTCGAAAGTCGTCATCGAACAGGGCGACGCGGACCAGGCCCGTTATGGCAACCAGATTGCCGGCGGCTCGTTCGCCACGCCGAACCATTGGGTTCCTCAGCGTCAGGTCGGCGCCGCCGCCCGCCTGATGTTGATGCAGGCCGCTGCTGCCCGCCTCAACGTGTCGATCGACGAACTGTCGACCGAGCCGTCCATGGTCGTTCACACCGCGACGAACAAGAAGATCGCCTATGGCGACCTCGTGGCCGACGCCGCCAAGCTGACGGCGCCGGATCCGGCGACGCTCAAGATGAAAGACCCGAAGGCTTACCGCCTCATCGGCAAGGACATGCGCAACTGGGATTCGCCCAAGATCGTGCGCGGCGAGCCCATCTTCGGCATCGACACCGTCGTGCCGGGGATGAAGTACGCGAACTTCGTCAAATGCCCTGTCTTCGGCGGCAAGGTCGTCTCGGCCAACATCGATGAGATCAAGGCGCTTCCGGGCGTCACCGATGCTTTCATCGTCAAGCAGGCCGGCACAGCTCTCCCCACCAAGATGGGCCTGCTGGATGGCGTCGCCGTCCTCGCGGACGATTGGTGGACCGCCAAGGAAGCCGCCAAGAAGCTGAAGATCGTCTGGGATGAAGGCGTCTCGAAAGACGAGTCGACCACATCCTACGACGCGCAAGCCGCTGAACTGGCGAAAAAGCCGCCGCAGACCAGCCTCTCGAAGGTTGGCGACGCTGCCGCCGCCCTGAAAGGCGCTGCGAAAACGATTGAAGCCTCCTACTCCTACCCGTTCCTCGTCCACGCCCCGCTTGAGCCGCAGAACTGCACGGCGCACGCGAAGGCTGACGGCACGGTGGAAGTCTGGGCCCCGACCCAGCGTCCCGACATGGGCGCGAACGGCGGCTTCGGCCTCATCACGGCCGCTCTGGGCGTGGCGAAGGAAAAGATCACCATCCACATGACCCGCTGCGGAGGCGGCTTCGGCCGTCGTCTCGACAACGACTACATCGTCGAAGCGGCCGCGATCTCGAAGCAGGCCGGCAACATCCCGGTCAAGCTGATCTGGACGCGCGAGCAGGACATGGCTCACGACCCGTACCGTCCGGGCGGCTACCACAACTTCAAGGCCGGCTTCGACAAGGCGGGCAATGTGGTCGCCTTCACCAACCACTTCGTCTCGTTCGGCCGTCCCAACGACGCCGGCGTGATGACCATCCTCGCGAGCGCCAACTCGCCGCCGCAGGAATTCCCTGCCAACTACGTGCCGAACCACGCCTACGACCAGAGCCTGATGATGGGCGGCATGCCCACCGGACCGCTCCGGGCGCCGACGTCCAACGCCGTCTCCTTCGTCCATCAGTCGTTCATCGACGAAATGGCGATCGCTGCCGGCAAGGATCCGCTGGAGTTCCGCCTCGAACTCCTCGCCCTGCCGGTTCCCGCTGGCGCCACCCGCGCCGGCATGAACGGCCCCCGCATGGCTGAAGTCCTGAAGGTTCTCCGTGACCGTTCGGGCTGGGCCAACCGCGGCTCGCTGCCCAAGGGCACGGGCATGGGCGTCGCCTTCTACTTCTCGCACCAGGGCTATTTCGCCCAGGTCGCGAAGGTGAAAGTCGCGCAGAACGGCGCGTGGCGCGTGTTGAAGGTGTGGAGCGTCGGCGACGTCGGCTCCACCATCATCAACCCGACCAACGCCCTCAACCAGGTGCAAGGCTCGATCGTCGACGGCATCTCCGAGATGCACCAGAAGATCACCTTCGACAAAGGCCGTACCCAGCAGTCGAACTACTTCGACATGCCGCTGCTGCGCATGGATTACGCGCCCCAGATCGACGCGCACTTCCACCTCTCGAACAACTCGCCCACGGGTCTTGGCGAGCCGGCCCTTCCGCCGGTCCTGCCCGCCGTGGCGAACGCCATCTTCGCGGCTACCGGCAAGCGCATCCGCGCCCTGCCGATCGTGCAGAAGGACATCAGCTGGACCTGATCCAGCCGTTCCTGGCGAACCGATCCAGCGGCCCGGAGGGAAACCTCCGGGCCGTCTGATTCTGCGGCTGACCAATGCCCATCCGGCATGCCGCGCACGACAATTACCCTAACGGCGCCAGATTGATCATATCGTTCAACGTGCAATCCGGCCCGAAACGACCTCCCGGTTGTCGCGTTTGTGACCAGAGTGGGGGTGGATTTCACCCCCGAAACCGCCCGTCCGCGTTGACGATTTTGGCCTCCACCTAGATACTGAAATCAGAATTACGACCCGCATGAACGGGCCCCGTGGACACTTTGCTTGGGAGAGCTGGAATGAAGTCTGTCCTGCTAACGACTGCCGCCGCTGTCGTCGTCGCCGCTGCCGTCGCAGCATCAGCCATTTCGGCTCCTGCCCCGGCCCCGTCGATCGCGGCCGTGCCGGAACGCGCCGCCAACTTCCAGCTGACGGACACGAACCGTCTCGCTCACGAACTCCACTACTTCAAGAGCGCCCCTGCCATCGTCCTGATGAGCCAGGTCAATGGCGGCAAGGTTTCGCGTGAAACCGCTGCCCAGCTCGCCAAGCTGCAGACCGCCTACAAGGACCAGGGCGTCCTCTTCTACGCCATCAACTCGAAGGACACGCGCGACGCCGCGGCCGCCGAGGCGAAAGCCCAGAAGTTCGCCTTCCCCGTCCTGATGGATGAACTCCAGCTCGTCGGCGAACAGCTCGGCATCGCCCGCGAAGGCGAAATCTTCGTCGTCGCTCCGAAAACCGGCTTCAAGGTCGCCTACCACGGCACCGTCGCCGAAACCTCGAAAGCCATCGACGCCGTCCTGGCCGGCAAAGCCGTCGCCACCCCGCGCGTCGAAGTGAAAGCCGGCGCCGCGATCGCCTTCCCGGAACGCGCCAAGAAGGCCGAGCACGCCGCCATCTCCTACTCGACCGAAGTCGCGCCGATCATCCAGGAGAAGTGCGTCGCCTGCCACCAGGAAGGCGGCATCGCCCCCTTCGCGATGGACAGCTACGACATCGTCAAGTCGATGGCCCCGATGATCGTCGAGTCGGTCATGTCGGAACGCATGCCTCCCTACTTCGCCGATCCGCATATCGGCAAATTCCAGAACAACCACGCCCTCTCGGCCGAACAGAACAAGACGCTGATCCATTGGATCGAAGCCGGCGCTCCGCGCGGCGCAGGCCCGGACACGCTGGCTCTGAACAAGTCGAAGGCGCCGGATTGGCCAGTTTCGCTCGGCAAGCCCGACGTCGTCGTCACGCTCCCGTCGTTCGACGTTCCGGCGTCCGGCACGGTCGCCTACCAGAACATGCGTGTCGACAACCCGTTCAAGGGCGACACCTGGCTGAAAGCCATCGCCATCAAGCCGGGCGAGCGTTCGGTCCTGCACCACGTCACGTCGAACCACTCGCCTGACCGTGGCACTGCCCCGGCCAAGATCCCGGGCGGTTCGGTCGGCTCCTACACGCCGGGCGCTGAGCCGCAGGTCATCGCGACGGGCGCCGGCGCTCCGGTTCCGGCCGGCGGCAAGCTGTCGTTCTCGATGCACTACACGACGACCGGCAAAGCCGCGACCGACCAGACGCAGATCGGCTACTACACGCTGAAAGCCCCGCCGGAATTCATCAAACGCTCGACCGTCATCTCCGATTTCGCGCTGAAGATTCCGAAAGGCGAAGCCCGTCACAAGGAAATCGCCTACCTCGAATTCCCGGCCGACGCGTACATCTACACGCTCTACCCGCACGCCCACTACCGTGGCTGGTCGGTCGAGCTGAAAGAGAAGACGGCTGACGGCAAGGAAGCCATGCTTCTCTCGCTGCCGAAGTACGACTTCAACTGGCAGCGCGATTACGACCCGGAAACCCCGATCCTGATCAAGAAAGGCACCAAGCTGATCGCGACCTGGATCTACGACAACTCGACCGACAACAAAGCCAACCCGGATGCGAAGATCGACGTGACCTGGGGCGAGCAGTCCTGGCAGGAAATGATGTACTTCCGCGTCAACTACCGCTGGGCTGACGAAACCGTCGACAACGTCCGCAACGACCTTCAGATGAAACTGATGGACTCGCGCACGATCGGCGCTCTCGACAACAACGCCGACAACAAGGTCCAGATCGACGAGCTGACGGGAACGATGGCTTCGGTCCGTACCCGCTTCAAGGATCTCGACACCAACGGCGACGGCGGCCTCGACAAGAAAGAACTCGAAGCCGGCAACGTCTCACGCGCCTCGGCCACCCGCGATCTCCGCGACGCCGACATCGACCTCTAGTCGATCACGCAACAAGACCGGAAAGGCCCGCTGGAAACAGCGGGCCTTTTCTTTTGTGCGTGATCACCAATGCCCGCCCTACTCACAGCGTCATCCTCGGGCCTGACCCGAGGATCTTCCTTCCTCGCCCCACCACCATCGCCAGACAGAAAGCAGGATCCTCGGGTCAAGCCCGAGGATGACGGCGCTCGATAGCCCTCATTGTGAGAGCGCCCGCAGCACCCTCCGGAAGCGGACCTTAGGTCCGCGTTCCCGGCCAGCCCCACCAAAGAGAGCGCGAAGCGCGCCACTGGACCCCCGCCTTCGCGGGGGACGCGGTGAAGAGGCGTGCTCACCAACGCCCGCTACACCCACAGCGTCATCCTCGGGCTTGACCCGAGGATCTTTCTTCCTCGCGAAAGCCAGGCCGATTGATGGAAAGGAAGATCCTCGGGTCAAGCCCGAGGATGACGGCGGCGGCCCCCCGAACTCCGCTGAATCCAGATTCAGCCGCAAACCATCTTTCCCAGCAATCTCAACACCCAAACGCAAAGCCGGATGCGGGATCTGGAACCACTCATCCCCACCCTCGGGCTCCCATGCGATAGTCCACACGCACTGACATGAGGGAGGTCCAGGAGACGTCCGAGCCTCTGGATGTCGGTGCGT
>ERZ795061.2152-NODE-2152-length-18394-cov-7.335078_pt1 | contig 18394 bp, 16 predicted proteins | sample MGYA00375145_ERZ795061 | MGnify/ENA primary metagenome ERZ795061 (study PRJEB30190, sample SAMN05720144) | anaerobic digester metagenome | isolation source: active sludge of municipal wastewater-treating anaerobic digesters | place: USA | collected 2014-12-22 ... | reverse complement strand
AAAGGATTATAAGCGAAAATGGGTTGCGATAACTGAACATTCATAACCGTTCCACTCCACTGGGTTACATCTGCTGAAATATCATTGAAGAAATTATAATTAGTATTGGCCGAAAGTGTACCACCCGTTAAACCAATGGGTTGTGTAAGGGCAAAGTTAAGATTGGGATTTATTTGATTAACCGGCAAATACAATAATGATCCATCAGGTTGCCGTACCGGAGCAACATAATTTGTATAGGTCGGTAAATTACCATTTAAACGAAGTTGCGGATTGTAGTTGGTGCGAAACGAACGATATTGCCAATAACTGGTTTCCTTTCGGGTCTCCGCCTGCTTGGAAAAAATTGATTGATCTTTGGCGCGACTAATTATTTCTTCAATAGAAAAAACATTTTGACCTTTCACTTGAAGGGCGCAACTGGCGATTAAGCCAATGACAAGAATTTTTTTACTCATATCGTAAAGAGGCTATTGGGTCCTGACTGGCTGCCTTGCGGGCGGGAGCAATTCCAAAAATTAAACCAACTGTGGCAGCAACACCAAAGGAAAGTACGATGGAACTGAAACTAACGATGGTAGGAATGTTGGCAACAGTGGAAACGATAAAGGCCATAGTTACCCCCAACACAACACCAATTAATCCACCGGTTACACTGATCATCACAGCTTCAAATAAAAACTGCTGCACGATATCACTCTTTTGAGCACCTATGGATAACCGTAAGCCAATTTCCTTGATGCGTTCAAGTACCGAGGCTAACATAATATTCATAATACCTATGCCACCCACCAACAGAGAGATGCCTGCAATTGCGCCCAGTACATAATTAAAAATATCGTTGGTGCGTTGTTGTTGCTTGAGTAGCAACTCAGGAATTTCAATTTCAAAATCCACTACCTCATAATGCTTTCGTGCCAACATCCGCGATAGAATCTCAGCTGTTGATTGAAGTTTTGAGGTTTCATCCACCTGAATTACGAGACGATCGAGTTGATGATAGTTTTTCTTTTCGAGTTCGCTTTCAGCATCTGATTCACCACCAGAAGAGATAAAGACCATTCCCCGGCTACGCATGGCTGATAATCTCAGTGCTTCCGCTGTAATCAAATCTCGGTTTTCGTATCGGATCAAAACGCTCTGTAAGGGAGCATATACATCCATGTTAAAATCACGAATACCCAACTTACTGATGCTACTTTCTGAAACCAGTCGCTCACTCATAACCCCCACAATGGTGAGCCAATGCGGTCCAACTTTAATACTCTTGCCTATTGGATTTTCGGTAGTAAAAAACCTGGATCTGAGAGCCGAACCAATAATACAAACCGGAGCTCCCAACTTCATTTGCTCGCTATTGAACATTTGACCTTCCGCCAACTGGAAGTCATAAATCTCAAAATACGCTGGTTCAACACCCACCAACTTGGCCGACCTGCGAATTCCATTTCTGATAACGTATGTGTTGAGGATAATTTCCGGACTTACCCGTGACAATCCCGGAATTGTAGTTCTAATGCTATGTACATCCCGAATCGTGAGGCCCGGAGAAAACTTCTTCTTTTCTTTTTTCCCATTAGCCTGCTCATTCAGGTTTTCTTCCTTTTGCTCAATAATTGGCTTAACAACAATATTGTTTACGCCCACCAACTTAATCTGATTGAGAATTTCCTGCTGCGCGCCATTCCCAATAGCAAGCATGGCAATCACAGCAGCCACTCCAAATATGATACCCAGGGCGGTAAGTAACGAGCGTACTCTATTGGCAATTACCGCATCAATAGCGATGTACAGGTTAGCCAATACGCGGGGTGAGAAATACCGATTTTTGATTATCACCGGATTAGTTGCTTGGGGTGGAAACAATCTTTACATCAGGTGTAACTGCTTCCTCTTTATCTTTCTTTCCCCTCTTTCCATTCAACTGAGGCAATAGTTCTATTTTCTGCTCCTCCAACTTTGAGGGAATTGAAAGAAATATTCTGTCATTCTTTTCAAGTCCACCCAAAATAACTGCATCATTTGCATTTGTGTCTCCTACAATCACCTCCTGCTTCACTGTTTTGAGGCCGTCCTTCTTAAACACATAGGTGATTGAATCAAATTGGCTGTGCAGACTCTCTAAGGGCACGTACAGTACGCTATCAATTACACTAGCTATAATCTTATTGCTCGTTGTCATCGATGGCCTTAGGGTTGCATCTGTTCCATTAATCTCAACGGCCACCTCAAAAACCTTTGCGTCAGAATTGGGTCGTTGCTCACCCACGTTAGCGACCCGAATCACTGAACCTGTCAATTTTTTATCTGGGTAAGCGTCAAGTCCCACTTCAACGGGTTGACCTACTTTTACTTTTCGTACATCAACTTCGTTTACATAGGTCTTTGACATCATGGTAGTAAGATCGGGCAACGTTGCTACTGTGGGTTCCCACATCTGAATTTGCGAGCCAGCTTTGATTGGTTTACCGTCCCAACCCTTTTCATAAATCACCATCCCATCTTCAGGTGCCATTACATTAAAGGACTCAAGCACTTTTGTCATTCCCTCAAATTCAGATTGCACTTTGCGTAATTCGGCATACACCTCGCGCATCTTTTCTATATTCTGATTCTTTTTGATTTTATAGTTCTCAACGGCCTGTTGATAGGCACGTTTGGCTTTATCCATATTTATCTCAGCTTGCTTGATGGTGGCCGGAGGTTCAAACTTGGATTGTTCCAAAACAATAGCAGTTTCTTCCACTGCATACTTCAGGTTGATCAATTCATCCCTCGACTGACGCAATTGAAGGGTGGTATCTAATTGGGTCTGGTTAAATTTTGAGTTTGCTTTATCGAGTTCAATCTGCTTAGCAGTAAATTTATTTTGAAACTCCGAACGATCGAGGGTGGCTACCCAATCGCCCTTCTTTACAACTGTGCCTTCGTTAATTATATTCTGTATGGTTACTTGCCAGATCTGAAAATTTCGCAGGGATTGTGGTCCAAGTATTTTCACAGAATTCTTAGCTTCCAATTCTCCCGTTGTTTCAATATCAATCCGGAATTGTCCTTGCTTGACCGAGGCCATGATAGAGGCGGCTTCGCTATTTTTGTTACCCTTAACTAAAAAATAGCTGATCAACAATACAACCACTACACCTCCGCCAATAAGTAAATTCCGTTTCATAGCCTTTGGTTTAGATCAATATAACATTTAAAAGCCTGACTTAGTATAGTGATAGTACTCCAAAATGGTGTCAAGGGTTACAAATGCTCGAATAATAAACGGGGAAGGCAAATAAAAAGGGTGAAAGGCACTTTAACCAAGTGTTTCACCCTCAAAAAGTTTATTGATTGCTTCCCTTTTTTATTGAAATTTTGTTTAGTGCCGCTTCCTTAGTCAGCTTGCCTGATCCATAGTTATTCAACACCTCAGCCTGCACGGATAGCTCTAAGGAAGAAGGTATACCACATTGCTGGCACTTGGTTAGTTTGATGTTGAAAACCAGGAATTCCTCAGGCTTCAAACTCTTGACCGTTCGACCATATTCCAGAATATCGGCTTTAATATCCTTTTCAAATTGAGGATACAATTCTTTCACTTTCTTGTCGCGCTCTTCCTGGCTTAATCCCTCCACGCCTATGGTTGGCATAATGTACTTTCTATCAAAATCACTTTGGTTGCTGGAATAGACTTCCATGTAATAAATTACACCATAGTCCTTCAACCTTTCGTAATAGACATTTTCTTCGGTGAAATAAGTTTTAGAAAGATCCCGCTGGTAGAGTCGATTAAAGATGCTGGTCAGCAATTCCAAATCAGGTTGTAATTCATCATCCATCACACTGTTTATCACTTTCAGATTTTTCATAAACTGATCGCGACTCACTTTTCCTTGCTTCAATTGAGTAACCTCCGCTTTTGTTGTTTCAATTGAGATATAACTTGGCTTAGATACATTCACAAACGCCCCATACCAGAGACGTTCCCCATCACCCCTATTGGTAATCATGATTCTCTCATTGGGTGCCAGTTGAGTAATCAGGTCACCGTAATCAGCAATAAATTCCTTGCAGGCTTCGATAATTTTATCGGCTGTTACATCCCGGATGCTATCAATATTCACTTTGCGTGGGGATGTTTTCGAACGTCCTGTACTGCGGATAGTTTCGGTCTTTACCCGCTGATCCTCGTCCAGCACGCGAGCTAACTCTGCCTGTTCACCATTTGGAAACTCGAAGGAGTAACTAAATGAGCGGCCGTCCAGGATAGCCATGTCAGACCCCACACCCCAGACCATGGGTCCATTAAATTCATAAGGCAACCGATACGTTACCCCATGTCCTTCGCGATATTCGCCTTGTATTTCTATTGGGAAGAATGATCGCTTTTCAAATTTCTGTTTAATCAATGTACTCAGAATGTTTTCTGTTACCTCTAGATCGCGTTGCATGCGGTCTTCATCTACCTTCCCCTGGGCAATTGCACTCGCGGCTATAAAGACCATCGCCCCCATCATCACCATACACCTCACTGCTTTGTTCATATCAATCGTATTTTAATAGTTATTTACTTTCTTAAATGTACTCTCAGGACTGGAGATAATGCTGGCCAGAATTTGCTCTGTTTCCTGTTTAAATTGATCCGTATTCTTTTCAATGCTGCTCATGCGTGTTTGAAACAACGTTAGATCTTGTTTGCGTTGCTCTTGCAAATACTTCGAGAAATCAACCAGCAAGTTTTCTACATATACTTTCTGATCTTTTGCAGATAATTGAAGGTAATCTTTCATTAGCCTCAGATTGTCTTCCTGTAAGCCGGCCACGAATGTGCGAACCTGATCTTGCGAAGCCTGAGAAGCCACCTTCATCAGGTCGTCAATTTTAGCAGAATTCGTTGCCAGGTTGGTTCGCAAGGTAGCTTGAAGTTTATTGTTGTTACGCTCCCACTCTGTTGAAATCAGTTCGTTGTTCTTTACCAGCGAAGTATTAATCATTTCCTGTACGTCATTTGGAGTGAGACCCGATGTGGAAGGCTGAACTTGGATTTGCTCAACCGGAGCTGCTCCATTAAAACTAATTCTTAACTCCCCTTTTGAATATGAAATTTCCGGGCCAATTAATCGTGCAGCCACAAGCAATAGCAGGAAGGAGGCTGCTATACTCATAATCGTTCTGAAATAATTTGTGTGCCAGAATCGGGAGGCATCACTCGCCTGATCCATAAAAATAGGTGGCGCTATTACTTCTTTATCTTCAGTATGCTTAAGTACATTTCTGACATCCATCAATTGCTGAAGGTTCTTTAACTCTTCAGGGTTTTGATTGAGGTAGTTCAATACTTTTTCTGTCTCTTTTGCATCCAGATCTCCATACAGATAAGAGATCAGGGTGGCTTCGTCCGGTTTATAGTTCATAACCTATTGTTTCTTTTGTAATATTCTTACTCTCCAGAATCTTCTTTAATCCATCCAACCCATAATACATTCTTGACTTCACGGTGTTCTCTGAAATCTGAAGTGTCTCGGCTATTTCGCGAAACTTCAGGCCTTCATATTCCTTCATAATTACTACTTCGCGTTGTTCATCACTTAACTCCATCAGGCATTGCTGCAGCAAGTCTGAAAGTTCAGTTTGGCGAAGTTGCTTTTCGGGGTTCTCACCCCGATTACTACTGGCTTCCCACCGGTAACTTTCTTCATTTTCTCCAGGCCTCAACTCATGCAGGGAAACGGAACGGTTTGCCTTTTTCTTCCGTACTTCCTCCCGGCAATAGTTTACTGCGATGGTATAAAGCCACGACCTAAACCGGGTTACTTCCTGAAGGCCTTCAATATTCCGGTGCATGCTGATAAAGGTTTTTTGAGCTGCCTCCATGGCCAGATCATGGTCGAAGAAGAACTTGTAAGCGAAGTTATAAATGCGTTTATACCACAACTGCACAAGCTTCCCCTGGGCATTCTTGTCCCCCTCGCGGGCCCGGGCAATTAGGGCATCCGAATGCATCATAGCTATGTCTGGTAAGGTTCCGGCCACTGAAAACTGTGTATTTGAATCGATTCAATGCATTTGCACTATAAAGATGAGGGATTGGGGGAAATAGTTTTAGTGATCAGCAAAATAAGTCCACAGACAACTGTATACAGTCTACAGTTGACTGTGGTCTATTTTCTAAATATTATCTTTGCCGCCCATGAAGCACCTACTATCTCTTATTATTCGGTTTGTACCCCGCAAATACTTGCAACTTTTTAGTGGTGTAGGGCTTAAGGCTGTTGGAATTTTTTATGCCGGAAATAAAGTTGAATGCCCCGTGTGCGGAAGTCATTATCGGAAATTTCTTCCCTATGGACGAATCAATCCCAGGCCCAATGCATTGTGCCCTAAGTGCCTGAGTCTGGAGCGACACCGCTTAATCTGGCTTTACTTAAAAGAGAAAACGAATTTCTTTTCAACCAAGCTGGATGTACTTCATATTGCCCCCGAACCTTGCTTTATGAATCGGTTTGAAAAACAACATGGAGAAAAATATATTACTGCAGATATTGAATCTCCATTAGCGAAAGTGAAGATGGATATCCATCGGATTCCCTTTCCGGAAAATCATTTTGACGTAGTGCTTTGCAACCATGTTTTGGAACATGTGCAAGATGACATTAAAGCGATGAGCGAAATTTATCGAGTGCTAAAACCCGGGGGGTGGGCCATTATGCAGGTTCCGTTCTTCTCCCCGGTGCCTGAGATAACGTATGAAGATACATCAATAACAAATCCTCGCGAACGCGAAAAAGCATTTGGTCAGGGCGATCATGTGCGCATGTTTGGAAAAGATTATCCGAAGAGAATTGAACGAAGCGGGTTGAAAGCAGTCGCCAACCGGTTTGCATTTGAACTCAGCGAAGATACAGTGCTTCGAAATGGATTAGTCCGCAACGAGATACTATACATCGGGTATAAATAAAAAAGCCGGGCTCCTAACCCGGCTTTTGACTTTCACCGTTATACTTTTTTTACTTTCCCAACTTATCCAGCACTTCCATTACTTCCTTCACGTGCTTGCGACTAGTTTCAAGTAAAGTCTTTTCCTTATCGTTCAAATCAAGTTCAATTACTTTCTCAACACCATTCTTTCCAAGTATCACAGGTACACCCAGGTAGCAATCCTTGATACCATATTCACCATCCAGTTTCATACACACTGGTAAAATTCTTCTTTGATCTTTTACAATTGACTCTACCATTTGCGCTGCTGCAGACCCCGGGGCATACCAGGCCGATGTACCCATCAATTTCACCAACTCACCGCCACCCACTTTTGTGCGCTCAATGATGGCATCCAATTTATCCTTCGAAATAAGCTCAGTTACCGGAATGCCTGCCACGGTAGTATATCTTGGCAGCGGAACCATGGTATCACCATGACCGCCCAACAACATAGCCTGAATATCTTTTGGTGACACGTTCAATGCCTCAGCCAAAAATGCACGGTAACGCGCAGTATCCAGAATACCTGCCATACCCATAACTTTCGTGCGTGGCAATTTTGAAGTAATGTGGGCCTGATACGTCATTACATCCAATGGGTTGGAAACAACGATGATGATAGCATTTGGAGAATGCTTCACTACATTTTCAGTAACAGATTTTACAATGCCCGCATTCGTGGTAATCAAATCATCGCGGGTCATGCCGGGTTTGCGGGGTAGTCCGGAAGTAATTACTACTACCTCTGAGTGAGCTGTCTTTGCGTAATCATTGGTTGACCCGATGGTACGGCTATCATACAAATCAATCGGTGCTTTTTGCCAGATATCAAGAGCTTTGCCTTCAGCAAAACCTTCGCGGATATCTACCAACACAATTTCATTTGCAATTTCCTTGTAAGCTAATACATCAGCACAAGTGGCACCTACGTTTCCGGCACCTACAACAGTTATTTTCATAATATTAAAAGATTAGGTCTGTCAAATCGGGTCGCAATTTATCATTCAGCAATTCAAAAGAAAAAGCTATTGCTATAAATATGGACGGATAATAAGTGAGAGAGCGGCTTTGGTTTGAGGGGTGATTTTATACCGGTTATCGATGCGGTGCCCTACTACCCACACAATTTCGCCTCCAGCTTCGAGTACAGTTACCAAATCCTTCTCACCCACCGAAATCTTGGTATCAATCAAAAAATCACTGATTTTCTTCCGGTGCGTCATGCCCAGCGGAAAAAAGTAGTCCCCAGGCTTCCACTTTCTCCAAATAAGAGGAAAGGTCAACTTATCAGCATCTAAGGTGGCAATGTCAGGATTTGAAGAAGGAGTTAATTCAAGGGTAGGTTTTACCAATATTTGGTATGAACCCAGTAGAGCATCTTCCTGCTTCATCTCAATGACCACTTCTTCCAAATTATTCTTCTCTGGAGTAATCACCAGAAAATTACGGTCTACAACCAGATTGTAATTAGTGACCAAAAATTGCTTTCCGGACTGGCCATGGAGTGCCCGTAATATATCCTCACATTGGGCATAACTAAAGCCAAATGGCTTTATACAATGCCACAATCTAGCAGGGCCTTCGTTCGGTAGCAGGCCATTCTTTCTAATCCGGACAATTTCACCTTCTTTTTCCCAGTTCTCTTTTTTCCAACCTTCCAGATCATGATGCAGGATAGTTAACTCACTTCGAATTTTTGAAACCGTCTCTCTGAATGTATCCTCAAGTGCGGGATTAATCTTTTTTAATACAGGAATGATCTGGTGCCTGATAAAATTACGCTGATAGTCGTCTGTCAGATTGCTGCTATCTTCGCGCCAGGCAATTCCCATTTCGGCAGCATAGTCTTCTATTTCAGATTTAGCTGCGAACAAAAGTGGCCGGATACGATTTCCATTTATTACAGGAATCCCTGTCATTCCTTCAATTCCGGTTCCTCGTGCCAGGTTGATCAAAACCGTTTCAAGGGAATCGTTTAAATGATGGGCTGTAGCTACATACCTAAATCGCTCTTTTTCAAGTAACTCCTCAAACCAGGAATAGCGAAGTGCTCGGGCAGCCATTTGAATGGACATCTTCTCTTCCATGGCATAATTGTTGGTCTGAAAGCGCTGCACGAAAAAAGGAATGTTATGCACTGCGCACCAGTTTTTCACAAACTGCTCATCGCCCTCTGACTCCTCACCTCGTAATTGAAAATTTACATGAGCTACACCCACCAAAAATCCGCAGGCCTGAAACAGGTGCAGCATGACCATCGAATCAAGTCCTCCGCTTACTGCCAGCAACAACCGATCACCGCCAGGCTGCAGCCCAAGTCCATCAAGATGTTTCAGAAATCTATCCTTCACCGTTTCAAAGATAACTTTTATCTATTTTTGAGCCCCGTCATGCTACGCTTTACTTTTTTAATCCTATTGTTAGTTGTTGGCTCTGCCGCAGTTGCCCAGAAACGGGTAAAGCTCAAAAAAGCTGACAATTGGATTGGTGCCATAAAAGATGGGCAAAGGTTCGACCGGGTGATTGGCAATGTTGTGTTTGTACAAAATAAGACAACCATCTATTGTGATTCAGCGCACTTCTTTAAATCTCAAAATAAGATTGACGCTTTTGGAAAAATACACATCACCGAAGGTGATTCGGTGGATGTAACCTCCCATGGATTGTCCTATGATGGTGATAAAAAAATTGCCTATCTCCGTAAAAACGTAGTGTTCACCAAACTGGGTATCGCAACACTTTATACCAATTTTCTGGATTATGATCGTCCCAAAAATGAAGCCCGCTATTTTAATGGTGGCAGATTAGTAGATACTACAAATGTACTTACCAGTATAAAGGGATATTACGATATAAGCACTAACCTGGCTTCATTTAAAAAAGATGTCGTTGGGGTTAACCCAGACTATACGTTGAAATCAGATACCCTGCAATATGACTCAAAATCGAAAATTATTTATTTCCGCGATCTGACCACCGTAACCGATAAAGATGGGGCCATTGCTATCTATAAAAATGGTTTCTACAATACGAATCAAAAATACTCCACGCTTAACCAGGGTCAAATCGAAACCCCGGAGTATAAAATCAAAGGCAACGAATATGACATTGACGATGCCCGCAAAATGTATAGGGCCAAGGGAAAGGTAGTGATGACTTCCAAAGAAGAAAACATGCTCATCTTTGGTGACGATAGTTTCTACGATAAGAAACGGGGTATCTCCAAAGTTTATGGAAACGCCTATGTTGCAAAAATCGGGGACGATCTTGACACGTTATTTATTGGAGCCGATACACTCGTATCCATTGAAAGCAAGGATCCAAGAAAAAAAAGACTTCTGGCCTATAACAATGTAAAAATCTATAAGACTGATTTACAAGGCGTGGCCGACTCGCTGGTATATGCCGCTTCAGACTCGACCATTCATTTTTTCACGAACCCAATTCTATGGAGTGAAGGGAATCAGATTACGGCCGACTCTATTTGGATGCAGCTCAGAAACAAGAATATTGATAAGCTGTACATGATCGCAAACTCGTTCGTGGCCTCAAAAGATTCCCTCCAGAACTTTAATCAGATTAAGGGCAGGCGAATGGTTGCCATTTTCGATGGCAGCGCGATCAGTCATGTGACTGTGCAAGGCAATGGCGAGAGCATCTATTATGCTCTGCAAGAGAAAGAAGTAGAAACCGAGGGCAAGAAATACAAAGTCACATATACCATGGGCATGAACAAAATGATCTGTAGTAACATGCGCATCAACTTTGTAGAAGGCAAAGTGAATAATGTAAGTGCCTATGTAAAACCAGATGCCTCCTTCATTCCGCCACAGGAAATAAAAGAAGTTGATAAAAAACTGAAAGGGTTTGATTGGAAGGAAAAATACCGCCCAACCAGAATTGATGTCGTTAAAACCAGCCGGTAACGATATAGAGTATCGAAAAATTGTGATTTCACAGATTTTTTTTCGGTTTCGGTAGGTAAAAAATCCATTTTATAATATCTTGTCAGTTGAATTAGTGCGTCTTGTTATGAAACCTTGGGTTGTTGTCATATTGATGCTCATCATCAGCCTTCCAGGCCTGACCCAAAGTTTTGACCTTCTCGATAAGCAAGACAATTTTCAGAGCACTATCGGGGAAACCCTAAGAATCCCACTTAAAATCAGAAATAACTCTGAAAAGGCACAATTTTACATTATCAGGAAAGTCTATGGTGAACTAAGTTCCACCCAAAAGGGGTATTTCTGTCTTGATAAAAATTGTCTGGAATCAGGGATTAATGAGTTCTCAAAACGAATTGAGCCTGGTGAAACCCTTCAACAATTGGTTTATATGGTTGAAGGTGGTCTGCTAAGCAGTCAGAACACGATCAAATTTCAGATATTTCCAAAAGGCAGTCCACTGGAAATCGAAGAATATAGCGTTGCCATAACCATCCGCGAAAAACTAGATAAACCAGTGCTTTTTCAATCCAAGGAGATCACAATTCAGGATGTTTACCCCAACCCCGTGCAGGATCAAGCCTTTATTGAATATCGGATTCATAATGAAAACGTGAAGGCGAAACTTGTGATGCACAATATCCTGGGTAAGCAGCTGAACGAAATTGACCTACCTACTTCTGAAACCCGGATAAAACTTCAAACTGAAGATTTTATCTCTGGCATCTATTTTTACACGCTGTACCTGGACAACAACGGGGTTCTTACGCGCAAGCTTATTATAAGAAAATAAGGCATCCAGCGGAACGTTATTGACCCTAAAGCTCAGATTGCTATTTTAATGCCCTGTCGTATATTTGCAGGCTTAAATACAACGAAACCCTTGATTTTAGGAAATTTAGGACACTTATTGGTGGAAGTATGAGGTTTTATCAAAGGGGCATTTTAGGCATTGTGATTCTACTCGTTTCATTCTCGTGTAGCAAATTCAGGCGAATTGAAAAAAGTGAAGATTGGCGGGTGAAATACGAGGCTGGGTTAAACTATTTCGCCAAGAAAGATTATTACCGATCATCGGTCTTGTTTGAGCAAATTTTACCAATTGTCCGTGGATTGCCGGAAGGTGAAAAGGTGGAATTTAACCTGGCCTATTGCCAGTATAATGAGAAATTATATTTACTGGCTTCTGACCAGTTTAAGACTTTTTATGAAACCTATGGACGTAGTTCAATGGCTGAAGAAGCCTATTTTATGTATGCCTACTCACTTTATGCTTCATCCCCCGACTATAAAAAAGACCAAAGCAGCAGTATTGAGGCCATGAATGCTATGCAGACTTTTTTAAATCGCTATCCCGGCAGCCGGTTTATGAACCAGGCTGTAGAAGTTATTACGGATAGTCAGGAGAAGCTAGAAAAGAAAGGATTCGAAAATGCCAAGCAGTATATCAAATTGCGCATGTACCGTGCCGCTGTGGAGGCATTTGATAACTTCAAACAAAACTTTCCGGACTCAAAATATCTTGAAGAAACTGCCTACCTGAAGGTAATGGCCGAGTTCGAACTAGCGAACATCAGCATTCCAAGTAAGCAGCTAGAACGGTACACAACTACGTTAGAATTTTATAAAGAACTTGTAGATAATTTTCCTGATAGTCAATTTCTGAAACAAGCTGAACGCTACTATGCTGAAAGCCTTTCCAAAGTAAATAAGTTAAAACCCAATAAAGTTTAAAATTATGGCCATTCAACCATCTATTGTAACCCGCGATGTAGACAAGATTGCAGCCCCAACTGGAAATCTTTATGAGTCTGTTGTGGTAATATCAAAACGCGCCCGTCAGATTGCCATCAATCTCAAAGAAGAATTGAATAACAAACTGGCTGAGTTTGCTACTACGGTAGATAACCTGGAAGAGGTTTTTGAAAATCGTGAGCAGATTGAAATCTCCCGATACTATGAGCGTATGCCAAAACCAACTTCTACCGCTATCGAAGAGTTTTTAGAAGGCAAGCTTAACTATCGTCTGCGTTCAGCAACCGAGCCAGAAGCAAAACCTGAATAAGGATGCTTTCGGGGAAGAAAATCCTGCTCGGAGTAAGTGGCAGTATTGCTGCTTATAAATCAGCTGTTCTTACCCGTCTGCTTATAAAAAGTGGAGCTGAGGTAAAGGTTGTAATGACCCCATCAGCCTATGAATTTATTACTCCCCTTACGCTCGCAACGCTTTCAAAGAACCCGGTCTTTACAACGTTCAGTAAAGATGAAAGTGGTCAATGGAATAATCATGTCGAATTAGGCTTATGGGCTGATGCTATACTGCTTGCCCCCGCCACCGCCAACACGCTTGCAAAGATGGCAACCGGAATCTGCGACAATCTTTTAATGGCTGTCTACTTATCAGCCAGGTGCCCGGTGTTCTTTGCCCCTGCTATGGATCTGGATATGCTTCAGCATCCTTCAACAAAAAACAATATTGGCAAATTAATAAGCTGGGGTAACTACCAGATCAATCCCAATCATGGTGAATTGGCAAGTGGCTTAGTTGGCACAGGTAGAATGGCTGAACCCGAGGAGATCGTTAATCATCTTAACCATTTCTTTACGGCTGGTCCGCTGGCAGGTAAGAAGGCGCTTGTTACTGCCGGCCCTACATACGAAGCAATCGATCCTGTTCGTTTCATAGGAAACCACTCCACAGGAAAAATGGGCTTTGCAATTGCAGAAGAATTGTCGCTTCAGGGAGCAAAAGTAACTGTAGTTACAGGACCCACAAATGTTAAAGTACAAACCAAAGGAATAGATGTTGTACCCGTTATTTCAGCCGAAGAGATGTATAAAGCCTGTGTTGAGCGATTTTCTTCAGCAGACATCATCGTACTTTCGGCCGCTGTAGCCGATTATAAGCCAGCTAAAGCAGCCGGGCAGAAAATCAAAAAGACAGATCAGGCCCTGACACTTGAATTAGTAAATACGCAAGATATAGCTGCCGAATTAGGTAAATTGAAAAAGAATGGTCAGATAATAGTGGGCTTTGCTTTGGAAACTGAAAATGAAAGGGCCAACGCTGAGAAGAAATTAGCCTCGAAAAAATTTGATCTTATCGTGCTGAATTCTTTACAGGACGCTGGAGCAGGATTTGGTCATGACACTAATAAAATCACGCTCATAGACCGCCACAAGAACGTGAAAGAATTTAATCTTAAATCTAAAAAAGAAGTAGCCGGGGATATCGTTACCGCGATAATAGAAAATATCCATGCCTAAACTCTGGATTCTTATTTGTCTTCTTTTCATCCAAGCAATTGGGCTCGCCCAGGAACTCAACTTTAAGGTCACCATAAACGCAGATCAAATCCAAACTACCGACCGGGCTGTATTTAAGGATATGGAACGCGCCTTCTCTAATTTTTTAAATTCACGAAAGTGGTCAAACGATTCTTATAAGAATCATGAAAAAATTAATTGTGCACTTTTCCTCAACATCAGTAAAATGCCTTCCATTGGCAACTTCGAAGCCAGTGCCCAGATTACTGCGGCCCGGCCCGTGTATAACAGTAACTACGAAACCGTGTTGTTCAATTTTGCCGATCGCGAGTGGGAATTTGAATACATCGAATCTTTGCCCCTTGAATACAACGACAATACGTTTATCAGCAATCTTACTTCCATGCTCGCATTTTATGCCTATGTGGTGCTGGCGATAGATTATGATTCTTTCAGTGATCAGGGTGGTAATGCCTTTATTCAAAAGGCCTTGATTGTTGTTAATAACGCACAACCTGCTAACCGGGCTGGCTGGGCTGCCTTAGGTAACAATAGAAACAGGTATGCTCTGCTTGAAAATCTAAACAATCCACAAATGGTGGAGCTAAGAAAAAACACGTATCGTTACCATCGGCTTGCGCTAGATACGTTTGACAAAACACCTGATCAAAGTCGCGATATTATCCTGGAGGTTTTGAAAAACTTAAAAAAGGTCTGGTTAATCTATCCTAATTCCATTTTTGTGATCACCTTCTTAGATGCCAAGGCCACCGAACTGGTCAATGTTTTCTCGGAAGGAAGTTTGCAGGTGCGGAAAGAAGCGTATGACATACTCACTTCCATCGATCCAAAAAGGAATATTTATCAAAAAATCATTTCCAACTAGCTAGTTTCTAAGACCCTAGTAATTAATTTACAGGTTCATATCAGAGAACCGGATGCTCACTCATCTCACTATAAAGAATTATGCACTTATCAAACAGCTGGAGTTTGTCCCTTCGGCAAAGCTTAATGTAATTACCGGTGAAACGGGGGCTGGTAAATCAATTATGTTGGGCGCCATCGGTTTGTTATTAGGAAACCGGGCTGATAGCAAAACTCTTTGGGATGAAAATGAAAAGTGCGTAACGGAAGGCATCTTTGATATCTCTTCATATTCTCTTAAAGAACTGTTTGAATCCGAAAACCTGGATTTTGAGAATCACACCGTTATCAGACGGGAAATAAGTCCGGCAGGAAAAAGCCGGGCCTTCATCAACGACACTCCTGTTACGCTGGAGGTGATGAAAAAAATTGGTTCGCGGTTAATGGATATTCACTCCCAGCACGAAACGTTGGAACTGGGAACGAAATCTTTTCAACTTAACCTGATAGATTCCTTTGCTTCTAACATTAGGTTACGGGAAACTTATTCGCAACACTGGAAAATTTTTATTGAAGCCCAACAAGCATACACTGAATTAAAAGATGAGTCCGTTGCGCTGAAGAAAGAATCCGATTTCATTTCGTTTCAACTAGATGAACTGGTAAAAGCTGATCTCAAAGAAGGCGAACTTGAGAAACTTGAATCCGATCTTAAGATTCTCGAACATGCTGAAGAGATTAAAACCCAGTTTAACGCCATCATTCAACAATTGGAGAGATCTGATTATTCTGTGAGCTCTGTTTTGTCGGCTGTGCGCAATCAACTACAATCCATTGCTTCTTATTCACCTAACTACAACCATCTGCTTCAACGCCTGGAAAGCGCGCGCATTGAACTGGATGATATTTTGCAAGAGGTTGAACATGCGGAAGAAAAGATTGAATTCGATCCGCTACGCACGGAGGAAATTAAAGATCGGGTTAGCACTCTTTATCAACTCCAGCACAAGCATCGGTTGCAAGACATTGGTCAATTAATTGAACTTCGGGATTCACTTCAATTAAAAATGGACAAGACCAATAACCTTGACGAACTTCTGGCCCAGGCAAAAGCATCACTCACCAAGGCCGAGAATAATCTTACTATAGCCGCTGCCGACCTCAGTAAGTCGCGACAAAAAACATTTATTCCCCTTACCAAACAACTTACTCAACTACTTAAAGAATTAGGAATACCCGATGCTTCCCTCGCGATCGAACATTTAAATGTTGCCCCGGGACCAAAAGGATCAGATTCTATTGAGATACTCTTTAGTGCAAATAAAGGCATACCTCCCCGGCCCCTGGCGCAGGTTGCCTCCGGTGGTGAGTTTTCCAGAGTAATGTTCAGTATCAAATACATTATGGCCGAAAAGGCGGACTTGCCTACCCTTATTTTAGACGAGATTGATAGTGGAGTTTCAGGTGAAATTGCTATTAGGCTCGGGAACCGAATGAAGGAAATTGCGCAACGGCACCAGATTATTGCCATTAGCCACCTACCTCAGATTGCCGCCAAAGCCGATGCGCACTTCTATGTTTTTAAGGATAATTCATCGGCCCGAACAATTACATCCATGCGAAAATTGGCCGATAATGACCGGATTGTAGAAATTGCACAAATGATCGGAGGCGCCAAACCATCGGCTTTGGCCCTTGAAAACGCTCGCGAACTGATGAAGTCTTAGCCGATACTAGCCGAGATGCTTGAAAATATAGAGATAAATTTCTATTTTGGTCATGGATGATTTTAAAACCTTATGGTTTTAGTCTCGTTCAAAATCAAAATTCAAATTAATTTTCTCTTGTATTATGAACATTTTCGTAGCCCGATTGAACTTCAAGACCCGCTCTGAGGAACTACAAGCAGCCTTCGCAAAATTTGGCGAGGTCTCTTCTGCAAAAATTGTTAAGGACCGCGACACGGGTCGGTCAAAAGGTTTTGGCTTTGTTGAAATGCCAAACGATGACCAAGCAAAGCAAGCTATTGCCGCCCTGAATGAAACTGAGTTGGACGGCCGTACCATCGTAGTTAAACCAGCTAACCCCAAAGCTCCTGCAGAAGGACAAGGATAAAAAAAATTAACTTCATAAAAAGATAGCGAGGCCATCCGTCTCGCTATTTTTATTTCCGGTAAAACAATGCTTGTAATACCTTCTGTGAATCTTTACTTTGATGACCTATTCACATTTTTATAATCCATGGAAGAAAGTCACAGCTCAGGTTCAGTTTCCATTAAACGGTTTGGTTTTTTAGCTGGGCCAATTTCATTTCTGCTCATTCTTCTTTTGGTGGACTCCGATTTCATTTCACCCGGAGCCTATAAAGTACTTGCTGTTGCCACGTGGATGATCATTTGGTGGATTACCGAAGCAGCCCCGGTTCCTATTGCCGCGCTGCTACCTTTAATCCTTTTCCCCTTTCTTGGGGTTATGAAAATGAGTGAAGCCGCTGCTCCTTACGCTAATCCAATCATCTTTCTATTCATGGGTGGATTTATGATTGCTCTGGGACTTGAGAAACACAGGCTGCATGAACGTATCGCTCTTAACCTGATAAAAGTTACAGGCACTTCCGGCAACGGAATCATTCTGGGATTTCTGATTGCAACCGGTTTTATCAGCATGTGGATCAGTAATACTGCTACAGCCATGATGATGTTGCCCATTGCCATTTCCGTGATCAACTTACTCAGCACTGAAAGAAACAATACACCCGAAACGACCTCGGTGGGCGAGCGTAATTTCGGCATCGGACTTATGCTTGTGATAGCCTATGCAGCCAACATAGGCGGAATCGCAACGATTATTGGCACACCCCCTAACGTTGTTTTTGTAGGATTGCTCGATCAATTCTATCATCAGAAAATGGAATTTGGAAAATGGATGTTGGTGGGCCTACCATTAAGCCTCTTGTTGCTTGCAACATGCTACCTTATTATTACCCGATTGCTTTTTCCCAATCGACTTGAAAAAATCTATGGTGCCGATACTCTTATAAAAAATAAATTGGCTGAACTGGGTTCCATCCGTCATGAAGAAAAACTTGTAATGGCTATTTTTTCTCTTACCTGTTCGCTCTGGATCTTCCAACAACCGCTCAATCTTTTATTTGGCAAAGAAATTCTGAATGATACCAACATAGCGATGGGGGGTGGATCTTTAATGTTTATAGTACCCAGTAGTTTAAAAGAATTTAAGTTCCTGCTTCATTGGCGTGATACAGAAAAGCTTGCCTGGGGAATCCTGATTCTCTTTGGCGGAGGCCTGTGCCTGGCACAGGGGTTGTCGAATGCCGGAATCATTCAGGC
>ERZ795061.2151-NODE-2151-length-18401-cov-5.479887_pt1 | contig 18401 bp, 17 predicted proteins | sample MGYA00375145_ERZ795061 | MGnify/ENA primary metagenome ERZ795061 (study PRJEB30190, sample SAMN05720144) | anaerobic digester metagenome | isolation source: active sludge of municipal wastewater-treating anaerobic digesters | place: USA | collected 2014-12-22 ... | reverse complement strand
CACGGAAGAGAACACTCTTTCCCTACACGACGCTCTTCCGATCTCGAGACGCTCATCGCGATGACGCCGAGCGCAGCGGCTGCCTGCGCACTGACGTCGAGCAGCCGCGCGATGCCGTAGACCGCGACGGCCGACAGCAACGCTTCACACAGGCTAGTCCAGAGCAGTGACGGATTGCGTCCCAGCCAGCGGAGGTTCAGTCGGGCGCCAGCCTCGAACAGCAGCAGTGCGAGTGCGCCATCGAGTGCGAGACGCAGCGCGGGCGCAGTACCGGCGACATCGGCGCCCGACACGCCGACCGCGAGGCCCACAGCAGCGTAGGCAGCCGGACGTGGCCAGCCGAAGCGGCGCCACAGCAGCTCACCGAGCGCAGCGGCACAGACCAGGGCGAGCGCTGCGAACAACATCGAGTCGGGCACGCTGACCTCCGACTTTGTGGTGCGCACGGGGCGCGAACAACTGGCGACGGAACGAACGGCACAGGTCCCGGGAGGTTGGGCGTGCACGAGCCGTCGCGAGCGCGATGCCGACGATGAAAGGGCCGGCGTCCTGATGTCTCGCGCGTACCGTGCCCTCTGTGGCGCGATCCGTCAAGTCAACGGGCGTCAGGGCCTGCCAGAAACGGCTGCAGCAGCATGCGATCCAGTCGCTGGTCGCCGACCGCACGAAACTCGTGCAGCCCGATCGTCATCTGCTCGTGGCCATCACGCGGCTGCGCGATGTAGGTGCTGAACAGGCGATCCCAGACGGAGAGATTGAAGCCGAAGTTCGAGTTCGTCTCGCGCTCGTGCCAGGAGTGATGCACGCGATGCATGTCCGGTGTGACGAGAATCCAGCGAAGCGCGGCGTCGATCGAGGTCGGCAGACGAACGTTGCTGTGATTGAACATCGACGTGGCATTGAGCAGCACTTCGAAAATCAACACTGCCACCGCCGGCACGCCGAATGCCACGACGACGGCAATCTTGATCAGCATCGACAGCACGATCTCGAGCGGATGGAATCTCAGTCCCGTGGTGACGTCGATGTCCACGTCCGCATGATGCATGCGATGCAGTCGCCACAGGACGGGCACGACATGGAACGCACGGTGCTGCAGCCAGATCGCGAAATCCAGCAGCACCACGGACAGCAGCACTGCCGCGAGCGGTGGCAGCGCGAACACGTTGAACAGACCCCAGCCAGCGCGCTCCGCCAGCAGCGCCACACCCACGGCAGCCGTGGGAAACAGCGCGCGCGTCAGCAGGGTGTCGACGACGATGATGCCGAGATTGTTCGCCCATCGATACGCCTTGCTCCGCGTTCGTGCGCGCCGCGGCCGGGTCGATTCCCACAGTGCCATGATCAGGAACACCGAGGCGAACGCGGCCAGCCTGAGCCAGGACTCCTGGGCGAGCAGTGCGTTCAAGCGTTCTCCTGGATGGCGCCGGCGTCCCTGCCGTGCGCGAGAACGATAACCCATCGCGGGCGTCACTGCCGCCGTTGGCCAGTGGCAGTGACGCTCCGATGCGCTTGCGCTACGGAATCACGGTCGAACCGGACACGAACAGCCGGGCGCCCGAGTTGGCGAAACCGAACCGGTAAGCGATCCAGTACTTGTTGGTCGCCGGGTCGCGCACCAGCTCGCTGGGACTCGCGCCGGTCGTGACCTGGATGGCGGGTCGCCACTCCCCGGCCACGTCATCCCAGGCGCGGATGAATACACCGAAGCCGTCCTGGTCCCAGGCGACGACGGGTTGGCCGTTGCTGCTGATCGCGACCGACGGGCTCTGCGATGAGAATTGCAGCGCCTGGTCGATGAAGCCGCCGCCGAGTTCGCGCCAGGCGCCGTTTTCGAGACGCCGCACATAGACGCGTAACTGCTTCACATAGGCCACGATGGGTCGGCCAGCCGGATCGAGGGCCATGCCGAACGTCTCGTTGTTGAAGTTCGGGAAGGTTGGGCCGGTGTCGACCCGCAATGGGCCGCCGGCTGCCGGGATCCATGCGCCGCCGACGAAGCGTGCGACGTACAGCGCCGTCGGACCCGCAGCGCTCTCGATCCAGGCCACGTGCAGATCGCCGTTCGGTGCGCGCGCGAGCTTGACGCGACTGACCTGCGTCCCGGCCGTGCCGACCGGGATCGGTCCGCCGCCGAGCGTGACCCAAGCATTGTTCTCGAATCGCCGGACATAGGCCCGGTTCGACTCCGCGAAGGCGACGACATAGCCCGTGCTGCCCTCGCGCAGGATGTCCGGGTTCTGCGGCCGGCCGCAGGGGTTGATGTTCAGCTCCGGCCCCAGTGCCTGCGAGCCCGTTCCCGTGAACTCGCGTACGAACAGTTGCGGCGTCGTCGTCGAGCCGGTGCAGTTCGGTGTCTGTGGCGTCGCCTGCACGTAGGCGAACACGGGCTGGTTCGCCGGGCTCAGTGTCATCGCACTCGAGGCGATCGCCGAGTCTGTCTGGAATGCGTCGAGCAGCGCCCAGCCACTCGCGCCGAAGGCAGCACCTGACAGGTGCAGGACCTGATTCGTGCGCGCTTCGCTCCAGGCCACGACTGGCAGCCCTGCGCTGGTCAGCTCGAGGTGGACGGGATTGGTGCGGCCGTACAGCGTGCCAGCAGTCGCCGGGTTCGGCGTGCCGAGGTCAGGCGATTCGACGACGAAGGTCGGGATCGAGAAACTCCACGAGTCGATCGTCATGACGTTGCCAGCCCGGTCCGCGATATCGGAAGCGCTCAGGAACAACGTCACGCCCGTCGGCAACGAGACCGTCGGCGACAGGGTCACCGTGCGCCCATCGGCGCTGACGGCCAGCGACTTCGCGATCAGTGGGCCCGTGGTCGAGCCTGAGCGCAGCGAGATCGCACCATCCGTCACCGTGTCCGGGTCGATGGGTTCATTGAAGGTCGCCGTGATCACGCCGACGGAGTTCGCGACGCTGCCGGCCGCCGGCACTCGCTGTGAGATCACGGGCGGCGTGCGATCGACGACGACTGGGCGCGTCGTGCTGTCGACCTCGAGTGTGCCGCGGCGGGCACGGGCTCGCAGTGAGTAGATGCCCTCAGCCGCGGTCGTCGTGTCCCAACTGAAGTTGAACGGTGCGGCGGTCCAAGAGGTCAGCACTACGTTGCTCGCGAACAGCTGCACGGAGTCCGGCGTGCCGCCGCTGACGGTGACCGCGACGCCGACGGTGCCGCGGGTGTAGACGGTCGCGTCAGCTGCCGGGTTGACGATGATCGGCAGCGGCGCGTTCGGATCGACTTCCAGCGGGATCGTGACGGAAGCCGTCGCAGCGCCGCTGGGAATGTTCGCGGTCACGACGCCGACCAGCACGTTGTTGGCGGTGAAGCCGCGGCCCTCGAATCGGTAGGTCGAGCCACCGTTGACGATCACCGTGCCGCCGGTGAAAGGCAGCGTCGCCGAGGCAACTCCGGCCGGGCCTGGGCCACTGACCGTCTGCGCCGTCAGGCTGCAGCAGGTGGTCGGCGTCACGCCGGCAGGCGCGGTGAAGTTGACGGTCAGCGTCACGCGCTCGGCAAAATAGTCGGGGTTCCACCACGAGAAGTGCGACACCTCGGCGCGCAGCGCGAGTCCCGTGCCGCTGCGCGACGCGACGATGTCGCCTTCGCCTTCCTGCGTCCACTGGCCCGTGGTTTCATTCAGCGACCAGACCGGCATGCGTTCGCCCACGGCGATCGTGCGGCCGTCGGGCCAGCGCGTCGCGTAAAGCGGCATCTCGATCGTCGCGCGGCGGCCGCTCGCGATCTGCAGTGGCTGGCCGTTCTGCGTCAGCTCGAACTCGACCGGGCCGTAGGTCGCGAGCGGACCCGACGTATTGCCGGAGTTGCCGATCATCGTGCCCGGGAACGCCGCGATCTCATGCGAGTTCGTGTTGACCGGCGTCATGCGCACCTCGATCGCGCCCGTCACGGCCTGTCCCTGCGCGTTGACCAGCGCGTTGGCCGGCAATGTCAGCTGCACGGCGTTGCGTCCTCTCAGCGAGCCACCGGCGGCGGCATCGGGCAGCATCTGTGCGGGCGCGCGCTGCAGGATGCGCACGTCGAGCAGGCGCGAGGCACCGTCCGGCACCGTGACCACGGCGAACTGTTCGCCGTAGTCCGGTTTCGCGATCTTCAGCGTCGTCGCGGTGGCGGGCGGCACGTTGATCTGTGCCTGCCCGTTGGCTGCAGTGGTGACCGCCGCCGTTGTGGCGCCCACCACGCTGACCACGGCCCCGGACTGGACGAAGCCGAGCACGTCGCGAACCTCGACAGTGACGGTGGTCGGAGGCGGGGGAGGCGGCGGTGGTGGCGGCGGTGGCGTAGAGCTGCCACCCCCACCGCCACCACAGGCGGTCAGCAACAGAATCGAACCGAGCGTGATCCACGATCTGATAGAGCGCATTGAATTCCCCTTGCTTGGCAGCGCGACCCGGCGCAACGAATGGCGCCAGCGGGCCGAGGTTCAGGGGTGCCGGGGAGTGCAGTCCTGAACAAATCCCGACGAATTCACGACGGAGTTGCGGCCTTGCGAATCAGCGGCTTGGAGCCGCCAGGGCGGCGAGCGCCGCGCGTGCACCGACGGTGCGAGGGTGCTCACCGCCGCGGCTTCTGGTGAAGATTTCGACGGCCTGCTCGAGCAGGCGGCGCGCGGCGGCCGGATTGCCGAGCTGCGCCTGCGTCTGGCCCGCGCTCTGCAGCATCACGCCGCGATGCCAGTGGTCCGGGATGACCTCGGCGGCGGTCGCGAGCAGCGCCTGCTGCACCTGCGCCGCCTCGCGCCACTGCTTCAGCTCCATGTGGGTCCGGGCAATGTTCTGCAGCGAGACGAGCGGATCCGCGTGTTTCTCGCCGACCGCCGCAACGTTCGCGGCGTGCGCACGCTTGAACATCGCCAGCGATTCTTCGAGGCGTCCCTGCTCACCGAGCGTGTAGGCGAGATTGCCGAGCGTCGTGCGCGTGTCGCGGTGCGCGATGCCGAAGACCCGCTCGCGGATCTCGAGCGCAGCGCGGAAGCGACGCTCGGCGTCGATGAGGCGCTCGCGGTCGAGATCGACCAGCGCCCATTCTGTGGCAATTCGCAGCGTCACGTCGTGCTCTGGCCCGAGCGCTGTGTCCGCGATCGTCATCGCTTCGCGCAGCGTCTCCTCGGCTTCGTTGTAGCGCTCGTTGTTGCGCAGGGTTGCGGCAAATTGCCGCGCTGCTTCGAGCGCGCGCGGGTGGCGCTCGCCATGCACGGCGCGCTTCAGTGCGAGCCCTTCGCGCGTCAGGGCCAGCGCGCGATCGTCGAACGCGACGTTTGCCTGCGCCTCGGCCCGCAGTGAGACGAACTCCGCGTACGCTTCATCCTTCTCGCCCAGCACCGTCCTTGCGGATTCAAGCAGTTGCTCATAACCGCGGACCGCGTCGGCATAGCGCCCGCTGCGATTCAGCAGCGAGGCCTCGCCGATCTGCAGCAGCATCCGCGTGCGTGCCGACACTCGCGCGTCTCTGACGAGTACGCCTGCCTTGTCCAGAACCTCGCGCTGCGCGGCGAGATCGTCGAGCAGGTCGAGTACGCCCAGCAGTTCGAGGCCTGTCTGGATGCGTATGTCGGGATCTGCCCGCGCGGCGTCGGCCAGCGCCAGCGACCGTTCGAACGCGCGGCGCGCCGCGTCGAACTCCGACACACCGTAGTACGCGTTGCCCAAGGCGCGCTGGGTCGCCGCTTCCTGCAGCGGCTGGCCGGCGAAGCGCGTGCCGATCGACGCCTCGCTGGCCTTGAGCGCAGCGAGCAGCGTCTGGTCACGGGTGCCGGTGCGCAGCGGATCGGCGGCTTCGATCAGATCGCGGGTGAGGAACTCATTGACGGCCTGCGCCACCTGCGCGCGTTCTGCTGCCTGCGCAGCCGATGCGCTGGCGGCGCGCTCGGCACGCCCGACCTGCCAAAGCAGGACCAGCGCCACCGCGAGACCGGTCACGGCGACCGCTGCGATGCCGCTGATCCAGCCGCGCCGGTTGCGTGCCCGCTCCAGTGCCTGCTGTGCAGCGAGTGCAGCAGCAGAGGCGCGCGCCTGCTCGCTGCGCAATCGACGCCGTTCTTCCAGAGCTCGCAGGCGCCGCGCGACGTCTGCCGCGTCACCGGGCCTGCGTTCCGGTTGCTGGTCGCAACATGCCGCGATGTCTTCACGCAATAGTTCGTCGGCGACGTCGCGTTCCCAGCCGGGCGCGAGCGGTCGACGCAGGTCCGCGACGGCGAGCTGATACAACAGCACGCCGAGTGCATAGATGTCGGAGCGCGCCGTGGGAGGTTGGCCCGCGATCACTTCAGGCGCGAGATAGGACCAGGTGCCTGACGTGGACTCGCCCGCGAGCAACGTCTGCGTGAATCCCATCTGGGTGATGTCGAGTGCCTGCAGGCGCCCGGCTTCGAGCACGCGCCCGCTGCCGAAATCACCCAGTCGCACGCGAGCCCCGCCTTGGGGCGTCGGCACGATCAGCAGATTCGCCGGCTTGAGGTCCTTGTGCAGCACGCCCGCCGTGTGCGCGGCCGCGAGTGCTTCTGCAGTCTGGATCGCGAGATCGAGGCGCGCAGCGAGATCGAGCGTTGCAAGCCGACCTGACTCCTCCGCCCAGTCCTTCAGGCTGCCGCCAGCGCAGAATTCCGTCTCCAGAAAAAACGGCGGCTCTTCGAGATTCCAGTCGAGCACGCGCAGCAAGTCATCGCGCGGGCCGTGGGTGTCGAGCAGCAGGCGGAAGATTGTGATCTCGCGTTTCAGTTGCCGCAGACCATCGGCCCCACCGGCGAATTTCAGCACGCGCTGCTCATGCGTCTTGTCGTGTTCGACCAGCCAGCTCTCCCCGCGCGAGCCGGCGAAGCGGCGCACCAGTTTCCAGTTCGGACGCAGCGGCGGCGACTGTCCCGCCGCGAGGCCCGTGACCGGCTGAGACAGGGGTGCGGCCGGCGGATCGAGGCGGGTGACGCTGGCCATCAGGCGATAGCCGTAGCCATGCACGGTCTTGATCAGCCGTTGATCATCGTCGCCGAGCGCCTGGCGCAGCTTCGCGACGCATTTTGTCAGGACCGATTCGCTCAGGACCCGGCCGCTCCAGACTGCGTCGAGCAGTTCGTCCTTGGTGAGCACTTCGCCGGGATGGCGCAGCAGCAGCATGAGCAACTCGAGCGGCTTGCGCTCGATGCTGACGAGAACATCCGCAACCCGCAGCTCGAGGGAAGATTCGTCCAGTGCCGCGTCGCCGAACTTCCAGCGCGCCAGATCGCGCGGTGCCTCATCCATGACTGCTCCCTGCCGCGAGGACTTTGGTTTGACCCGCTGCAGGTGTCAACAGCGCGGCGCGGGATGAGCGGTCGATTCCGCCGGACGAACGGCCGGGGGCCCGATGAACGGCCACCGCAAGCCGACGAGCAGTCTGGCCCCAGTCGCAGGGCGGGCCTAGCATGGTCCCAACGGAGGCAGTCATGTCTGAATGGAAACGCAGTCATCAGGAGTACGCCACCCCGGCGGCGCCCCTGAATCCCGTGGCGCGAGGGCCGGTCCGGCCGGTCGCCGTGCGTTCCGAACTGGGCATCGATGAATCCCAGCCGCGGCCGACGCTGGAAATGGCGCGCGCGATGGCAATGCTGACCGAGGGCGGTGATGAAGCCGGCGGAGACCCGTACAACGCGGTCGGCCGCCACATCGGCGCACGTCAGGCGGGCTGACGCCGCGCCCAAAACCCAGGGCCAGAACCTAGGGAATGATCGCGAGCTCTGGCACTGCGCGATAGCGCTGCATCATGCCGGCCAAGTCCACGGCCTGTTCGGACATCGCCGTACTCGCCCGCATCGATTGCTCCACGAGCGCAGCATTCTGCTGCGTCAGCCCATCGAGTTCGATTACCGCCTGATTCACCTGGTCGATGCCGAGGGACTGCTCGTGCGTGGCGCGCGCCACCTCGTCCATCAGCACCGCGACGCGACTGAAAGATCCGACGACACGCTCCAGCGTTGCGCCGGAATGCGCAACCAGCTTCGCACCCTCCGTGACGCGCTCGATCGTGTTGCCCACCAGTGCGGCGATGTCGCGCGATGCTCCCGTCGCGCGTCCGGCCAGCGCCCGCACTTCATCCGCGACGACGGCAAATCCGCGCCCCTGCGCGCCCGCGTGGGCGGCCTCGATGGTCGCATTGATCGCAAGCATGTTGATCTGGAACGCGATGTTGTTGACCACTTCGACGATCCCCGCGACTTCGCGGCTCGCCGATTCGATCTGCGACATCGATGCCGTCGCGGCAGACACCGTTGCGAGGCCTTCCGAAGCGGCGCTCCGGGTCTTCGCGGCCACGTCATTCGCCAGCGCCGCATGCTGGGCCGTCTGCCGTACGGCGGAAGTGATCTGCTGCAGGGTCGAGGCGGTGTTCTCGAGGCTCGCCGCAGCCTGCGCCGTCCGCGTGGCAATGCTCGCACTGCCATCGACGATTTCTTCGGCGCCGCGCTGCACGTCGGCCGCAGATCCACTCACCGCGATCACGAGTCCTGCGAGCCGATCGGCGATTTCGTTGACGCCGCGCGCGAGTGACTCGAACTGACCGCTGGCCGCACTGGCGGGCACGCGTCGCGTCAAGTCGCCGCGGTTCACGGCCGTCAGCACTTCGGAGATCTCGGCTTCGACACGAACCTCGAGACTCTTGTCGACCCACAGCAGAACGGTGCTGCCGTGTTCGCCCTGTGCGTCGAGCAGCGGTGTCGCAATCACGCGCAGCGGGTGCTCGCGTACACGGATATCGATGGCGAGCGTGGTGGGGCCGTTTGCGCCGATCACGACAGGCGCGGTGAGTGCCTTGTGAAGGACGCCAGTCAGGTCCACGGCGCTCAACGGGCCGCCCAGTGTCCGCTCGACTTCGGCGCTGTTCGGCATTGCGCCGATTCTCACCAGCATCGAACGGATTTTTCGATTCATCCAGGTGATGCGCAGGTTCCGGTCGACGAGCATGACGTGCGAGGCGCTCTGATCGAGGGCCAGTTCGATCTCGGCGTGTTTTCGCCGCTGCTGCGATACCTCCGCCAGCAGCGCGTCATGCGCCGCGCGCAGCGCCAGATCGTCGCTGAGATCCCGCCATTCGAGCACCGTCAACGAATCGCCTTCGACGATCGTTGTGCACGGCCGGGCGCGCAGCAACCAGGTTCGCGCGCCGATCGTCACGATGCGCTCAGCACCCGGTGCGGGCGCGGCGTCGATCGTGCAGGCGCCACGCAATAGCGCGCTGCCGGTCGCACTGGCTGCGACGATGCGTTGCTGCGAATCGATCACCGCCACAGGTTCGCTGAAGCCTTGCAGCAGTCGCTGCAGCAGGTCGCGCTCGTGGCGTTGGCGGCGACGCAGAATCGCGTCCGTGATCCGGCGCAGTTGCCCGCTCCCAACCTGCCGCTCGGCCCGGCCCGGCGTTATGTCATTCATCTCTCGCCCTAGGGACAACCCTGACCCGCCCTGTATCGGCGGCGAGTCAGGGGGCTGATCCCCGGCGACTGTGATGCGATCGACGGTTCGGCCTCAGCGCTGGTCGAGTCGGAACGTCACGCGGATGCGATGCCACATCTCGACGGCCTCGCCCCCAACCGAACCAGGTTTCAGGCGCCACATCCGTCGTGCCTCCTCGATCGCGGCCTGATCGAGTCGCGGGTAGCCGCTGCTGCGCGCGACGCGCGCGTCCACGACCCGACCATTCCTGCCCACCAGGACCTCGACGTCGAGGTTGCCTTCCTCGCCGAAGCGGATCGAGGCGCTGGGGTAGGCGGGCTGCGTCAGTGGATGGCGCGCGTCGAGCGTGACCGGCGTGCGAGTGGGCCCGGGATCGTTCGTCCCGCCACCCGGTTCCGGCGTGAACAGGAGCCGGTCCGGTCCGCCCGTGTCGTCCACGGGAACGTCGATGGGCACGTCGAACTTCGCCGGGTCCTCGAGAGGCACCGTCGGCCTGTTTGTCAGCATGTTGACAAAAGGCTCGATCGGATCGTCCTGGATGACCGGCCTTTCATCGATGAGACGGGCCTCGAGCGGTTCAGGCGGCGCGGGCCCGAGCAGCCGCAGGCCGAGGGCATCGTTCAGGATCCAGACGAATGCGACGTGAAAAGCGATGACGAACAGCAATCCCGCGGGATTGCGGCGGCCGAGGCCGACGGCGGTCGATGAGGCGTGCATGACGTTCCCCTCCCTAAGATGCGGAGTGCATCGAAGGGTGTGAACGCGGCGGCCGGGCGATCGGGGTCAGCTCTGGCCGGCACGCCATTGCGGCGGCGGAGCGCCGGGACTAGTGTGGACCGCATGCATTTCGCGATGGTGGGTCTTGGTCGCATGGGCGGCAACATGGTGCGCCGTCTGGCCCGGGCCTCCCTGCGGGCTGCGGTCTTCGATCGCGATCCGGCCACGGCCGAGCAGCTCGCGGTCGAGACGGGAGCGCTCGCCTGCGACGATCTCGAGAGGCTGGTGGGTTCACTGTCTGCGCCGCGCATCGTCTGGATGATGCTGCCGGCCGGCGCGCCGTCGGCGAGTACGTTTGAGCGTCTGCTGGCATTGCTCGAGCCCGGCGACGTCATCGTCGATGGTGCCAATGCCTGGTATCGCGACAGCATCAGCCGCGGCGCGGTTGCTGCGGAACACGGCCTCGGCTTCGTCGATGCAGGGGTATCCGGCGGCGTTTGGGGGCTCGCCAACGGCTATGGCCTGATGGTCGGCGGCGTCGAGGCGGATGTTGCGAAGGTGGCGCCTTTTCTCCGTGCGTTGGCACCGGCACCTGATCGTGGCTGGGTACGCTGCGGCCCGCCCGGCGCCGGTCATTTCGCAAAGATGGTTCACAACGGCATCGAGTACGGAATGATGCAGGCCTATGCCGAAGGCTTCGCGCTGCTCGCTGCGAAGAGCGAGCTGCAGCTCGACGTGGCGGCGATCGCCGAGAGCTGGCGCCACGGTACCGTGATCCGCTCATGGCTCCTCGATCTCACCGCGGGTTTCCTGTCTCGTGACGCTTCATTGCGCACGACCGCTCCTGTGGTCGCGGATTCGGGGGAAGGGCGCTGGACGGCGATCGAGGCCATCGAACTCGGCGTGCCCGCGCCCGTGATGACGCTGGCGTTGATCGAGCGTTTCGCGAGCCAGGGCCATGACGACTACACGCACCGCCTGCTCGCCGAGATGCGCGCGGCGTTTGGCGGGCACACGGTGACGCGGGATCCGGGCTAATCTGCCGCATGGCCAGTCCCGTCATTCGTCTCGCTGAATCCGCCGATCTTCTGTTGATGTCGGATCTGATGGAGCGCTCGTTGCGTCGGCACGTGCTGAAAGACTGCAGTCGCGAAGGCAGTACGACACTGCTACAGGCCGTATCGCCTGAGCGGCTTGCAGAAAACCTTGCCGCGGGGTTCACCTATCACGTCGCCGCCACCAGCGACGCGATCTACGGCGTCGTGGGCATGAAGCCGCCCTGCGATCTGCACCAGCTGTTCGTTGCGGATGTGATGCAACGACAGGGCCTCGGTCGAAAGCTCTGGCAGGCCGCGCGCGATGGCGTCTGTCTGCAGCACTCGGTGCCCCCGATCTTCACGGTCCAATCGACGCTGAATGCCGTGCCGTTCTATGCGCGCATCGGCTTCGATATGGCGGGCGATGTCGCGGAGCGAGGCGGTGTCCGCCTGCAGCCGATGCGCTATGTGATGCTCGGCGCGCGGCAGAAGTAGCGCGAGCCGAGCAGCGTCGTCTCCCGTCAGGAGGCGCGGCGCTGCGTCCAGTGAGGTCGACAGGGGGCTTCGGCGAGTGCAGGCTGCGCGGGACCCGCGGATGCCTCGTTCGAGCTGCAGATGCCGACCGTGCACGAAACGCGCGTGCCGTGGCCGGGTATGGACTCGCAGGCGAACTGGCCGCCCAACAGCTCGGCCCGGTAGCGCATCGTCCGCAGGCCGACACCGCCTTCCTCACCGAGTCGAAGCGCGGCCGTGCCCACGCCATTGTCTTCGACTGACAGGCGAGCTTTGTCTTCACCCTGCCGCGCCAGCGAGATTCGAATTCGAGTTGCGCACGAATGCTTCAGCGCATTGTTCAGGGCCTCCTGGCTGATGCGATAGAGGCTGGTGGTGACCTCATCCGACATCTGCAGTCCTTCTTCGACATCAGCCGTCACGGTAGCGCCCGCGCTCGACGGCACACGTGCTGCAAGCTGGCGAAGTGCGGTGGCGAGGTCGCCCGTCAAATCGCCCGGTAACAGCAGTCCACGTGCAATGGACCGCGCAGCCTGCGTCGCTCGAGCGCAACCCCGCGACAGCTCGTGGGCGGCACCCACGAGTTCCGGCGCCTCTCTGCCGGCGCGCAACTCGATGTTTCGTGCCATCAGCGCGATGCTCGTCAGCTCCTGGCCGAGCGAATCGTGCATGTCGCGACCGAGCCGCTGCTGTTCATGGCGGGCTGCGTCGATCAACTCGCGCCGATAGCGTACTTCCGTGTCGCGCAGGCGCTGCTCGGCGGCATCCCGTTCCGAGAGCAGTGCTCGCACCGTGAGTGTCAGGCCGGCGAGAATCATGCAGAACGCCCAGACGCGCGCGATCGGGACCGAGCCGCCACTGACCTGAACCGCGGTGCCGAGGGCGGTAGCGACGGCACCAGCCATCGTCAGAGCAAGCGCGCCGGTGAACGTCAGGTCCATACGGATGGCACTGACGACGACGATCAGAATCCCGATCGGGGAGAGCCACGAAGTGCGCAGCGCACTCGGCACGGCAATGGCGAGCACGGCGAAGCCGATGGTTGCAGCGACCAGCCCTGCTGCGACGATCGGTTCTCGCCGACAGCGATCAATTGTGTCCCTGGAGGCCGCTACGAAGGTCGGGGCGATCGCGATCGTGCCAATCGTTGCGTTGAACCACCAGAGCAGCCACATCGAGAGTGGGTCTTGTTGCGCAGGCGCGAGACCCGCGTAGTTCATGTAGAGGATCGTTAGGGTCGGCGGCAGCAGCATCGCGAGCGACGCAGCGACGGCGAATCTCACGACGTCTCGGCGACGCGAGAAGTCATGGCGAAAGTCGCTGGACTCCAGATAGCTGGCGAGCGCGAATGCTCCTGCCACGGTGGCCAGTGCGCTGAAGATCACGAAGAATCCTGACTGCTCGCCTGCAAGACCTGCGGCGGCGGTACCCAGGGCCACCCAGATCCATTGCGATCGCCCCCAGCGAATGAGGAATGCTGCGGCGATCCCGGCGGGTAGCCAAGCGAGCATGGCCCGCAACTGCCCGGAAACGAGGATGTACGCGAGCGTTAGAGCGGCGTAGCTCGTGAGTGTGGTGACGACGGCGCGACGCCGTGCGAGGCGCGGATCGTGTTTCTGTGTATGTGAATCAGTCACATTGTGATTCTGAAGAACTTGCGCGTGCCTGAAATCAGCACTTTCCTCCCCATGGCGATCGAATACTTCGGTCGATACCTAGGGGATCGCCCGAGCACCCGTCGGGCATCGCGCCGTGCGCCGTCGATCCGATTTCACGGATCGATATTGAAGTGATATCATTTTAGTATTTAGTGGATCGAGTGGAGAACGCGCATGGCTGGATCCCAGTCCGTCGAAGAAAAGTCCTTCAGCAGCACCAATGGATATCTTGCGTTGGTCGCGGTGTTCGCGTGCCTGGCCGGCGTCGCGTACATCATCCTGAGTCCCACCATGGACAATCCGGTAGGCATCCTGCCGCTCGTCCTGCTGCTGCTCTTCATTTCAAAAGGGCTGTACATGCTGCAGCCCAACCAGGCAGCGCTGATGCTGCTGTTCGGCGACTATCGCGGCACGGACTTCGAAACCGGGCTGCGCTGGGCAAATCCCTTCCTCAGCAAGAAGAAAGTCAGTTTGCGGCTGCGCAACTTCAACAGCGAGCGATTGAAGGTGAACGACAAGCGCGGCAATCCCATCGAGATCGCGGCGGCGGTCGTCTGGCGCGTACGGGACACCGCGCGCGCGATGCTCGACATCGACAACTACGAAGAGTACGTGCCGATCCAGGCGGAGTCGGCGGTTCGACATCTGGCCAGCGAATATGCCTATGACTTCACGGACGACGATCAGTCTGAACTGACACTGCGCGGCGGCGGCGACGAGGTCATCGCGAAGCTGAAACGGGAGCTGCAGGAGCGGTTCGAGAAGGCCGGCCTGTTCGTCGAGGACGCCCGCTTGACTCATCTGGCCTACGCCCCTGAAATCGCCGGTGCGATGCTGCGCAGACAGCAGGCGGAGGCCGTGATCTCCGCCCGCAAGCAGATCGTGACCGGTGCGGTCAGCATGGTGGAGATGGCGCTGAAGGCGTTGTCCGAGCGCAACGTCGTGCAGCTCGACGACGAACGACGTGCAGCGATGGTTTCGAACCTGCTCGTCGTGCTGTGCGCGGAGTCCGAGGCGCAGCCGGTGATCAATGCCGGTACGCTGTACCCCTGAGGCCGGCCGCGACGGATGACAGCTCCCGAACGCAAGTCACTTCTGCTGCGGCTGGACCCGACGGTCGCAGCGGCCATCGAGGCGCTCGCCGCGCAGGAGCTGCGCAGCGTGAACGGGCAGATCGAATGGCTGTTGCGTGAGGCGCTGCAGCGTCGCGGCTATCGCCTCGGCGGTGGCGCGCGCGGCAATGCGCGGCGGCCAACTGGCGCGAAGTAGGCGGCGGGAGCAAGATGCCGTCAAACAAGGAGTGCGCTTCCATGAATGAATTTCCTCGCGCGCGGGCCTATGTCGTCCCGGTCGCCTGTGTCGCACTGTGCGCAGTACTACTGAACCTCGGTGCCTGTACCAGTCTGGGCGTCGCCGCGGGCGGCACCGTTGCGGATACCACCGCCGACATCGTTCGCATTCGTGCCGCGATGGAAAGCCCGGAGCGGCTGGCGGGTGACGCTGCCGAGGACGCGCGGCGGCGTTCTTTCGCAGTGCTCGAAGCGTTGGGTGCCGGCGAGGGCATGAGCGTCATGGATGCGTTCTCCGCGGGCGGCTATTACTCGGAGTTGCTGTCCCGGATCGTCGGGCCTTCGGGCAGCGTGATCGCCTACAATAACCCTCCGTACGCCGCGTTCGCCACCAAGCGCATCGCCGAGCGCTATGCCGGGGGGCGTCTGCCGAACGTCCGGCAGATCACCACGCCGATCGAGGAGCTCACGCTTGCGCCCGAGAGCCTGGACGCGGCGCTGTTCATCATGGCGTATCACGATCTCTACTGGCGCCCGGCGGACGGCTCCTGGCCGAGTACGGATCCCGCGCTGCTGCTGCGCAAGCTGTATGCGGCGATGAAGCACGGTGGCAACGTGCTGATCCAGGATCACGTCGCCAACGCGGGCGGTGATCCGAGCGACGTGGTCAATCGCCTGCATCGCATCGATCCTGCGATCGTGCGTCGGGACTTCACGGCCGCGGGGTTCGTGGAAGTGCGTGCGAGCAACCTGTTCGCAAACGCGGAAGACGATCACTCGAAACTGGTGTTCGACCCTGCCATCCAGGGTCGCACGGACCAGTTCCTGATCATCTTCCGCAAGCCAGTGGGCAGGTAAAGCTGAAGCCTCAGCCCGCTTTTGCGGGTTCGAACCGCAGCGACACGCCGTTCATGCAGTAACGCAGGCCGGTCGGTTTCGGGCCATCATCGAAGACGTGGCCGAGGTGGCCGCCGCAGCGTCGGCAATGCACCTCCGTGCGAGTCATGAAGAAGCTGCGGTCCGTGGTGGTCGCAATCGCGTTGGGCAGCGGCTGGTAGAAACTCGGCCAGCCGGTGCCGCTGTCGAATTTCGTCTGTGACGCGAACAACGGCAGATCGCAGCCCGCGCAGTGGAACACGCCGACGCGCTTTTCACGATCGAGCGGACTCGAACCGGCGCGCTCCGTGCCGTGATCCCTCAGGACCTTGTACGCCTCGGGCGACAGCTGCTTGCGCCACTCCGCTTCGGTTTTGACGACTTCGAACTTTTCGGCACTGGCCTTCATCGCAACACTCCCGACTGACAACGCACCCAGCGAGGACAATATCTGACGACGGTTCATGAGTGGATCCTCACTTTTTCTCAACGCGTGCCACGGCAAGCGAATCGCCGCGCGCTTCCTTGCCCCAGATCTTCTCGAGCCGCGCATCCCGTCCGCAGCCACCGCGGTAGTAGCGGTAGCGCACCGGATTGCGCACATGATAATCCTGGTGATATTCCTCGGCTTCGTAGAAGGGCGCCGCCGTCGTGACCGGCGTGGCGACCGCGCGTCCGTATCGCTTCGCGACTGCCGCCTTAGACGCTTCGGCGAGCCGGCGCTCCTCGTCACCACTGACGAAGATCTCGGTTCGATAGCTCGGGCCACGGTCGCAGAACTGCCCGCCGGCATCGAACGGATCGACATTCCGCCAGTAGATGTCGAGCAGCGTCTGGTAACTGACCTTGCGCGGATCGTAGGTGACCTGCACGACCTCAGCATGGCCCGTGTCTTCGTTGGACACTTCCTTGTACGTTGGGTTCACCGTGCGCCCGCCCGAATAACCGGACACCACCTTGCTCACGCCGACCAGCGCCTCGAAAGGCCCTTCCATGCACCAGAAACAGCCACCCGCAAACACTGCGGTGCGCGACGTTGCTGGCGCGGCCGCTTCGCGCGACGCGGTCTGGGTGCGAGCCGTGCCGCCCCACAGTGCGAGGCCCGCGAGCAGGAGTCCGGCCGTCCAGGCAGCAGTGACTGATTTGTTCATCGGCAATCCAGGGCCCACACAGGGCGTTCAGATGGGGGTATCGAGCAGACCGGCGTACCGGCCATAAAATTTCAGGCCGTTCAGCGCCAGCCCTGCAGCCAGCTTGCGGTATCCGTCAGTTCGCGCCAGCGCATCCGGCGCGTCTTCCTCGAGTGGACGGCTTCCAGATCGACGAACTCGATCGGCAGCGTTGGGGAGTCTGGCTCCAGCACCGCCGTGACCAGGAAATGCTTTTCGCGCCGCACCGGTGTAACGGCGGTCCATTTGCTATGCAGCAACTTGCGCGGGTTCAAGCGGGTGATCGTAGCGTCCATGCCAAGGGCCCTTTCGAAAGTGCCACGGTCCATTCTACTGCGTCTGCGGCGCCTGCGAGAGGTGACGGCGGCGCCTGCCTGGATTAGATTCCGGAGATCGATCGGAAGGAGGGTGCCATGCGCTACACATCCGGCCTCGTGATGACGCTGCTCGCCGCCGGCGTGCTCGGGTGGGCTCTGCGCCACCGCAGTCGGGTGCTTGCACTGATCTCGCAGGATGCGCTCGCCCGCCATCGCGAGAAACTCTCGGAAGACCCCAAGTCCTTGTCGGCTTTCGGCGAGATCATGCGTCCGATCGTGCTGTTCGCGCTTTTCTGGATCGGCGCCAAATCCATCGCGGCGTATTTCTGGCTGAATGGCCCGAAGTATCTCTCCCTTTTCGATCTGGGCGCCTTGCTCGCGCTGCTCGCCTCCTACGGCTACTGCATCACGATCCAGACCCGTTATCGCATGACCGCGGCGCTGGCGGCTCGCCGCGAGGCGGAATTGGTTGCCGCACCCGCAGCTGGCGCTCAAATGCCCGATGTTTCAGCCGCGTCCGTGTCGAGGGCGGCCTGAGGAATGGTTCGCGCGAGGGCTCGAACGCGCCGCAGCACCGGGTTCGGCAATCGGCCGTGGTCCGAATGGGACGTTGATGGGCGGCGAATGGAATTGCTGCGGGCGTTTACGTTCACCGATCCTGCGGGGACGACCTGGACCGCGCCGAGTGGAGCCGTCGTGGACGGCGCGTCGATTCCGCAGGTTTTCTGGTCAATCCTCGGTGGGCCGTACGAAGGCGAATATCGTGATGCGTCGATCGTCCACGATCACGAGTGCTTCATCCGCTTGCGTCCGTGGCGCGACGTCCACCGGATGTTTCACCAGGCGTGTCTGGCCGGCGGCGTGCGGCCGCTCAAGGCTCGCCTGATGTATGCCGCCGTGTATCTTTTTGGACCGCGTTGGACATTGACCTCGAAGCGCAGCCGTTTGGCGCCCCTGCGTAGCTACGACGAAGCGATACGCGTGACGGCCTGGGTGCGCGCCAACCCAGAGTGCACGCTGGACTCCATTGATGCCGAGGAAGCCCGCGGGACCCCCTGCTCAGTCAGTTCTCGTGTGATCGCGCAGGAGCGCGCTACGCTCGACAAACGACGCGTATCGGTCATCGACAAGCGTCGCAGGATAGACGCATTGCTCGATCATCGCGCGTACCCGTAGATTGTCTTTCAAATGCGAACAGTGATTCTCTGATTCGCCTGTTTTTCCAGACAATGATGGGGACTACCTTGATGCCTCGCATCAAAGGAGGTTTCCATGTTCATCATTCCACGCCGGGGCATTGCCGTCGTCGCGACGCTGACCACGCTGCTGCTGGCAGTCCTGCTGACGGCCTGTGCCGCGCCTCCCACTCGAGACGCTTCGCGCATCA
>ERZ795061.2142-NODE-2142-length-18463-cov-16.197414_pt1 | contig 18463 bp, 12 predicted proteins | sample MGYA00375145_ERZ795061 | MGnify/ENA primary metagenome ERZ795061 (study PRJEB30190, sample SAMN05720144) | anaerobic digester metagenome | isolation source: active sludge of municipal wastewater-treating anaerobic digesters | place: USA | collected 2014-12-22 ... | reverse complement strand
GATTGGCCGGGGTAGCCGGATTTCATGCCGCCAATGCTGTCATAGGCCACGCTGCGATCGAACGCGTAGTTGTTCGCGCGCCAGACGATGGCCTTTGAGGCATTGGTCATCAGTTCCGGGCGGCCCAGGTGATCGGTGTGGATGTAATAGTTCTGGTTGCTCCGGCGCAGCACCAGCGGTTCACCAAACAGGCGGATGGTCCAGGTCCAGTTGTTGACGGTGCCGGCTTCATATTCCAGCAGCACATTGCCGGCCGGATCGTGGGTGTACAGCGACACCGGTACGCCATCGATGAACTTGACCTTGCGCTGGCCGAGGGCGTTGACCTGATAGGCCGCGGTATGACCCGCGCTGGTGGCGTACTTCAGGCGGTTGAAGGGATCGTAAGTGAAGCTGGAGGCACCGGCACCGGAATAGCTGCTGACATTGCCATTGAGCGTGTACTGGTAACCACGCGTGTTGCCGCCGCTCAAGGTGTTCAAGCGGTTGCTGCCGATGGCGGTGGCGTAGGTCGTGGTCACGCCGCCCAGTGTATGCGTCTTGCGGTTGCCCGTCGCGTCATAGGTAAACCCGCGGTTGCCCGAGGATGAGGTGGCACTGGTCAAGCGGCCCAAGTCATCGTAACCGTAGCTTTGCGACTGGCTGGGAAACACGGAATCGGGATCAATGACTCTGACCCCAATGATCCGGGAATCAATGACTCTGACCCCAATGATCCTGACCCCAATGATCCGGGATCAATGACTCTGACCCCAATGATCCAGTCATCGTAACCGTAGCTTTGCGACTGGCTGGGAAACACGGAATCGGGATCAATGACTCTGACCCCAATGATCGCCAATGATCGTATTGCAGTAAGTGAACCTGACCCAACACCGTTCCGTTAACTACACTCAGGTGCGTTGCCATAACGCTCGTTTCTTTCATGGCCAATGCTGGCAATTTTCTTCTCGGCTGTGTCACGCCAACCCTCATCCTGCATCTTGGCAACTCGAGCACTAAGGGCACGCATCAGTTGCACGTCTCCTGCAACGTCATATGTCCCCATTGCGTCGATTGTTGCAAAAAGCATGGTTATATCGCGCACTGTAAGATCGCCGCTGGCCTCAACCAACTTTGAACGGAGAAGTACTACAGCAGACTTGCCATTGAGCGCAAAGCAGCGTGCAAGGTAGATCGCCGGCGGATGGCGAACTTGGTTGCCAAAGAAATATAAATTGAGCTGATCGCTTACGGTGTTCTGACGAAAGGTCTTCAACTGTTGTGCAGTGGGCTGCTTGTAGAACGCCCGCGCGGCAGATACATCGACACCTTCTATGCGCGAACTGGCACACCCCGCCAAGAAGGAGATTAACAACAAGAAAAGGCTGCGGGCATTCATTGTCCTTGTCCGCACGTGCAATCTGTCCCAGCACGGTTGAGATCGCCCAACACCTGATCTTCTAGATCATACGCAGGCTTCTCATATTTGCTGTCTCTGGAGTACCCTCCGCGGACTGACCAAAGGTATTTGATCCAATTCATACCATTTCGGTATTGCCCAACATGCACAAGCTCGTGACCCAGTAGCGCAGTACCCGCAGCGGTTCCTTGTGCATACACGCCGGGCCTGAAATAGATATTGTTCCCTCGGGTAATCCCAGCCATGTCGTCGGGCGTGTACCACGGGACACTTCCATCGTGAATATCCGCGTTGTCGAGATCTTCCTTCGGAATGTAAGGCTCAAGCAGTGATTGCTCGCATTCCGTCAACGCACGCAATCCCAACGGATCAATGTTGCTAACCGGATTCCCGCCCACATAGGCATACGTGTTCAACCCACCCTGCAAGCCGATCGGGTCGGATTGGATGTATCGCCCAGTCAGCCCATCGTAGTCGCGCATGTAGTTGTGCCACAGGCCGGTTTCGTCGTCTTTCGATTGGCCGGGGTAGCCGGATTTCATGCCGCCAATGCTGTCATAGGCCACGCTGCGATCGAACGCGTAGTTGTTCGCGCGCCAGACGATGGCCTTTGAGGCATTGGTCATCAGTTCCGGGCGGCCCAGGTGATCGGTGTGGATGTAATAGTTCTGGTTGCTCCGGCGCAGCACCAGCGGTTCACCAAACAGGCGGATGGTCCAGGTCCAGTTGTTGACGGTGCCGGCTTCATATTCCAGCAGCACATTGCCGGCCGGATCGTGGGTGTACAGCGACACCGGTACGCCATCGATGAACTTGACCTTGCGCTGGCCGAGGGCGTTGACCTGATAGGCCGCGGTGTGGCCCGCGCTGGTCGCGTACTTCAGGCGGTTGAAGGGATCGTAGGTGAAGCTGGCGGCACCGGCACCGGAATAGCTGCTGACATTGCCATTGGCCGTGTATTGGTAGCTGCGCGTGTTGCCACCGCTCAAGCTCATGAGGCGGTTGCTGCCGATGGCGGTGGCGTAGTTCGTGGTCACGTTGTTGAGTTTGTGGGTCAATCGATTGCCGGTGGCATCGTAGCTGAAACTGCGGTTGCCGGAAGATGAGGTGGCACTGGTCAAGCGACCCAGGTCATCGTAACCGTAGTTCTGGGTCTGGCTGGGATACAGGGCATCGGTGAGCGAGGTCATCAGGTTGTTGCTGTTCCAACCATACCCCAGGTTTTGCACGAACGCGGCGCCGTTCTTGACCTGGGTACTGGTGCGGCGACCATCCGAATCGTAGCTGATGACGCGCTTGAGGCCGTTGCCGTAGGTGTAGCCGGTAACCGGGCCCATCGGCTCATAGCTGAACGCGCTGGCCAGGGGTTGCGTGCCGCTGCCACTGGTGAAGCTGACCCCGGAGAGTTGGCCGGAGCTGTAGCTGTAGACCAGTTCGGTGGGTGCGCCGTTGCCATGAATGCCGGTCAGTCGCCCCATCTTGTCGTACTCGTAGTTCATGGTTCCCGTGCCGAGAAAACCGCCCAGCTTGGTGTTGAAGTCCACGTGGATCTGGCTTGTCTGTCCGTAGTCGGTGTACTGGTAACTCGAGCTACCCGAATCGTCGGTGACCATGCACAGGCGGCCCTTGCCATTGCTGCAGGCGTCGTACGTGAACGTTTGCATTTCGCCACCGGCAGAAACACTGGAAACCCGGCCCAGGCTGTCATACCCATAGCTTGTCACCGCGCTATCGGCGCGCGTCATGGTGTTCAGGCGACCATTGGAGAGGTAGCTGAAGATCGTGGTGCCGGTATCCGGGCTGGACTGCGACCAGAGCTGGCCAAAGCCGTCGTACGTGTAAACGGTGGCCAGATTGCGCGGGTCGGTGACCTGAATCACGCGGTCGGCAGCATCGTATTGATACGCGGTCACGCCCAGCAACGGATCGGTGACCGAGGTCACCCGACCCAGAGCGTCGTAGCTGTAGTCGGTTTTCTTGCTTTGCGAATCCAGCGTGTAGTCGAGGTTTCCCCCTGCAGTGTAGGCGTAGCGGACGTTCTGATTGTTGTTGCCATAGCGCTTGATGGGCCGACCGAGTTCATCGTAATCGGTAAAGGCACTGAAACGCAGGGTGGCGTCGCGGTATGTCTTGACCGAGGTCTGGTTGCTGTTGTTGTTGTAGCCGAACTCCTGCTTGGCCGTACCGTTCAGCTCGGGTCGGGAGACACTTTCCAGGCGTCGCGCATCGTCGTATTCGAAGGTGGTGACGATGCCATCGCCCGAGGTAGTAGTGTTCAGCAAACCATTGAGGTAGGTGTAGCTGGTGGTTGCCGCGCCGTTGACGTAAGTGGTTGCCGACTTGAGCTCACCACCGGGGTAGTAGGCATAGTCGACGATGTCCCCATTCGGGCCGGTCACACGCCCCGGTTGGCCCAAGTCGTTGTAGTTGGAATAGCTGGTGGTATGGCCGAGCGCATTGCTCACGCTGGTGAGGTCACCCAGGGTGTTGTAGTTGTAGGTAACCGCCACGTTGTCCGGACCCTTGGCAACCATCTGCTGGACAAGGCCATTGGGGTACTTGGTGTAGGTGTAGGTCCACGCATGGGTCTGATTGGCAACGCCGTTGGCCGACAGGTTCTTGACCGTGATCGATTTCAGGCGGTAGTCAGTCCAATAAGCGTAGCTGGTTTCGCTGTCGCCCAGCACCGTGACCCTGGAAACGCGACTGGACGCGCCATCCCAAAGGTATTGGCTGGTGACCGGCGTGGCGCTGCCCTGGCCCGTGATGATCTGGCTGGTTTGACCGGAACCGTTGATCGTGTAGTTGGTGCGGTTGCCGTCGAAGTCGTCCGTGTAGTCCTCGTTGCCGTTGAGGTCGTAGCGGCGAGAACGCGAACGCGCCGCGCAATTGGCCGTGCCAATGCCCGCGACGTCGGTGAGTTGGCCATCGACGAAGGTGTAGGTGGTCACCATGCCGAGCGGGTTGGTTTCTTCGGTCGAACCTTGTGCCACGCGGATGCCGTCGATGATGGCGTCTTCCTCGGCGGCGCGCAGAGCGTTCAATGCGATTTCAGGGGAGATCGCCGCACCGTCCACCGCCTGCGGCGGCACGCACACGTGCGTCGCGGGATCGCAGCTTGCTCCCGGTGGCGGCGGGTCCGGTGGCGGATTGGTGGGCCCCGGCCCGGGCACAGTGACGGTATAGGCGTAACCGTAGTGCTCGACTCCGCCGGCATGCTCGCTTGAGGTGGCCCGGCATTCGGTATCGTAGGTAAACGTGGAATAGCGCACGCCGTTGAAGCTCTTGCCAGTCAGGGCACCCGGGAGGTCGCTGTCGTAGTGATAGCGAATGGTCAAAGCCGGGTTACCCGCGGCGGCCGGGCGGATGCTTTCTTTCAATGCCGGATCATTGATTCCGAACATGTGCGCCAGATAGGTGTAATTGAACACGCTGCCATCCGGTGCGCGGACCGTGAGCAGCTGATTGGTCTGGTCGAGTATCTGACTCCAGGTGAACTCGACATAGCGTCCATTGGTGTGCGTGATGCGGTACAGGTAGTTGCCCGCGTAGCTGTAGGTCCAGCCGATGCCGTGTTCGTTCTTGATGGAAAGCGCGCGGCCGCTGCCTTCGTAGGTCTCCACCGATCCGGATTCGGAGTACAGGATCCAGTTGGACGCGCCACCGCCGATTCGCGGCGCCCTCTGGATATAGGCCACGGGATCGGGCTTGTCTTCGAACCATTTCTTGCTGCGCTCATTTTTGTCGGGCGGTGGCCTGACGAATTTGATGCGGCGGCCGTCCGGACGCTGCGCGTAGACAGTGCCTTCACCCGGCAGCCAGACAAGGGAGTAGTCAAAGCTGCTCACCCAGTGCTTGCCGAACAGGCCCCGATATCGCCAGTAGTGGTTGTAGGTGCGCGAGAGGGTCAGCGGCATTTCACCAGCGGACGCGAAATCCAGCTCGGTCTCCACCTTGTTGCCTGTGGCCAGCACGATGGGGTTGCCGGTGGCCGGGTTGGAAGCGGCGCCGTCAGTGCCGTCCGCTGATTCAGGACACGGGCCGGAATAGCTTGCGTCGGTGACCTCCTCATCTTCACCGTCGTTCTCACGAAAGTCGCGGCGGTCACTGTTAGGGTTTCGCTGAACTCCCATCGCGAATGAGGTGGCTACGCCGTGAGTGAATGGGGACGGCTCCGGTACCGGGTCGGCCGTTACCAGAACTGACTCCATCGGAGTTGTCGGAAGGTCTTCGTCGTTCTTGCCGGCATGAGCCAAAGGCGCGATCAAAACGCCAAGCATGGCGACCAGGACCAGAGCCCTGAATTGAATCAGGCTCCAACGACGATCAGCGAGCCTCGCGGGGGGGGGGGGGGGGCTCACTTGGAATTGAATTGCACTCATCACGGAAACGACTCCAGGGAAAGTCGGAATTGACGGACAACGGAACATGTGCATGCCGGGAGGATCGGCAAATTGCTGACAATGCCAGTCTCGCGAGCCGCGCACGTTAATGATGTTTTTCAGTTTTGACTACCTGTCAGTTCTGACAGCTAGGCAGATGACAGATATTGTGCTACCGCAGAAACCACCCGATCGGATACTTCGCTCGTGGTTTGCCTGCAGGCTCTGTGCGTGGCAAGTCCTTCAACGAGCCTGTCCTGAACCCTTCGACTGCGCTCACCACGAACGGGGCTTGGGAGCGCACCCCGACCGCAATCAGTGGCGTAGCATGGATGAAGCGCAGCGCAATTCGGGGAAATATCATTGCGACCCTCTCGGGAAATGAACGGATTTCGGCACGAGTCCGTTCATGGTTCGACAGGCTCACCACGAACGGTAGCCACTTGATCAGCATTGCCCTGAATCCGTTCATGGTGCGCCCGTCAGTTCCGTTCGTGGTGAGCCCGTCAATTCCGTTCGTGGTGAGCCCGTCAGTTCCGTTCGTGGTGAGCCCGTCGAACCATGAACCAAGTAGACCGTTCGTGGTGAGGAGGCGACGTCGAGACCGGAGGTCGAGCACCGCCGTCTCGAACCACGCGTCAACCCGCTCTGTCGACCATCAAGGCAACGCTGATCAGATCCTGCCTGTCTGGAGCGCATCTACACATGAGCGCATGGCGCCTTCGTTCCGCTCATGGTTCGACAGGCTCACCACGAACGGAATTTTTTGCTCAATGCTGCGTGACGGGCAACATGGAATCTCAGGACACGCCTGTCGAAGGGAACCATGAGCGGAAAGGGATGGACCAGCAACATCACGGCGGCAAACGCGAACGGCCGCATGCACGCAGCGCCATCTGGCTAGAATGGCGGCATGCTTGAAATCGACGACCAGTTGCAAATTGACGATGCGGAGCTCATCGAGCGTTTCGTGCGCGCGTCGGGGCCGGGTGGGCAGAACGTCAACAAGGTGGCCAGCGCGGTCGAGTTGCGCTTCGACGTGGTGAATTCGGCGGCCTTGCCGGATGCGCTGCGCGCACGCCTGCTGGCGCGGCGTGATCGGCGCTTGACGGCAGAGGGCGTGCTGGTGATCCAGGCCAGTCGCTTTCGCGATCAGGCCAAGAACCGCGAGGATGCACGGGCGCGCCTGGTCGAGTTGATCCGTGCCGCTCAGCGCGTGCCGAAGAAGCGGGTGGCAACCAAACCGACGCGCGCCTCCAAGGAACGCCGCATCAGTGAAAAGAAGAACCGCGCCGGCATCAAGTCCCATCGTGGCAGGCAGACCTGGAGCGGCGATTGAAGCGCGGCACCTTGCCCGATGCCTTGCCGGCCTTGGTACCGAAACTCGGCAATCACGCAGGTCGTCGCCTCGCGCGCTGGATCGTGACCCGCTGCGGCTGGAGCCTCGGCGGTGAGTTTCCCGACGTGCCGCGCCTGGTCCTGATCGCGGCGCCGCATTCTTCCTGGTGGGATGGCGTGTGGGGCTTGCTGATCAAGGTGGCCATCGGCATCGACATTTCCTTCATGGCCAAGCGCGAATTGTTCGTCGGTCCGCTGGGCTGGATGCTGCGCAAACTGGGCGGCATTCCCATCGAACGCTCCAGCACGCATGGCGTGGTCGAGCAGATGGCGGCGCGCCTTCAACAGTCCTCCTGCCTGTGGGTGGGTGTGGCACCGGAGGGCACGCGCAAGCCGGTGAAGAAGTGGCGCTCGGGTTTCTGGCATATCGCGCGCGCCGCCGGGGTGCCGATCCTGCCGGTGTACTTCCACTACCCGGAGCGTCGCATCGGCATCGGCCCCTTGTTTCATCCGGGTGAGGATTGCGCTGCCGACCTTGCAAAGCTGCGGGCGTTTTATGCGCCCTGGCAGGGCAAGTACCGCGGCGTGGGCGCAACCGGGGATGCATAGGGCAACGCTGAATGCTCAGTTCCCGTTCGTGGTGAGCTGGACTTGATCCGCCTCGCAAAGTACGAGTTGCGTGAACAATCTGTCGCCGGCTGTGGGGTAATGGCACTGATTGCCGCCCCCATGTAGGGGCAATCGCAGACGGACCGGTGTCCGTCATCCAGGGAGATTGCCATGAAGAAGATCCTCAAGATCAAGGACGCACCCGCGCCGCATTGGGTTGGCGACGGATTCCCGGTGCGCTCGATGTTTTCCTACCACAACCCGGATCGTTTCCTGAGCCCGTTCCTGCTGCTTGACCACGCAGGCCCCGCGCACTTCGATCCGGCCGTGCGTCCGCGCGGCGTGGGCCAGCATCCGCATCGCGGATTTGAAACCGTCACCATCGTTTACCAGGGCGAAGTCGAGCACAAGGATTCCACCGGTGCCGGCGGCAAGATCGGCCCGGGCGATGTGCAGTGGATGACGGCGGCTTCCGGAATCATTCACGAGGAATTCCACTCGCATGAATTCACCCGCACGGGCGGCACCCTGGAAATGGTGCAGCTGTGGGTCAACCTGCCTGCGCGCGACAAGATGACCGCACCGCGCTACCAGACCCTGCTCGCCAGCGACATTCCGGTGATCGAACTGGACAACGCGGCCGGCAGCCTGCGCGTGATTGCCGGCGAGTTCGCGGGCCGACACGGACCGGCGCTGACCTTCACGCCCATGGATGTGTGGGACCTGCGCCTGAACGCGAACGTGCCGACCACACTGGGCGTGCCGGAGGGTCGCAGCCTGGCCCTGGTCGTGCTCAAGGGTTCGATCCGGGTCAACGCCGAGCGCGTGGTTGCCGAGTCGCAAATGGCGGTGCTGGGCATCGAAGGCCATTCGGTGGCCCTGGAGGCCGGCACCGACGCCAGCGTGCTGTTGCTCAGTGGAGAGCCGATCAACGAACCGATTGCCGGCTATGGCCCGTTCGTGATGAACACCCAAGCCGAGATCCAGCAGGCGATCCTCGACTTCAACTCGGGGCGCTTCGGCCAGATCCCGCGCTAAGTCGAGGCGAGATTGGGGATGTAGGGCGTGAGATGCGATTTTTATAGCCTCTCCCGCGGGCGTACCGAAGAAGACACAAGGGAGCGGCCGACGCGCAGCGGCGGGTGAGGGTGGAGTCCGGGTTTGCTCGAAGTCTTGTGCTTGCGTGTTGCACCACCCTCACCCTGACCCTCTCCCGCCAGCGGGAGAGGGAAACTCTTTGTCGCGCCTGACGGATAGCCGGCCGTTCGGCCGTTGAACACCGGGATTCGGGGTTTTTTTGCCTCTCCCGCTCGCGTACCCAAAAGGGCATGAAGGAGAGGCCGACGCGCAGCGGCGGGTGAGGGTGGAGTCCGGTTCCAATCGAAACTGCGGAGGCCGCTGACCGCACCACCCGCTTCTCTGCGTTCTGTCATCCGTGTTTGAGGCGTATTGTTCGATTCCCACCTGAAAACCGCGACCTGATAGAGTCGGCGGATATGTCGTCCGCCGATTCCGCACCACTGATTCTGCTCAAGAACGCCGAGCTGTTTGCGCCCGACGCACAGGGCAAATGCCAGGTGTTGATCGGTGCCGGGCGTGTGCTGGAAATCCGCGAACAAGGGGCCGAGTCCCCGCGTGGCATCGCGGTCGAGATCATTGATTTGCACGGTCGGCGCGTCGTACCCGGATTTATCGACGGCCATGTGCATGTCACCGGCGGCGGTGGCGAGGGTGGTTTCGCCACGCGCATACCGCCGCTGCCGCTGCATCGCTACACCCACAACGGCGTCACCTCGGTGGTCGGACTGCTCGGCACCGATGATTGCGCACGCACGGTGCGCGAACTGGTGGCGACCGTGCTGGGCCTGCGCGAACAGGGCCTGGGGGCCTGGGCCTGGTGCGGCGGCTATCACCTGCCGCCGGCCACGCTCAGCGGCGATGTGCGCAGCGACATCGCCTTCATCGACCCGATACTCGGTGTCGGCGAACTGGCGATCAGTGACCATCGCAGCAGCCAACCGACCCTCGATGAACTCCTGCGCGTGGCCTCCGAAGCGCATGTCGGCGGATTGATGAGCGGCAAGGCCGGCATCGTGCACCTGCACCTCGGCGATGGCGTGCGCGGCCTGGACCTGGTGCGCCGTGCGCTTGCGCAAAGCGAACTGCCCGCGCGCGTGTTCAACCCGACCCACGTCAATCGTCGCCGTGCGTTGTTTGCGGAATCCATCGAACTGGCCCGGCACGGCTGCCATGTCGACATCACGGCATTTCCGGTGGATGAAGGTGAAGATGCCTGGTCGGCGGCCGATGCCCTGCAAGGCTATCTTGAAAGTGGCGCACCGGCAGAGCGCGTCAGCGTGAGTTCCGATGCCGGCGGCTGCCTGCCCTGCTTCGATGCGCAAGGCCGCATGAGCCACATGGATATCGGCAGCCCCGGCGCGCTGCTCGCGACGATTCGGGAACTGCTCGCTCGCGGACTGCCCTTGCAGCAGATCCTGCCCGCCTTCACCCGCAATGTGGCCGAACTGCTGCGCCTGCCGCGCAAGGGCGTACTGGCTGCCGGTGCCGATGCCGATCTGCTGGTGCTCGATGAGCAATCGCGCATCTGCGACGTGATGCTCGGCGGCCGCTGGCAGGTGCGCGAAGGCCAGGCCGTGGCCCGCGGCCCCCTCGATGCAAGCCCCCCGTCATTTGATCCAGGAAACGGTAACAACTGATGTGTCCAAGCAGGGTCCCCGACGGCGCGGTGCGCGGTTTCATCATTCCCATTGGCGGTGCCGAGGAAAAACAGAACGATCCGCTGATCCTGCAACGATTCGTTGAATTGTGCGGTGGAGAAAATGCCGACATCGTGGTGCTGCCGACCGCCAGTCGCCTGCAGGACACCGGCGCGCGCTACGAGAGGATCTTCCGCGAACTCGGTGCCGCCGACGTCACCGCGGTGGATTTCGATACGCGCCGCGACTGCGCGGAGAGCAATCGCCTGGATCGCATCGCGCGTGCCGATGGCGTGTTCTTCACCGGCGGCAACCAGTTGCGCATCACCACCCTGATTGGCGGCACGCCGGTTGCGAAACTGATCCGCGAACGCAATGCCCACGGCATGCACGTGGCCGGTACCAGTGCCGGTGCCGCGGTGCTCAGCGAACACATGATCGCCTTCGGCGAGGAAGGCGGATCACCAAGGGCCGGCAGCGTTGGCCTGTCGCCCGGGCTCGGCCTGACCAACCGCTTCATCATCGACCAGCATTTCCGCCAGCGTGATCGCCTCGGCCGCCTGACCACGGCGCTTGCCTTCAATCCGTTTGCGGTGGGCATTGGCCTCGACGAAGACACCGCGGCTTTCATCGGCCCGGACAACACCCTGGAAGTCGAAGGCAGCGGCGCCATCACCGTGGTCGATGCCTCGCAATTGCAATTTTCCTCACTGGATCGCATCGATGATGGCGAACCGGTGTGCCTGCTCGGTCTCAACATCCATATCCTGGTGCGCGGGGCCACCTTCAACCTGCACACACGACGCGCCAGTGCCGGTAGCCTGAACACCTCCAAGGAGTAGATGCGATGCGCATTCTCGATCGTTCGGTGTACGTGGGTCCTTCGACCTTTGCCCACTTTCCGGTGATCCGCCTGATCCTTGATCTGGGCGAACTGGAGAGCTGGCCAACGGCGAAACTCGGCAAGGGGTTTGTCGATGCCCTGGTCGAAGCCCTGCCGGGATTGCGCGAACACGGGTGCTCGTACCGCGAACCGGGCGGCTTCATCCGGCGCATGCTGGAGGACGAGGGCACCTGGCTCGGGCATGTGCTCGAACATGTCGCCATCGAGCTGCAGAACGTGGCCGGTGAAGACGTCACTTTCGGCAAGACGCGCAGCATCGATGAGCGCCCCGGCGTGTATTCGGTGGTTTATGAGTATGCACAGCGTGAGGAAGGCATTGCTGCCGGTGAACTGGCCATGCGCCTGTTGTGTTCGCTGCTGCCGCCCGCAATCCGCCCTGCCGACAGCGTGCCGGAAGACTGGAACTGGCCGGAAGCGCGCGACGCCTTCATCCGCTACGCGCAGCGCCGTGCGCTCGGGCCTTCGACGGCTTCGCTGGTCAAGGCCGCCGAGGAACGCAACATTCCGTGGCTGCGTTTGAATGACCAGTCACTGGTGCAACTCGGGCATGGCCGCTTCCAGCAACGCATCCAGGCTACGGTGACCGGCAAGACCTCGCACATTGCCGTGGAACTGGCCAGCGACAAGGAAGAAACCAACAAGATCCTGGGCTCGCTCGGCCTGCCGGTGCCGCGCCAGGAACTGGTGCAGAGCGTGGAAGGCGCGCAATCCGCCGCGCGCCGACTCGGGTTTCCGGTGGTCACCAAGCCGTACAACGGCAACCACGGGCGTGGCATTTCCATTCGCCTGACCAGCCCTGAGGAAGTGGCCGAGGGCTTTGCCAAGGCGCGCGAGCATTCACGCTCCGTGATCGTGGAAACCTTCCTCGAAGGTGATGACCACCGCCTGCTGGTGGTCAATGGTGAACTGGTTGCAGCAACCCGACGCACGCCGGGCCATGTGGTGGGTGATGGCGTGCACACCATCGCGCAACTGGTCGATGAAGTGAACACCGATCCACGCCGCGGTGTCGGCCATGAAAAAGTGCTGACCAAACTCGAACTCGATGCGCAGGCCGAAATGATGATGGCACGCGTGGAGATGACGGCGGCAAGCGTGCCGGAGAAGGACCGCATCATCTACCTGCGCTCCACCGCCAACCTGTCCACCGGCGGTACGGCAACGGATGTGACCGACATCATCCACCCGGACAATCGCGACATGGCGATCCGTGCCATCCGCGCCATTGGCCTCGATGTCGGCGGCGTGGATTTTCTTTCCACCAACATTGCCGAGAGCTACAAGTCGATCGGCGGCGGCATCTGCGAGTGCAATGCGGCACCCGGATTCCGCATGCACGTGGCGCCGAGCGAAGGCAAGTCGCGCGATGTGGCTGGCCCGGTGATCGACATGCTGTTCCCCGCGGGCACGCCTTCGCGCGTGCCGATTGCCGCGGTTACCGGCACCAACGGCAAGACCACCACGGCGCGCATGCTCGCCCACATCGCCAAGATGGCCGGCTACACGCCCGGCCTCACCACCACCGATGGCGTCTACATCGACGGCCAGCGCACGGTGGAAGGCGACATGACCGGACCGGTTTCCACGCGCATGGTGCTGGCCGATCCGCAGATCGATCTTGCGGTACTCGAGATCGCGCGCGGTGGCTTGCTGCGCGCCGGCATGGGCGTGCCTTCGGTGAATGTCGGCGCGGTGCTCAACGTGCAGTCCGATCATCTGGGCATGAAAGGCATCGATACCCTCGAACAACTCGCCGAGATCAAGCGCATCATCGTCGAGGTGGCCGAGGATTGCGCGGTGCTCAATGCCGATGATCCGCTGGTACTGAAGATGTCCGGCTACACCGATGCCAAGGTGATCTGCTACGTCACCATGAACCCGCAACACGGCCTGGTGCGCGAACACATTCGCGCCGGTGGCCGCGCCTGCGCACTGGAAGCCGGCGTCAACGGCCAGATGATCACCCTGTACGACAAGGGCGGGCACATTCCGTTGCTGTGGACGCACCTGATTCCGGCCACGCTGGAGGGCCGGGCCATGCACAATGTGCAAAATGCCATGGTGGCCGCCGCCATGGCTTTCTCCATGGGCATCAAGCTGGATGCCATCCGCCAGGGCCTGCGCACCTTCGACACCACCTTCTTCCAGGCGCCGGGTCGCATGAACGTGTTCAACGAGCATCCGTTCAAGGTGCTGTTCGACTACGGCCACAATGCCCATGCGGTCGGCGTGATGGCCGATCTGGCGCAACGCCTGGATGTGGTCGGGCGGCGCATCGTGGTGCTGGCCGGACCCGGTGACCGCCGCGACCAGGATCTGCGCGAGATTGCCGATGCGGTGGCCGGCCGCTTCGATCATTACATCTGCCGTCGCGATGATTCGCTGCGCGGTCGCGCCTCCGACGAGGTGCCGAAGATCCAGGCCGCGCGCTTGCGCGAACTGGGCATCGCCGATTCGGCGATCTCGATCATCCCGGATGAGCAGGAAGCCATCGAGGCGGGCCTTGCCATGAGCCAGGCGGGCGACTTGTTGCTGGTGTTTGCCGATGCGCTGGTGCGTTCGTGGAAACAGGTGATCAAGTTCAAGCCAAATGGAGTGCAGGACACCAAGGTGGTCGAGAAAGCCCCTGCACCTCAAGCCATTCCTGTTCAGGTCGAGCCCGTATTCGAAGCTAGCGCCTGGGACGGCGTGGTGCGCGATGAGCGCGGCATCCACCTGACCCGGGAGCAGGACGACTGAGCGTGGAAGAGACGGCTTCCTTCGAGGACTCGCGCCGCCTGACCGGACCCAACCTGTTCTTCGCCCGACCTGGCGCGGTGCTGGAGGCACTGGGCGTCGATGCCGTGCCCAAGGACGTGATCGAGCAATGGCGGATCAATGTGCGCGCCATGAGTGCGGAACTTGGCTGGGCGGATGTCGAGTTGCACGTGCGTGCGCATGCCAGCGGCCATTCACTGGCGCTGACGGCACCCGTCGATCAATTGTTCAGCGCAACCGAAGTCAATGAGTGGGCATGGCAGTGTGCACGCGGCGAGGCCGAGATGTTTGCGCCCGGTCACGCACTGGCCACCGATGCGGATTCCGCCCGCCATACCCTGCGCCTGTTTGCGCGCGCCGAACGCCGGCCCGAACTGCTCGCCCTGCTCGACGCCGCGCACGCACGCCACATTCCAACCGTGCTGGATGACGATCTGCTGACCCTGGGCAGTGGCTGCGCTGGGCGCAGTTGGCCGCTCGCTGCGTTGCCCGCCATCAATCAGGTGCCGTGGAATGACTTGCACGGCATACCGACTGCGCTGGTGACCGGCTCCAACGGCAAGACCACGACCGTGCGACTGCTCGCGGCTATGTTGCGCGCACACGGGTTGCGCACCGCGTTCAGTTGCACGGATGGCGTGTTCCGCGATGGCGAGGTGTTCGACAGCGGCGACTATTCCGGCCCGGCGGGTGCACGCACGGTGCTGCGCATGGCCGATGCCGAGGCTGCCGTACTGGAAACCGCGCGCGGCGGCATCCTGCGCCGGGGCCTTGCCGTGGACCACGCGGATGCCGCCATCATCACCAACATCAGCGCCGATCATTTCGGCGAATACGGCATCGACGATCTTGATGGACTGACCGCAGCGAAAGCCGTGGTTGCGCATGCGCTGAAGGATCACGGCGTGCTGGTGCTCAATGCCGACGACGCGCAACTGCTGCGCCACGCACAAGGCTTGAACCACACGAAGGCCTGGTTTGCGCTGGATGATGCGCATCCACAGCTGATCAACGCACGCAGTCGCGGTGAGGCTACCTGCGCGGTCGATGCGGGTGAGCTTGTACTGACTCTTGCGAATCAGCGTCATGCGCTCGGTGTCATCACGGACATGCCGCTCAGCTTGAATGGCCTCGCCCGCTACAACATCGCCAACATGGCTGGTGCCAGCCTGCTGGCCGCAGCGCTGGGCATCTCCGCCGCCACCATCGCCCAGGTGCTGGCGCGCTTTGGCAGCACGGGCCTCGACAACCCGGGGCGGCTGGAAACCTGGCGCTTCGGCGGCATCCGCGTGATCATGGATTACGCACACAATCCCGACGGTCTGCACGGACTGCTCGACATCGCACAGGCCTTGCGCGGCACGGGCCGGCTGGGCTTGATGCTCGGTCAGGCCGGCAATCGCGGCGATGCGCAGATCCGCGAACTGGCCGCCGTTGCCGCTTCCTTTTCGCCCGAGCTGATCGTGCTCAAGGACATGGAAGGCTATCTGCGCGGGCGCGAACAGAACGAAGTGGCCAGCCTGCTGCGTGACGTCTTGCGCGAGCACGGACTCGCGGATTCGCGGCTACCCATGCGCAGCACCGATCTCGACGCCGCACGCCACGCGCTCGATTGGGCACGATCCGGCGACGTGCTGGTTTTACCGGTGCATGCGCGCAAGGCCAAGGACGAGGTGCGACAACTCCTGGAGACGCTGACCGGCAGTGGCTGGTGGGCGGGTGAGCCGATTCCTCCCGAATTTACGCAGGAGTAAGCTGACAGTCGAACCAGAGGGGGTCAAGCCATGTTCGAACGCAATCGTTTGCTTGCCGTTGTCCTGATGTTGTCACCCTTGTTGGCTTCTGCGCGTCCGCCCGATGGCGGTGGCCGTGCGCCGATGCTGCCGCATGACGAAATATCCGCCGAACAGCGCGCAAGCATCGACGCCATGCTGGCGCACAACGTGGTCGAACTGGAGCGTGCCGGACTTCTGCATCGCACGCCTGCGCTGCTGATGCCGCAGCAAAGCAACCTGGCCTGGCCCTTGCGTGCGGTGGCCAGTTACACCGCAGCCGGGTATCACGGCATTTCCAATTTCGTGGACCTGAATCCGGCTGGACCCAACCAGTTGCTCGACTACAACTGCGGCACACGCACCTATGACCTGGCCAGTGGCTACGATCACGCCGGCATCGACTTCTTCACCTGGCCCTTCGGCTGGCTGCTGATGGACCAGTTGGCCATCGACATTGTCGCCGCCGCGCCGGGCACCATCATCGGCAAGCAGGACGGTTTCGATGACCACAGTTGTCCGAACAACTATTCGGCGGACTGGAACGCGGTGTACGTGCAGCATGCCGACGGCACCGTGGCCTGGTACGGGCACATGACCGAGAACTCGCTGACCAGCAAACCGGTGGGCGCAACGGTTGCTGTTGGCGAATTTCTCGGCAAGGTCGGCAGCTCCGGTTTTTCCAGCGGCCCGCACCTGCACTTCGAGAATCATTCGGCAGTCAGCAGCTACACCATCCTGGAACCTTTCGCGGGCGCCTGCCGTGCCGGAGCCACACTGTGGGCGCAGCAGAAACCCTATTACGACTCGGCCATCAACCTGCTGGCCACGCATTCCGCACCGCCGGATTTCCACGGCACCAACTGCCCCAACCCGATTGCGGAAACACCGAATTTCGACAATGCCTTCACCGGAGGGCAAACCGTGTACGTCGCCGCCTACTATCGCGATCAACTCGGGCCGCAGCTGACCTCGTTCACCGTGCGCCGCCCCGACAACAGCGTGCAGTGGCAGTGGCAATTCCGCATGTCCGACGCCACCGGCGATCCGTACTACTCGGCATCCTACTGGTACTGGACCTGGGTGCTGCCGGCCAACCCACCCAGTGGAACCTGGCGCGTCGATGCGGTCTACGAGGGCGTGACCACCAGCCACACCTTTGTGGTGGGCGATATGATTTTCGCGCACGGGTTTGATCCCTGAGGCCACAGCCCGGAGCGCGCTGTGCTCCAACCGATCCAAGAATCCGAAGAAGCCACGATTGGGAGGAATCCGCGCCTGCGCAATCAGGGTTTCATGTGATGAGACGCGGCAGCGCATACTCGGCGCATGTCCGATCAGGATCCAACCGATCTCAATCGCCCGCAACGCATCAAGGGGCGCGGTGCGGCCAGCAATCGCGAAGGCCGCTTCGAGGCGTTTGCAAAATCCATCGAGGACGATGGCTGGCATCGCGAGGATGAAGGCGTTCATCGGCCAGCCACCCAGGTGCGCGTTGAGCAGGCGCGCTCCATCCTCAGCCACAACGAGTCGCCGGATCTTCCCTTCAGTCTTTCGATCAATCCGTACCGCGGCTGCGAACACGGTTGCAACTACTGCTATGCGCGGTCGAGTCATTCGTACCTGAACCTGTCGCCGGGACTGGATTTCGAGACGCGCCTGTTTGCCAAGACCAATGCCGCCGAACTGCTGCGCGAGGAACTGCGCAAGCCCGGACACGTGGTGAGCCCGATCACCCTGGGTGCCAACACGGATTGCTATCAGCCGATCGAACGCGAGTACCGCATCACCCGATCGATCATCGAGGTGCTGGCCGAGTGCAGGCATCCGCTGACCATCCTGACCAAGAACGCGCTGGTCGAGCGCGACATCGACCTGCTCGCGCCGATGGCCGAACAGCGTCTGGTGCAGGTGTTCGTTTCCATCAATGCGCTGGACAACCATTTGGCCAGCTCACTGGAACCGCGCGCCAGCGCACCGCACCGGCGCATGCAGGCGATTGCCGCGCTCAATGCCGTCGGCGTGCCTTGCGGCGTGCTGGTCGCGCCGGTGATTCCGGCGGTCACCGACATGCACATCGAAGAAGTGCTGAAGCAGGCGGCCGAGTCCGGTGCCAACATCGCCGGTTACACGATGTTGCGCCTGCCCCATGAATTGAAGGACCTGTTCCGCGAATGGCTGGAAATCCACGTGCCGCAACGTGCCGAACACGTGATGAGCCTGATCCGGCAAATGCGTGGCGGCAAGGAAAACGATGCTCGCTTTGGTTCACGCATGCGCGGTGAAGGCGCTTATGCAGAAATCATCGCCCAGCGATTTGCCTTGGCCTGCCGCAAGCATGGGCTGGGCCGCTCGCGGCAACTGGATCTGGATTGCACGCGATTCGTTGCCCCGCGCAAGCCAACGGCACAAGGCGAGTTGTTTTGAATCGATCACGCCAGGAGCCTTGCGCATGTCGGTTCCGCAGCTGCGCTGCTTGAACCGACCTACGGCTCCGTTCGAGGTGAGCCAGAGCCTGTCCTGAGCTTGTCGAAGGGAACCATGAACGGACACATGCCAACTTCCGCGCATTCTTCGAGCGG
>ERZ795061.2140-NODE-2140-length-18469-cov-6.751874_pt1 | contig 18469 bp, 14 predicted proteins | sample MGYA00375145_ERZ795061 | MGnify/ENA primary metagenome ERZ795061 (study PRJEB30190, sample SAMN05720144) | anaerobic digester metagenome | isolation source: active sludge of municipal wastewater-treating anaerobic digesters | place: USA | collected 2014-12-22 ... | reverse complement strand
CGACAGGTGGGAGCTGCGGCGCGCGTCCGACAAACTCGCGAAGGATGCGGAAGTCCTCGTCGGAGAGCTGCGGAGCCCCCGTCGCGACGGCGTCACCCTCGCCCTCGACCAGCGCCACCGGCGCGTCGGCGGGGCGGTCGCGCACCACCACCGTCCCCGCGACCAAGTCCCCGATGCGCTTCCCCTTGGGATGGAAGGCGATGAAGAGAATCCCCAGCAGGTACGGCGGCGGGAGGAGGTCGACGATGCGGAGCAGGTTGCGCGCCCCTGCTTCGCGCACGGTGATCGGGTGACCCGTGTCGCGAATGACGCGGAGCCCCATCCACTTCTTCCCCGGGGTCTGCCCGTCGCGAAAGCCCTCGAACAGGGTGAAGTAGCCCCAGACCACGACGAACTGCGCCAGCGGGATCCACGCTCCGACGACCACCTTGAAGGTCGAGTACAGCTTCATGGCGACGAGGAGATTGGCCGTCATGAGGGCGAAGACGATCAGCGTGTCGATGATCGCCGCCAACCCGCGGCTGCCCAGCCCCGCGATCTCGTAGTCGATGACGACGTGTTCCGGCGTCTCGACTTCGAGGTGCTGTCGAAAGTCGGCGGTGGCAGCCATGTCAGCAGCTCGCGCGCGAGAAAGGGAGTCGCCGGGCGCCACGGCGCCCTCAGGATCGTCGACTGCAACTTATGGCGAGGGGGGCCGCTTCCAAAGACGGCGCGCGCACGTGAGAATTGTGCAGGACGGGATGTCGTGGTGTGTGGGCTGACCCAGGTGGCTGAGAGGAGGAGTGTCGTGCGAGTCCCCGTGCTGCGTCCGCTGTCGCTCGGCGAGGTGCTCGATACCTCGTTCGGGATCTATCGACAGCTGTTCGCCCCGCTCCTCCTCATCTCCGTCATCACGCAGACCCTCCCGCTCGCGCTCGGCGTCTTCGTGGAGTCGGCTGGCGGGCTCGTGCAGCAGCCGTCGCTCTGGATGCTCTCGCTCGGCCTTGCCCTCGTGCTCGGGGCGGTGGGAACCGCGGCGTCGACCTTCGTGGTGGCCGAGACCTACCTCGGGAGCACGCTCTCACCCAGTGAAGGGTTCCTGCGCTCGACGCCCTACATGGGGCGCTTGATCGGGACGTCGCTGCTCGTCTCGCTGCTGATGGGGATCGGGATGGTCTTCCTCATCATTCCCGGAATCATCGCCGCATGCGGCCTGTTGCTCACCCCCGCCGCGTTGGTGCTGGAGGACATCCCCGGCGGGACGGCGGCGATGGGGCGGAGCTGGGAGCTCACCCGCGGCTTCCGGCTCAAGATCTTTGGGGCGCTGGTGGTCGCGGTGACGCTCATCATCATCCCGGGAATCGCCCTCGGCGCCCTCGCCGTGGGGACGAGCGACGCGAACATGACCGCGACCATGGTGTCGGTGATCGCGATGATCATCCAGTCGGTGCTGCAGATCCTCGCGTATCCGTTCTTCTACGTCCTCACGACGGTGCTGTACTACGACCTGCGTGTGCGGAAGGAAGGGTTCGACCTGGAGATGCTGGCGACGTCGCTGCAGTCGCCGGGGTGATGCTCGCCCAGGGAGTACCGCTCGCGCGCGCCGACTCGCTGCGCGCCACGCTCGATTCGGTCTTCGCGGCTCCGGCGTATCGATGGGAGACGCGCGAGGATCCATTCGGCCCGCTGCGCCGCCTCTGGATGGCGGTGGGCGAATGGCTCTCTCAGCTGCAACGCGACAACCCGCAGGCATATCGTGCGCTCACCTGGGCGCTGGTCGCGGTGCTGGTCGTGATCCTCGCGCACGCGGCCTGGGTGGCGGTGCGCACGGTGCGCGGGGGGAGCCGTCGGGCGCAACGCGACGTGCTGGGTCCGCAGAGCGCCCCGCGCGACGCCGCCTGGTACGCGCAGGAATCGGCGCGCCTAGCGGCCGCGGGCGACTTCGTGGCCGCCATGCAGGCGGACTTCCTGCGCCTCGTTCTCGAGCTGGACGCGCGTCAGGTGATGCGCTTCCACCCCAGCAGGACGCCGAGCGAGTATGTGCGTGACGCGACGCTGAGCGAGGAGGGGCGGCTCGCGCTGCGAGCGCTGGTGGGCGCGATGTACGCGCATGCCTTCGCCCGCGTCCCGCTGGACCGCGCCGCGTACGACCGGTGGCGCGCCGACGCCGTGGCCGAGCGATATGCGCGCGCGCACTGAGGTCGTCATCGCGCTCGGCGCGGCGGCCGCGCTCATCGTCCTCGCCTTCGCCACCGGGAGCCGCCTGCGCGGGGGAGACGATCCGGATATGCGGCCGTCGTCGTTCGGGGCCGGGCGCCAGGGCGTTCGCGCGATCGCGGAGGCTGCCGAGCGTTTGGGGGTGACGGTGGAACGCTGGCGGGAACGTCCCCAGCGCTTCGCCGAGCGGACCAGCAAGGCGCGACCGGCGCGGCCGCTGCGCTTCGCGGTGTTGTCCCCGGGGCAGGACGTCACGGCCGCCGAACGGGCGGAGGTCGTGCGTTTGGCGCTGCAGCGCCCGGGGGCCGACCTCATCCTCGCGGGCGAGGGGGCCGAGTCCGTGATTCAGTGCTTCGGCGTCGGTATCACGGCGAGCGTCTTCGATTCGTCGCGCGTGGCACCGCCCGGGGCGGTCGTCGACAGCGCCGCGGCGTGGACCCATGCCTCGCTCGCCGCACGCCCCGACAGCGCCGGGAAGGATCAGGACGAGATCGACGGCGAGCCGTGCCCGGCTGTCGCCATCCTCGCCAGCGACACGCTCCTCGTCACGCCACGGGGGGCGCCCGTGATCGTGCAGCTGACGGTGGCCCCGCATCGCCACCTGGTCACCCTCGTCGCCGACGTCGCCCTCCTGCGCAACCGCACCCTCCGCTCGGCGTCGACTGCACCGCTGCTGCTGGATGCGGTGCTTCCGCGGGCCGGAGGCCGACTGGTCTTCGACGAGTACCACCACGGCTTCGGCCCGGGCGGTTCGATGATGCGCGTGACGCTCGATTGGAGTGCGCGGCATCCGCTGGGGTGGATGACCTGGCAGCTGATCGTCGTGGGGCTCCTGGCGCTGCTGGTGGGTGGGATTCGATTCGGGCCCATCCGCGCCGCGATCGTGCGCCAGCGACGGTCGCCGCTCGAACACGTGCGGGCACTCGCCACCGCGCTGAGTGCCGCGCGCGGGCATCGGGAGGCGGTGGGGGCGATGGTGCGTGGGCTGCGCCGCCGTCTCGCTGCACACTCGGGAGGGGCCACGGCGCGCGACGACTGGCGGGCGTGGCTCACCGCCCTCGTCGCCCGTGCACCGAACGCCAAGGTACGTGCCAACGCCGAGCGTCTCGTGGCGCTGGCCAACGATTCGCAACCAGACACTGCGGTGCTCGACGCCGCCAATGCCGTGGAGGACCTGTGGCTATCCCTTCGCCCCTGACGCCATCCGAAGTGCAGCGCCACGCCGAGGGGGCGCAACGCCTCCTGGCGCAGCTCGAGCGCGTCGTGCTGGGGCAGCACGATGCGATTCGCGAGTCGATGCTGGCGCTGATGGCGCGCGGGCACGTCCTGCTCGAAGGGCCGCCGGGGACGGCGAAGACGCTCCTGGTGCGCGCGCTGGCGCGATCGTTAGGGCTGTCGTTCCGCCGCATCCAGTTCACCCCCGACCTGATGCCGTCGGACATCACCGGCGTCAACTTCCTCGGCGCACAGGGGGAGTTTGCGTTCCGCCCCGGGCCGCTGTTCGCCGACCTGGTTCTCGGCGACGAGATCAACCGCGCCCCGGCCAAGACTCAGGCCGCCATGCTGGAGGCGATGCAGGAGCGCGCCGTGACGGTGGATGGCGACACGCGACTGCTTTCGAGCGGCTTCACCGTCTTCGCGACGCAGAACCCCATCGAGTTCGAGGGGACGTATCCGCTCCCGGAGGCGGAGCTGGATCGCTTCCTCGTGAAGGTGCTGCTGCGCTACCCGTCGTCCGAAGCGGAGCAGGGGATGCTTGGGCGCGTGCTCGGCGGATTCGATGCGGCGTCCCCCGCGTCGTTCGGGATCGAGCCAGTGATGGATGCGGCCGGACTCGAGGCGCTGCGTGCGGCGGTGCGGCAGGTGCGGGTGGAGCCGTCGATCGTCGCCTACATCACGGCCCTCGTCCGCACCACGCGCGAGACGCCGACGCTGACGTTAGGCGCGTCGCCGCGCGCCTCGGTGGCGCTGCTCCTCCTGGCGCAGGCCTCGGCGCTCATGGACGGGCGCGACTACGTGGTCCCCGACGACGTGAAGTCGCTCGCGCCGCCGGTGCTGCGCCACCGCGTGCAGGTGGCGCCCGAACTCGAACTGGAGGGGGTCACCCCCGACGCCGCGGTGGAGTCGCTCTTCGAACGGGTCGAAGCGCCGCGGGCATGATCATCCCGTCGCGCCGCTGGTTCGTCGGCGCCGCACTCCTGGCGCTCGTCGCCCCGCTCGCCCTGCTGTGGAGCGGTGCGGCGACGTTGCTCATCGTCCTCGACGTCGCCTGGGTCGTGTTGCTGGCCATCGATGCGTGGCGCGCCTGGAGCGTCACCGCCGACGACTTCTCCGTGCAGCGCGACGCACCGCCCGCCTTCTCGATGGGGCGTTCGCTCCCCGTGTCGTATCGCTGGCAATCCCGGCGCTCGCGTCCGATGCAGCTGCTCGTGGTCGAGGAGCTCCCGCCGATCCTCTCGTTCGCGGGAGGTGGGCGGCGCGCGCTGCGGCTGTCGCCTGACGCGCCGCTGTACGAACGCCACGACGTGCGCCCGCTGGCGCGCGGCAAGGGGGGAGACGGGACGCTGCACCTGCGCGTGCTGTCGCCGTGGGGGCTGGCCTGGCGCGCGCTCACCGTGCCACTCCCGTGGCAGGTCACCGTCTTTCCCACGTTGGTCGGTGCGTCGCTGCGGGCGCTGCCGACCCAGTCGCAACGCCGGCGTGAGGCGGGGCTGCGCAACGTGCGTCGACTGGGTGAGGGACGCGTCTTCGAGTCGTTGCGCGAGTGGGTCCCGGGCGACGATACCCGCACCATCGACTGGAAGGCGACCGCGCGACGCGGCAAGCCGATGGCGCGGCAGTTCGAGGACGAGCGCCGCCAGCAGGTCCTCATCGCGATCGACGCGGGGCGCATGCTGACCGCCGAGAGCGAGGGGCGCGCTCGGCTCGAGTCGGTGATCGAAGCCGCGTTGCAGCTGGCGCATGCCGCCGTCGACCACGACGACAACGTGGGGCTGCTCGTCTTTGCCGATACCGTGCAGCAGTACATCGCCCCGGCGCGCGGGCGTCGGGCACTGCGCGCGATCCTCGACGCGCTGGCGACGGTGCGCGGGACGCTGGTCGAGCCGGACTATCCGGCCGCCTTCGCCTTCCTGGCCCAGCGCAACCGCAAGCGGGCGCTGACCGTCGTCTTCACCGACGTCATCGACCGCACCGCGAGCGAGGCACTGGTGGCGCAGGTCGGGTCGCTCAGGCCGCGGCACGTCCCGCTGGCCGTGGCGCTGCGCGACCCCGCGCTCGACGCCCTGGCCACGGCGCGCCCGGGTACGGTGCTGGGCGCCTACGAGCGGGCAGCGGCCGAGGAGCTGCTGCAGTCGCGTGAGGCCGCGCTGGCCGACATGCGCTCGCGGGGGGTGCTCGTGCTCGACGTCCCCCCGGCGGGGGCCGCCGAGGCGGTGGTGGCGCAGTACAACCTGCTCAAGCGGCGGGGGGCGTTGTAGGCGCGTGCGCCAGCACCCGGAGCACCGCGTCGGGGCTCTCCAAACCGCGGCCAGCACCATTCCCGGTTCGCGACCCGCCCTCCATCTTCTCCGGCGGCAGATACCACTCCCCTCTCCCAGAAGACAACTCGCATGCGCCCTTCCATCCTTGCGTCGGCCCTTGCCGGAGCGCTCGTGGCGTCGCTCGCCGGGGCGGCCATCGGCTCCGCACAGGGGAGCGCCCCCAGGCTCGTCGTGACACCGGCCACGCCTCGCATGGTCGCCAAGGATACGTTGCGGCTGGCGGCGTCCGTGGTGGACGAAAACGGCAAGCCGATCCCCGGCATCCGCGTGCGCTTCTTCGCCGGCGGGAGCTTCGAGGCCCGCGTCGACAGCACCGGGCTCGTCACCTCCGGCGCGGTGGGGACCTTCCCCGTAACCGTCTCAGCCATCGTGCCGGGAGCGCGGCCGCTCACCAAGCGCGTCGACGTCGTGATGGTCCCGGGTCCGGCCGCCCGTGTGGTGGTCACGCCGCAGCCCACGCGCCTGCTCGCCGGGCAACGGTTGCAGCTGTCGGCGATCGCCCGGTCGGCCGACGGCGACTCGGCGACCGATCGCGTGACGTGGAAGTCGTCGGCCCCGGGCGTCGTGCGCGTGAGCGAGAGTGGGCTGCTCACCGCCGTCGCGGCCGGCCGGGCCCGCGTGACCGCCGCGGCGGGGAGCGCCGAGCGGGCGATGGAGCTCGCCGTGATCAGCGGCGCGGGGGCCAGCGTCACCGTCACGCCGTCGTCGACCAGCGCGCGCCAGGGCGACGTCCTGCGCTTCGCCGTGCAGGTGAAGGATGCCGCGGGCAAGACCATCGAAGGGCTCACTCCTAACTGGACCTTCGCGCCGGGGCGCGGCGAGATCGGGGCCGATGGCGCCTTCGTCGGCTCCGAGCCTGGCACGTACCTCGTCTCCGCCAACTTCGGGCGCGTCTCGGGCGACGCCTCGGTCTCGCTCACCGAACGCAACGTGCGCCGCAAGGCCACCGTCGTCGGGTCGGTGCTGCGCACCGCCTTCGTCACCTCCGAGGTGTGGGTACACCCTAACGGCAAGGTCGCCTACCTGGGGACGCACGCCGGGGGCGACCGCTTCTACGTGATCGACATCTCCAACCCGGCAAAGCCGGTCATCGCCGACTCGGTGATGGAGAACTTCCGCGTCGTCAACGACATCATGACCGACGAGAAGGGCGAGGTCATGGTCTTCACTCGCGAGGGGGCCGACAACCGCAAGAACGGGATCGTCGTGGCCACGCTCGAGGACCCGCTGCACCCCAAGAAGGTCGCCGACTTCACCGACGGCGTGACCTCCGGCGTACACTCGGCCTTCATCTACACCGATCCGAAGCACGGGCGGCACGCCTACATCACCAACGATGCGACCGGCGCCGTACACGTCATCAACATCGACGACCCCACCAAGCCGCGTCAGGTGTCGAGCTGGAAGACGCCGCGCCCCGGCAACTCCGACGCCGGGCGTTCGCTGCACGACGTCGATGTGCAGGACGGCTTGCTGTACGGGAGCTGGTGGAACGACGGCCTGATCATCCTCGACGTCGGCAACGGGATGCGCGGCGGCACGCCATCGAACCCCGTGCTCGTCTCGCAGTACAAGTACGACCTCGACGCGATCTATCGCTCGCGCGTGGAGACCGAGGCGGGGGCGGGCTACATCCGCGGGACGCACACCGCCTGGCGCCACAAGAACTACGTCTTCATCGCCGACGAGGTCTTCGATCCGGTGGAAGTGCAGGCCGCGTTAGGCGGCCGAGTGGGGCGGGCGTACGGGCGGTTGCAAGTCATCGACGTCACCGATATCACCAAGCCGAAGAGCGTCGCGTCGTACGAGCCGGAGTTCGGCGGGGTGCATAACGTCTGGGTCGAGGGCGACACGCTGTACATGGGCGCCTACAACTCGGGCTTCCACGCCTTCGACGTCTCGGGCGAACTGCGCGGCAACCTGCAGGACCAGGGGCGCGAGATCACGCACTTCCAGCCGCAATCGCCTGGTGGCAAGATCCCCAACGCCACGATGACCTGGGGAGTGGTCGTGAAGAACAACCTCGCCTTCATTAACGACATGAATAGCGGGCTCTGGATCGTGCGCCTGGAGCCAAAGCCCTCGGTGGTCCCGTAGCGGGGGGCTCGCCGGGGCCCTAGCGATTCGACGCAGGGAGTGGGCGCTGGCGTCGCAGTGCGCCGAGCATGCGGCGCCACGCCAGCGCCACTCCCGTCCAGACGAGGATGACGGTCGCCAGGGTCGCGAGGCCGGCGATCGTCTGTCCCAGCACGCCGAAGTACTCGCCGGTGTGTGCGAAGCGCAGGAACGACCGTGCGCGTCTCCCGGCCGAGAGCGACGCGAACGGCGCCCACGACTCCTCCGTGCCTGTCGCGACGTTGATGGTGAGCGTACCCCGCCGCTGCGGCTGCCCGCCGTTTCCTCGGTCGATCGCCAGCGCCACCGGGCGCGACGCGGAGACGGGGAGCGGGATGTTGATCGTGCGCCAGTCGGGGACGCGAGTGCTCGCGCGCGCGATGAGCGCCGCGAAGTCGATGGCGGGCGGTGCGCTGGCGTTAGGCGTTCCGGGCGACCCGGCCGTCGACGATGCCTCCGCTCGTCCCCCTACCGCTCCTCCCGCGGTCCCCCCACGCGGCGCTTCGGCCGGTGGCGCCGGACTGCGCGGCGGCGGCGCCTCACCGACCGCGCGGAAGACGAGGTCGCCCGCCCAGCGATACGAGATCACCACCCCCGACGCGACGATGAAGACGAGCGGGACGAACGACCAGATGCCCAGCACGTTGTGCCAGTTGAAGTCGCGCGCCTTCCCCGTGGACCAGCGGCGGAACCAGAGCACCGCACGCAGCTGCACCCACGTGAGGCGTCGCGGAAACCAGAGGATGGCCCCCGTCAGCACCAGCACGAGGAAGGCGAGGTTCGAGGCACCGGTGATCGCCTTGGCCGTGTCGCGCCCCTCGTCGGTCGCGCCAAGCCAGCGGTGCCACGCGGTGATCGTCGAGAGTGACGCGCGCATCGCCTGATCGCCGCTCCCGAGGACGGTGCCGCGATAGGGATCGAGGAGCAGGGCTCCCTCACGACCGAAGGCGACCTTCACCGGCGCCGTCGGGGCGGACGAGACGATGACGGCGGTCGCGCGTTTCCCGGGGGTCGCCAGTTCGGCGAGGCGGACGAGCGAGTCGACCGGGAGCGCCGTCCCCGCCGGTTCGATCGCGCTCGGCAATGATCGCTGGTCCGCCCAGGCGAGGAGCTGCTTCTCGTAGGTGAGCGCCACCCCCGTGGCCGACATGACGAGGATAATGAGTCCCGCCGCGATACCGCAGGCCAGGTGAACCCAGAACAGGACGGTTCTCGTGAGCGATCGTGAGCTGGCCGAACGCGCCATCATCGTGAAGCGGCAGAAAAGGTGAGAACGATTCTCAGGGGAGTCGCACGCAGTGTAAGCGCGCGGTTCCCCGCCTGCCATGGCATGTTCTTGCGCCCTGCTACGGCGCGACGAGCAGCCGGATCGGATTCCCGCGCTTCGACGTCAGCTGCTCGACCCCGTGGGCCACGTCTTCCAGCGACATCACGTCGCTGATCGATTTCGAGACGTCGAGTCGCCCCGACGCGACGAGTGCGACGAGCTGGTCGAGGTGTTCCTTGCGGTAGCCCAGGTGGCCTAACAAGCTCTGCGAGCGCAGGCCGAAGATCGCCCCCGGGCCCAGGTGGATCGCTTCGTGCGACAGCCCCACCATGAGCGTGCGGCCAAAGCGCGCCGTGCAGCGCGACGCTTGTGCCAGGGCTGCGTTCGAACCGAACAGGTCGACGGTGAGGTCGAGCATCAGTCCGCCCGTGAGCCGGGCCACTTCTGCGGGGACGTCGTCCTCGGTGGGGTGGAAGGCCGCGTCGGCGCCAAACGACAGGGCGCGTTCGCGCGCCGCGGGGAGCGGATCGATCGCGATGATCGGCGCGGCGCCGACCATGCGCGCGACCTGGACGGCGTGCACACCGAGGCCGCCGATCCCCCAGAGCCCCACCGACTCGCCGGCGCGCAGCGCGGCGCGGTCCACGAGGCCGGCGTACGGCGTCGAGACCGCGTCGGCGAGGATCGCGGCCTGTTCGAACGGGACGTGATCGGGGACGAGCGAGAGCGCCTGGTACGGCACCACGACGTACTCGGCCCACGCCCCGTCGAAGTGGGCGCCCATGATCTCGTAGGCGAGGCAGCGCTCGTTCGGGTGGCCGCGCATGCAGTTGCGGCAGCGCCCGCAGGACCGCCCGCCCGCCATCACCACCTTGTCGCCGACGGCCCACCCGGGGACGTGGGGGCCGAGGGCGGCGATGAGGCCGGCGGCTTCGTGGCCTAACGTGAGTTGCGGGAGCCGGACCGGGAGCGAGCCGTCGATGATGTGCACGTCGCTCAGGCAGATGCCGCACGCCTTCACCTGGACCAGCACTTCGCCCGCCCCCGGGAGGCGCACGGGGACCGTCTCGACCGTCAGGCGGTGCGCGGCCACGTCGAGCCGGGCGGCGCGCATCTCGGCGGGAATCGTCATGGGCGCTTCACCGTGGTGGCGGGCGGCGTCGGGCGTGCGTTGCGTCTGGCGGGCGCCTTCGGCGGCCTGCACCCGGGGAGCCGGAAGGCGCCGATCCGCGTCGAGTAGTTGGCGTCACCGGCGCGCAGGTAGTCGCCGACGTACCAGATCGTGCAATCGTCGGATGGATCCATCGCCGTCTGCGTGTAGTCCTCCCAGCGCAGCGTGTTGGCCTGCGCGCCCGCCCCTTCCACGAGGACCGCTTCACGCAGCGTCAGCATCCCCTTGGGGTCGGTGGCCAGGCGTGCGGCAAGGCGCTGCCCGGCAAAGTGCGGCGACCCGCCGAACGAGTAGCCGATCCCGATGTTGCCGGCGCGGTCCATCGCCGGAGAAGCCATCCAGCGGTACGACGAATCGGGGGCGTAGGTCCCCTGCTGGAAGAGTTGCAACTGGCGGCGCGCGCCGACGCGGAACTCGTACCAGCGCACCCCGCCGGCTCCGGCGGCGGTGTTGACGGAGTGCACGGCGACGATCGACTCGCGCGTCCCGATGCGTCGATAGACCACGCGTGCCATCAGCTTGTCCCCCTGCGCGTCGAGCCGCCGATCGGTCCCCGGCTGCGGGACGCAGGAGGTGAGCTGGCCGTCGCACAGATAGTGGTACGGGGCGACAGCGATCTTCACCGGTCCGGTGACCTTCGTCTTTGACGCGTCCTTCCAGTCGACCTTGAAGGTCCAGGCGTAGATCCCGTCGTCGTCGACGTCCTTCCGGAGCTGCGTGCCGCCGGCGGCCAGCATGACGTTAGGCGCCCCCGCGGGAGGGAGGGTCTGGCCGTCGAGGTCGACGTTGTTGAGGAAGTTCACGTCGTCGATGACGACGCACTGCTCGCTGGCCGGCGCCCCCTCGAGGAGCCGCGCGCGCTCCACGACACACGCGTGCTTCTGGATCACGTCGTCGCCGGTGCTCGACGGGACGTAGTAGCCGTCGGGCCAGACGGCCGGGCGCGGGTAGTCGGGGAAGAGCGGGCGGATGAACTCGTAGCGGTAGTAGCTTCCCAGCGGGCTGTCGCTGGTACTCACCGCGTAGCACATCGCGTAGACCCCCTGGGTGTCGGGGGCGACGGGAGCCGCGGCGGGCGGCGTGGCGCTCGGCGCGGCCGGTGCCGACGGTGGCGTTGCGGCTGGCGGAGGTGACGGCGGGCGATACAGCGCCTGCTCCGCCCCCGGCTGCCCCGCCTGCCCGATCTCGCTCAACTGCGCCCCCGCACCTGCCACCGGCGCCGGCGCATGGCGCTCACCCTTCCGCACGCGCGAGAAGATCGGCATCACCACCAGCCAGCGCTGCGCCAGCTGGTCGTAGCGCACGACAGCGTCGCCGTTGTTCTTCTCCTCGCACGGTCCGCCGAATCCGCGGAAGACGTTGTTCGTGGGGACGGGACCGTACAGGACCTGTCCGGTGCTGTCGAAGCGCCCGCCTTGCTTGGTGAAGACCGCCATGCGCGTGTTCACCGTCTGCACCACGTGGTCGGGACCCACGGCGAGCGAGTTGTCCGACGGGTTGCGCAAGGTCGCGCTCCCCTGTGGTCCGGTGAACGAGGCGCCGAGCCCGTCGAATGCGGCGACGATCTCGGCGCTCGGCCGCGTCCCGGGGGCGGTCTGCTCCACGCCGGCTCCCCCTGCGGCGATGGCGCGCGCCGCGGGGCCCGCCTGGGTCCCGGCCTCGTCGGTCGAGGGGGGCGAGAGCCGCCGTCCGCCAGCTGCAGCGTACGGTGCTCTGTCGCGATGCGCGGCGGCAGCGCCGCCGTCCGCCAGCTGCACCAACGGCGGCGAGGTGTCGAGCTGCACGGCACGGCGCACCTCGACCGCGTGTGATGGCTGCGCGATCTGCGGTTCCCCGGCACAGGCGATGCCGCCCACCACGGCGAGCGCCGTCCTCAGGACGAACGCCGTGCCGAGGGGGCGTGCCACCACGCGGACACCGCCCGGGACGCGGGGCACTAGTTGGCCGGCATCGCCGCCAGGCACTCGATCTCGACCTTGGCTCCGGGGACGACGAGCGCGGCGACCACTACCGTCGTGCGCGCCGGCGGCGTGTCGGGGAAGAACTCGCGATACGCCTGGTTCATCCCGCCGAAGTCCTTCACGTCGATGAGGAAGACGGTGCACTTGAGGGCGTGCGCCATGTTCGTCCCCGCGGCCTCGAAGACCCTCTTCGTGTTCTCGAGGGCGATGCGCGTCTGTCCCTGGATCGTGGTATCGGGATTCTCACGACGCGTCCCCAGCTGGCCGGCCGCGTACACGAGGTTCCCGACCTTGATCCCCGGGGTGAGCGTGGGCGAAGCGGAGGTGCCGGCGGGGATGATGGCCTCGCGCTTCGGGTTCTGCGCGAGCACGGGGGTCGCCGTGAGGGTCAGCAGGGCGGCGAAGAGGAGCGTGCGCGACATCGGGGATCCTCGTGACAGGGAGACGGTGGGACGGCGTGCGCTGAGCGATCGCTGCAGATGAGCTGCAATATGTCCAGCGGTCTGCGACTCAACGTGTGCGGGGATCTGGCGACTGGCAATGCCCCGAGGCATCGTGCATTTTCGCCCCTTCTTCGACCGTCACGAGCCATGTCCGACGAACCGACCCCGAACGTCCCGCTGGTCGCCCCTCTCATAGCCCCCGATGCGGTCGTCGATCCGATGGATCGCCGCGACTTCCTGCGCGTGGCTGGCGTGGGGGCGGGGGCGATGCTCGCGGGTGGGTGCGCCACGGGGAGCGGGGGGCCGGCGCTCGTCCCGGCGCGCGGTATCTCCCCGGCGCGCGCGACACGTGGGAGCGGCCACATCGTGGTCGTCGGCGGCGGTGCGTGGGGGGGGTGGACCTCGCTCTACCTGCGCCGGCGTGGCGCACGCGTGACGATGATCGACGCGTATGGCCCCGGAAACTCGCGCGCGTCGAGCGGCGACGAGACGCGCGGCATTCGCTCGTCGTACGGCGATCGTGCGACGGCTGGCGAGCTGTGGACGTCCTGGGCGCGCACCGCGATCGGGCGCTGGAAGGCCTTCGACGACGAGTATGCGAAGGAGTTCAAGACCAAGTTCTTCCACCAGACCGGCGACGTCATCTGTCGCGCGCAGGACGAGCCGTTCGTCAAGCGAACGCGTGAACTCTGGACGGCGCAGGGCGTCGCGCACGAGGTGATCGATGGCGCCGAGGTGATGAAGCGCTGGCCGGTGATCAACGCGCGCGACATCACGATCGCCATCACCGAGCCCGACGCCGGCGTCGCGCGGGCACGCGCCGCCACGCAGGCGGTCGCCGCCATCGCGCAGCGCGAAGGGGTGCAGCTCATCATCTCGCGGGCCCGCCCCGGAGCGATCGTCAGCGGCAAGATGGACGGCGTCGTGCTCGAAGACGGGACGGTGGTCCGCGGGGATCAATACGTCTTCTGCTGCGGTCCGTGGCTGCGGAAGGTCTTCCCGCAGCATCTCGACAACCGGATGCGCGTCCCGATGGGCTACGTCTGCTACTTCAGCGTCCCCGAGGGCGATCGGCGCTTCACCTTCCCCAACCTCCCCAGCTACAACTTCCCCGGGGTCACGGGGTGGCCGGCGCTCCCGGTCGACCTGCGCGGCTTTCGCGTGCGCGGGGCCATCGCACCGCCTAACGCCGCTCCCCCGACCGAGGCGGAGCGCAAGGCGGCACAGGAACGCGCCGCCGCCCAGGCGGCACTCGACCTGTCGCAGAACGACCCGGACATCAGCAACCGCTGGATGAACCAGGATCGCATCGACGGCTCGCGCCGTTTCGTGCAGGCCCGCTTTCCGTTGCTGGCCAACATGCCGCTGAACGAGACGCGCGCCTGCCACTACGAGTCGAGCATCAACCGCGACTTCATCATCGACCACCTCCCCGACGCGAGCAACGCCTGGGTCGCCGGGGTGGGGCAGGCCGAGGGGTTCAAATTTGGCCCGGTGGTGGGGGAGTACGTGGCGCAGCGCGTCCTGGGGTATGCGGGCGATCCCGCGCTGGTCGAGGCCTTCAAGTTCCCCACCAAGGAGTACGAGAAGCCCACCGACCCGTGGAACGAGGAGGAGTAGCAGCCGTCGCGCCGCGGGCCGCGGTCGCGACAGGCGCGCGGGCCGGCACGCGCACCATATTCCGGGCATGACCATTCCCCCGCTCGGCGACGGCACGCCCGGTGGTGCACCGCACGCGCACGACGCGCGCGACCGAGGCACCCCACGCGACGCGATGCTCACCGATGTCTACGGCCTCTCGCATACGGGGCTCGTCCCGACCGAGAACCAGGATCACTTCGTCGTCGCGCGCATGCGCAAGATCGTCGAGGTCACGAGCACCAACCTCGACACCGCGCGGCTCGCCGAGCGGATGCATGGCGGCGAGGCATGGCTCATGGCGGTCGCCGACGGCGTGGGCGGGCGTGCGGGCGGGGCCGAGGCGAGTAGTCGTGCGGTAGAGACGACGCTCGAGTACCTCGGGCAGGCTACCGGGTGCTATCACCGCTTCGACGTCGATGAGGAGGCGAAGTTCATCGAGAAGATGGAGGCGGCGGTTCAGGCCGCGCACGCGGCGCTGCGCGGCGAGCATGGCGACACGCAGTGGTCGCCCGCCACGACACTCACGATGGTGATGCTCGTGGCTCCGCGTGCGTACATCGTGCACGTGGGCGACACGCGCGCCTACTACCTGCGCGGCGAGCGCCTCTTGCAGCTGACGCGCGACCAGACCTTCGGCCAGTACCTGCTCGACTCCGGCGCGATGACCGACGCGCAGGTGGCCGACTCGCCGATGGGGCGCACGCTGGCCAGCGCGGTGGGAAGCTCCGAGGTACACCCCGCGGTCGGCCTGATCGACCTCGAGGCGGGCGACACGCTCCTCCTCTGCAGCGACGGGCTCACCAAGCACGTCGCCAACGATCAGGTGCAACGCCTGCTGCGCGAGGCTACCGGTGCGCGCGCGGCCTGTGAGGCGCTGGTCGCGGCGGCGCTCGCCGGCGGCGGCAGCGACAACATCAGCGTGGTGGTCGCCCGCTTCGGGGCGCCACCCGATGCCTGACGCGGCCCTCGCCTCGGCCTAACCCGCCATCCACTGCAGGGCGGAGGCGAGGTCGACGTTGCTCCCGCTCAGCGTCACCGCCACCGTGCGACCGTTGAGCGGGAAGCGCCCGGTCAGCACGGAGGCGAGCGCGACCGACCCCCCGGGCTCGGCCACGAGTCCCAGGTCGCGGAACGCGGTGCGCATCGCCTCGATCACTTCGTCGTCGGTGACCGCCACCGCGCCGCTGAGGTTCCGCCGGTTCACCTCGAAGGTGAGTTCCCCTGGCATCGGGGCCAGGACGCTGTCGCAGATGGAGGTGAGTCCGGGCTCGTTGGCCACGCGATGTCCGGCGGCGAGCGAACGCGCCGTATCGTCGAATCCCGCGGGTTCGGCGGCCAGCACCTCGGCGTTAGGCAGCAGCGCGCGGATCACCAGCGCCGTCCCCGCCGCCAGCCCTCCCCCCGAGCAACAGGCGATCATGGCGTCGAGCGGTGCCCCTATCGCCGCCGCCTGCTGCACCGTCTCGAGCGCCACCGTCCCCGCGCCCGCCATCACCCAGCGATCCTCGAACGGGGGGACCATCACCAACCCGCGCTCCTGCATGAGCCGCTTGGCGATCGCCACGCGATCCTCGCGCTGCCGGTCGTAGAAGAGCACCTCGGCGCCGAAGGCGCGCGTCTTCTCGGCCTTGGTGCGCGGGACGTCGGCCGGCATCACCACCACCGCCGACGTCCCGAGGCGCCGCGCACAGGCGGCGACCGCCTGCCCGTGATTGCCTGACGAGTAGGCCACGACCCCTCGCGACAGCTCGTCGGCGGTGAGGCGGCGCATCCGGTTCCAGGCGCCGCGCATCTTGAACGACCCGGTGCGCTGCAGTCCCTCGGCCTTGACCAGCAGCCGACCACCGACACGTGCGTTGATTACCGCCGACTCGAGCAGCGGGGTGACGATGCACGCTTCGCCAACGTGGCGGGCGGCATCCTCGATGTCGGCGAAGGTCGGAAGGTCGAACGACGGCGTGGCGGTGGCGGTCATGGCGGCGACGTGAAGGGGAGACGGCTCCCCGGCAATCTACCGCCCTCCACGCACCGTGAGCACCCGCTCTCCGCGCACCGGCACCGTCCCTTCGGCGGTGATCTCCAGCTGCATGAGGTAGCGTCCCGGCTTGAGCGTGGCGAGGTCGACCACGACTGCTCGCGGTGTGTAGCCGCGCCCGCGCGCCGAGACGTCGCTCAGGCCGACGGTCACCGGCTGGGCTTCACGCACCAGGCGCAACGAGGTGAGCCCGCGCCGCAGCCATCCCCCTTCGTCCTTGTCCTCGGGGGCGACCGTGATCGACACCTGGATCCCTTCGCCGCTCGGGTTCGTGTTGTAGGTCTCCCAGTAGATCCCCACCTTGCTCCCCTCCCGCACCACCTGCGACGGACTCACGTGCGGCAGGATGTCGTCGAGCGTGCGTGGCATCCCGTCGTACGGATCGAAGAGGAGCAGGTCGGAGATGCTGACGCGCGACCCCGGGTTCTCGGTGGCGCGCATCCCGTAGCGCGCCCGCGCCAGGGTGCGCTGCTTGCGCGCCGAGACCTCGGCGCTCATGAGCATCGGGCCCCACGAGGTGCTGGCGGTGATCGTGCCGCGCACGCCGGGGGTCGCGAGCCTAACGATCGAGGCGTCGGCTTCCTCGCCCTTGGTGAGGACAAGCGCCGCCGCGAGCTCACCGGGACGCGTGGCCGCCCCCGCCAGCGCCGGCGTCGTCGTGACGTCGTAGGCCACGACGACGAGCGCCGAATCGCCACGGCGAAAGATGCCCGACTGGTGCGTGAGCGGGAGGAGGGCACGCGCGACGTCGGGCGCATAACGAGCCCGGACGCCGGGGAGTCCCTTGCCGCGCCACCCCACCGAGTCGCTGAGGGCGGGGTTGCGCACCGTGGCGGCGACGGGGAGCATCGGCGGGGCAGGGGCGGGCTCGTGCCCGGTGATCACCTTCTGCTGTCCCTGCCCGTAGGCGTAGACCATGTGCTGCGACCAGGCCCGCGGCCACCCGTAGCGCAGCAGGAGCTCGCGTTCGTCCACGTCGAACCCCATCGCGTAGACTGACGGGGCATCTTCGACGAAGGCCGTGTACAGGCGTCGCGAGAGGAACTCCGAGCGGGCATCACTCCCCGCCAGCGACAACATCGGGCGGGCGAGCCACCAGACGCGTTCCTCGATCGCGGCGCGTCTCGCGCAGTTCGACTCGCGGTACTCACGCAGCATCGCGTCGTCGAGCAGGAGCTTGAGGTCGCGCCAGTCGCAGCGCTGCTTCTCGTCCATGGCGGCCAGGGCGCGGTCCCAGGCGCTGTCGCTGGCCGCGAAGCGCCCCGCCACGTGCAACGCGAAACCCTGCAGGGCGTCGCACCACCAGCCACCCACCCGGCAGCGGGCCGCCGCCTTCACCGCATCGTCCATGCGCTCCGACTCGGCCAGGTAGCGCACGAGCTGTCCGGAGGTCCAGCGATCGTCGGGAAAATCGCGCGATGCCGAATCGAGCACCGCGACGAGCCGGTCGCGCGCCTCGGCAATCGAGCGCGGCTCGTCCGGCGCCTTGGCCTCGCGTTCGTCGTACCAGTAGCAGAAGCGCCCGACCTGCTCGTCGCACGCCTTGGGCCCGCTCCGGTTGAAGTCCATGCGCGGGAGGTTGTTCCGCCGAAACGCCTCGAACAGCCCCTGCTTGTCGCGCAGCTCGCCGATGCGCGGTGCGGCCGCCTCGGGGGTGACCGGGCGAACCTGCATCACCTGCGCCCCAGCGACCGATCCGGTGAGCGGGGCGGCGAGGACGAACGGAACGACGACGGCGAGTCGGGCGAGTGGCGCGGAGGGGCGCATGAGTCTCGGAGGGGGACGGCGGATCCTGCTACCTGTACGTCTGGCGCACCGAAAAGGGTCCGCCCGGGAGAACAATCACGTGCCGCGCGCGCCATCGGCAACATGGCCCGGCTGGGCACCCTGTCGCCTGCTGCGTGTTGAGGTCAGAATACACCCCCTACCCCCAGCCCACGCCGTCATGCGTTGCCTGCTCGCCGCTGCCCTCATCCTCGCGCCGCTTTCCATCGCGGCCCAGGAGGCCGACCTCGTCCTCACGGGCGGTCGTTTCTGGACCGGGGATGCGGCGCGGCCGTATGCCGAGGCGGTGGCGATTCGTGATGGCAAGCTGCTG
>ERZ795061.2136-NODE-2136-length-18478-cov-12.848233_pt1 | contig 18478 bp, 14 predicted proteins | sample MGYA00375145_ERZ795061 | MGnify/ENA primary metagenome ERZ795061 (study PRJEB30190, sample SAMN05720144) | anaerobic digester metagenome | isolation source: active sludge of municipal wastewater-treating anaerobic digesters | place: USA | collected 2014-12-22 ... | reverse complement strand
AAGTTGTCGTGCAGCACCGGGTTGATGGCGTTCGGGTCAGCGTCCAGATCAAACGCTGCCCGCACCCGGCGGATGACCAGCGGAAGAACGTCGCGTAACGAGTCGCTGACCTGCAGCACCAACTGGCACCGCACGGTGTCGAAGTCGGCAATCAACCAGCCTGTGTGTATTTTTCCGCCAATTCCGATACGAAATGTCCTTCCAGCCCTTTTGTAATGTGCGTGAGTAGCTACGAATTCAATAGCGTTCATCGTGCGTTTGCCAATGAACGCCAGCATCGCATCCACGTCATACGGCGGCCGGTAACCCAGCTTGACGGTGATGCCTTGCCCATTCGCAGGCGTGCCCGCGCGGCGCAGCTGCGTGGGGTTGAGCTGGTAGTGCGCCACGAAGGCCGCATTGAACCGGCGCACACTGGCAAAGCCGCTGGTCAGTGCGATCTGGGTGATGGGCAGGTTGGTGTCAGCCAGCAATTGCTTGGCGGTGAGCAACCGGCGTGTCTGCAGGTATTGCAGTGGCGACACGCCGAATTGCGCCTCAAAAATCCGCCGCAGGTGGCGGTCGCTCACGCCGAGCCGGTCTGCCAGCGTTTGCACCGATAACGCATCCGGACCCCAGGCTTCGGGCTCGTCCAGCAGCCGCGCCGCCTGGTGCGCCAGGATGTAAGACGCATCCTGAATCGACCACACCACCGAATGCGGCGCCAGCTCGGGCCGACAACGCAGGCAGGGCCGAAACCCCGCGCCTTCTGCCTGCGCCGCATGGTCAAAGAAACGGCAGTTCTCCCGCTTGGGCGTTTTGACGCTGCAAACCGGGCGGCAATAGATGCCGGTGGAGGTGACGCCGGTGAAAAAGCGCCCGTCGAATCGTGCATCGCGGGCCTTGAGGGCGAGGTAGCAGATGTCTTGGGCGGCTGTGTCTGGGCTGGCAGTCATGCGGTGAATGATACGCCGCAGGGTGGGAGTGACTAGCCGTTTTCGGACATGTTCCTTGAGCGTCTGGTGACAGCCGTTGACGGGTCAGCGGTGGCAATTTCAGGCGGTCTGCCGTCTGGCAGGTTCGCGCTGATGCAGAAATTTGGTCAGCAGATCACGCGGCGGCGTGACGGCAATGCCCTTGAGCACCTGGCCCACATTGCCGCGGTGGTAAGCCCCGTGGGTGAGCACATGGAACAGCATTTCCTCGCGCGTCATGCGCCCGGCGTCGCCATCGGTAAACCGAAAGCTCAGGCTTTCGGCCAGCGCGGCTGCGTCCAGCCCGGCCAGGTAAGCCTCGAACCACAAGTCTGTCTCTGCCGCGGCAAAGTGCAGCTCGGCCAGCGTGGGCGTTTCTACCGTGTTGCTCTGCGTGTAGCTGTGTGCCTCGCCGACCAAGTGAGCGCCAAAGATGCGGTCCACCACGTAGATGTGGTTCAGCGTGCGAATGGCCGTGTGCAGCGGCTCGGCATGCATGGCCGGGTCCACCGTGGCCATGCAGTCGTACAGCTCGGCGTTGGCCCAGGTCTTTTGGGCAAACAGGTTTTTCAGCATCGTGAGGGACATGACAGGCTCCGGGGTGGGTGGTCTGTGGGGTGGCTGCCTATTATCGAACGCATCGGCGGGGTTGCAGACGTGGCCATGGCTGCGTTTGGGGCGCATCGGGCTTCGTTGGTTGGAGCAGGGTGCGACATCGCCGAACATACAGTACGGCGACATGCGGTCCATTGAAACCTATCAGGCAAAAGTGCCTGGGACTCTGGTGAAATTTGCGATGGAAGCTCCTGAAATGATAGCGAATTTCTACAGCATTTTCATTTAGCCACCGCCTGATCCTCAGACTTTATCCAGCACCAGAAATTTGCATTCGATCTCACGTGCCATGCTGATCCCCCGCACCAAACTGCCGCCGATAGGCCGATGGTGATGTGTTGAAGGTTGCCGCAAAGTGCTGCCGCAGCGACGCCGCACTGCCCAGGCCGGCGTCGGCAGCAACGGAGTCTATAGAGCGGTCGGTAGTCTCCAGCAGGCGTTGCGCCAATGCCAGGCGCTGGTTCAGCAGCCACTGGCCCACGGTGGTGCCGGTGAGCTGGCGGAAGTGGCGGGTAAAGGTGCGCCGCCCCATGGCCGCACGTGCCGCCAGATCGTCCAGGCTGTGGGGCTGGTCCAGCGTGGCCAGCACCACATCCAGCAGCTCGGACAAGCGATGGCCCGCGCCCGATGCCGCAGGCAAAGACTGTTGGATGAACTGGGCCTGCCCGCCCTGACGGTGCGGTGCCAGCACCATGCGCCGCGCCACCCGGTTGGCCACCTCGGCGCCCCAGTCGCTGCGCAGCAGGTGCAGGCAGCAATCCAGCCCGGCGGCTGTGCCAGCAGAGGTGATCACATCGCCCTCGTCCACATACAGCACCTCGCGGTCCAGCACCACCGCCGGGTAGCGCTGCGCGAATTCGTTGGCACACAGCCAATGTGTGGTGGCGCTGCGACCATTTAGCAAACCCGCGTCAGCCAGCACAAAGGCCCCCAGGCACAGGCCCACGATGCGTGCGCCTCCGGCGTGGGCCCGGCGCAAGGCGTCCAGCATGGGCTGCGGCGCAGGCTGAGTCGTGTCGCGCCAGGAGGGCACGATGACCGTGCCCGCGTCGTCCAGATCGTTCAGCCCAAAGGGTGCAGACACCGCAATGCCTGCCGTGCTGCGCAGCGGGCCAGGCTCTGCCGCACAGACCTTGAGCGTAAGTGGTGGCATGCCTTCGTCTTGCCCGTTTTCACCAAACACCAGGCAGGGCACGGAGAGATGGAACAGGCTGATGCCATCAAAGGCCAGCACCGCGACAGTGGAGGCGCTGCGCAGAAGGTGGGTTGGGCGGCTTGGCTTTTTGTGTGGCATGGCCCGATTCTATCGAATATTGTCAATCGGGCCACTGTTCACCACCACTACACAACAACACAATTCAAGCCATGGACCCCGCGCTGTTGCAGGGTCTGCAATCAAACCCAAGGAAACCTATGACCCAAGCGACAACACCCCGCCGCGCCCTGATCGTGGTGGACGTGCAAAACATTTACGCCGACGGCCCACTGCTGATCGAATACCCGCCCGTGCAGGATTCGCTGGTGCGCATTGGCCAGGCCATGGACGCCGCGCACGCAGCGGGCATCCCCATCGTGGTGGTGCAGGAAGACGGCTTTGGCAAAGGCACCCAGGGCTGGAAGATCCACGACGTGGTGGCCAGCCGCGCGTCTGACCACCACATCCACAAAACAACGCCCAGCGCCTTCACCAACACCGGTCTGGCCGCATGGCTGGCCGAGCGTGACATCAACACGCTGAGCGTGGTGGGTTACATGACGCACAACTGCAATGCATCCACTTTGTTCGAAGCGCGGCATCTGGGTTTCAGTGCCGAGTTTTTGTCCGACGCCACCGGCGCCGTGCCCTATGCCAACGCGGCCGGGCGCGCGACTGCGGAGGAGATACACCGGGTTTTCAGCGTGGTGTTTGAGTCCAACTTTGCAGCGGTGGTGACTACCGAGGCATGGGTTGCCGCGGTTCAAGCCGGGCAAGCGCTGCCACGGAGTGATGTGATGACAAGTTATGCGCAGGCCAAGCAAAGTTAAGGTGAACGCATAAGGGCTGGTTAGCCCTTCAGCCAACCAGCCCCATCGTTTGTCATCTACTAAACGAAGCAGCAAATCACTGCCCCCAGAAATCGTCCTCTTGCGCTTGGTCGCTGGAGAACAGCTTGACTTCGACGATCTTGCCGCCTTCGATGCGGATCAGATCCACACCCGCTTGCTTCATCTTGAGGCCATTGGCCTCGCCCGCAAATTCAATGGTGATGGCGACCCAGTCGCCGTTGGCCATGTAGTGGTCGGCGCGGGTGATGGCGAACGTGCCTTTGGAGACTTCCATCATTGCGCCCAGCATCGGGCCAACAGCGGCCATGCCACGGTGTGTGCCAGAAAAGCGGTTCTTGCCCGGCTGGTGCCAGATCACGTCCGGCGAAATGAGGCTGCCCAGGGTGGCTTGGTCGCCGGTTTGTATGGCTTTGATGTAAGCCTTGGCGATGTCGATGGTGTTCATGGTGTGTTCCTGTGTTGATTGGGATATGGTTATTGTTGGACAATCAAGCACTGTTTACACGGTATGTAGGCGCCAAATTCTGATACATATTGGACTTATTGCCTAAATCTCGTGCAGAACTAACAAAGCGACACGACCAGCACCAGGAGGGACCAACGTGACAATGGAGATTCAGCGCCTGGGATATCAACCGCAAGCGCTCTACCGGCTCGACCTGGAAGTTTTTTCGGTTGCCGACCTGAGGCTTCGGGCCAAGGAAGAATTGCGACTCACCCATCGGTACGAGTTCCACACGGTGGTGTGTGTCACGCGGGGCACCTGCACGCAAATAGTGGACTTCAAGTCGATCGCCTGTGCTCCGGGGTCGCTGCTGGTGGTTCGAGCGGGCCAGGCCCACAACTACGGAGCAGATGCAGACTGGGACGGCTGGAACCTGCTGTTCCGCCCGGAATTCGCCTTGCCGGTTTCAACAACCTCACACGATCTCAAGCTTGCGCTGGATTTGGAGAGGCTACCTGAACACATGGTCCTCAGCGACCAGGAGTTGGGCAAGGTGACCGACTTGCTGCAGCAGATGCGCGAAGACACGCTGCTCGACGTGCCGCAGGAACACGTGCACACCTTGCTGCGCCATCAGCTCCATACGCTCTTGACTCGCTTAAGTATTCTGCAAGGCAGGCGACAAACACAGGCAACGCTGGTGTCGCCTGCATCGCAACGCTTCCAGCGGTTTCAGCAACTGGTGGACAAGCGCTTCGCGCAATGGCACCAGGTGGCTGACTATGCCAACCAACTTGGCTACACAGAAAAGAGCCTGGCGCGTGCAGTGGCCGCGGCGGCAGGCACAACCGCCAAAGCCTTCATCGCAGCGCGTATCAATCTGGAAGCGAAGCGCCTGCTGGTGCATTTGGACCTGCCCGTTGTCACCATCGCAGATAGGCTGGGATTCGACGAGCCCACCAACTTCAGCAAGTTCTTTAAGCGCGAGGTGGGTTGCACTCCGGCGGAGTTTCGAAAGCGGCAAAGAGCGCTTGTTGCACTGCCCACATAAATGAAAGCGCCGGCGAATCTTTCTCTCCTCATTTCGCCACCCGCCAAAGCATCCCCAAACTTCCTCCCCCAGACTTCTCTCCTCACCACAAGAAAAGTCCCCATGACGATCACCTGCTTCATCCGCTACGAAATCGACCCTTTCCAGAAAGACCAGTTCACCACCTACGCCAACAACTGGGCCCGCATCATCCCCCGCCTGGGCGGGCATTTGCTGGGCTACTTTGCGCCGCATGAGGGCAGCAACTACGAAGCCTGGGGGCTGATCTCCTTCGCCAGTCTGGCGGCGTATGAGGCTTACCGCCAGCGCTTGCGGGCGGACGACGAGGCACAGGCCAACTTTGCGTTTGCGCAGCGCGAGCGCTTTATCCTGAAAGAGGAGCGCACCTTCCCTCAGTCGGTGCCCGCCAGCTATCTCCAAGCGCCCACGGGCTATCTGGAGGCCGCATGATTGCCGTGCTGTTTGAGGTGACGCCCCTGCCGGGGCTAGAGGCGCGCTACTTTGACATCGCAGCCATGTTGCGCGAGCACTTGCATGCCATCGACGGCTTTGTGTCGGTGGAGCGGTTTCAAAGCCTGCCGCGGCCCGGCACCTACTTGTCCTTGAGCTACTGGCGCGACGAAGCTGCCGTGCGTGCGTGGCGCAACCAGACCGATCACCGCACCGGGCAGGCCGAGGGGCGCGCAGCGGTGTTTGCCGACTACCGCATTCGTGTGGCGCAGGTGCTGCGCGACTACACTCAAACCCAGCGCGATGAGGCCCCGCACGATTCCAACGCGGCCCTGTTGACGCACTAGACCCCACCCGCATGACCAACACGCCCCACGAGCCCAGGCTGACCAGCGTTGCCGCCGTGATTGCGGACGCCACCCGCGCCCGCATGCTGTGCTACCTGCTGGCTGGCGACTACGCCAGCGCGGGCGAGCTGGCGCGGGCCGCTTCGGTCACACCAGCCACGGCCAGCGGGCATTTGGGCAAGCTGATGGCCGCCGAGCTGCTGGTGTGCGAGCAGCGCGGGCGGCACCGCTACTACCGATTAGCCGACGACGAGGTGGCCCACGCGCTGGAGGCGCTGGCGCTGATGGCCGAGCGCCGCACCCACACTGCTGCCTGGGCCAACCCCACGCGCCAGCGGCTGCGTTTAGCGCGCTGCTGCTACGGGCACCTGGCGGGGCAACTGGGCGTGGAGATGTTTTCGCAGCTCCTGTCCAAGGAGTGGCTGTGCCCCGCTGGCGACGGCTACCTGCTCACCGCCCAGGGCGAGGCCGGGCTTGGCGCCATTGGCTTTGCGGTGGACGGCATGGACCAGACCAAACCATCCGCCTCCAACCGCGTGGCCTACCGCTGCCTGGACTGGTCCGAGCGCCGTGACCACATGGCGGGCAAACTGCCCAAGGCCTTGTTGACTCACTGCCTGCAACAAGGCTGGCTGCGCCGCCATGAAGGCGAACGCGCGCTGGAGGTGACGCCGGTGGGGCGCAAGCACCTGGCGGGCCTGCTGCCTTCGGTTAACGCGCTTTAGTCCATAGTGGTATTTTGCCGAGATTTAGGAGAAAAATCGGCCTCCCATCCCCGTGGAATATGCGCAAGCAGCTTCTCTTTTGATAGCAATTTGCCTGCAGAGGGACGTCACCATGTCCCGTCGATGGCCCCCATGATCCTCACCGGCGGTACAACCCACCTAACCGCACCAGCCGCTGCGCGTGCTCGGGTTTCACTTGTTCCCAGCTGAAGCGCCATTCCCAATACCCTTCGCCCACACCAGGCAGGTTCATGCGGCTTTGTCCGTTCAGCCCCAGCACATCCTGCATCGGGTGAATGGCGGTGTCAGCCACGCTGGCACAGGCCGCGCGGATCAGTTCCCAATGGATAGAGGGTTCGTCTTCTGGCTGCAGTGACAAGTATTCGCGCACGTGCTGGCGCTCAGCATCAGATGCTTCTTGCCACCAGCCCTGCGTTGTGTTGTTGTCATGTGTACCGGTGTAAACGACGGTGTTGGCGTCATAGTTGTGGGGCAGGTAGCTGTTGTCATTGCCGCCGCCAAACGCGAAGTGCAGGATGCGCATACCGGGCAGGTCAAACTGGCGACGCAGGGTGGTGACCTCGGGGGTGAGCAGCCCCAAGTCCTCGGCGATGATGGGCAGGTCGCCCAATGCGTCGCGGATGGCGTCAAACAGCGCTGCGCCCGGTCCTACGATCCAGCGGCCATGGATGGCGGTGGGCTCATCGGCTGGTATTTCCCAATAGTCGGCAAAGCCGCGAAAGTGGTCGATGCGAACAATGTCTACCAGCTCAAACGTGCGACGCACCCGATGTACCCACCAGGCGTATTCCTCATCTGCATGGGTGCGCCATCGGTACAGCGGGTTACCCCAGCGCTGGCCGGTGGGACTGAAATAGTCGGGTGGCACGCCGGCCACCACCAGCGCGCGACCGCGTGCATCCAGCTCGAAGAGTTCTTGCCGCGCCCATACTTCGGCGCTCTGGTAAGCAATGAAGATGGGCGCATCACCCACAATCTTCACGCCACGTTCGTTGGCGTAGCTTTTGAGACGCCGCCACTGCCGGAAAAAACACCATTGGCAAAACGTCCAGAAGGTTATGCGCGAGGCGTATTGCTCTTGTGCTGCCTGCAGCGCTGCAGGTTCGCGTTGCGCCAGTGGAGCCGGCCAGTCACACCAGTCACGCCAGCCATGGGCATCAGCCAGCGTCATGAAGAGGGCGTAGTCGGCGAGCCAGTCACTGTGGGCCACGGCAAAAGAAGCCAGATCAGCACGCTCCTGTGTGGAGGCCTTCAGCTCAAATTGGTGTGCCGCCCGCTCCAGACGGGTCATTCGCCAGGGGACTACCGCGCTGAAATTCAGGCGTTCATCAGAGAAGGCTACATCGGGCTCCAGATCAGCCGCAATGAGCCAGCCGCGCTGGTGTAACTCTGCCAAGTCGATCAGCAACAGGTTGCCCGCAAATGCGGAACTGCTCATATAGGGTGAGTTACCAGAGCCAATGCCGCCCAGTGGCAATATTTGCCACAGCTTTTGCCCGGCGCCGACCAGCCAGTCGACGAAATGGTAAGCGGCCGGACCCAGGTCGCCCGAGCCATGCGGACCAGGGAGGCTGGTGGGATGCAGCAGGATGCCACTGGCGCGAGGCAGTTTCATATTTTGCGAGGTAACTTCATGGTTTCAAAGGCCCTTGATCGATGCACCCGCGGCGGCCAGCACCACCAGGCTATGCGCTGGCAGCATGAACAGTACCTCGCCCTGACCGTGCCACGCAGTCAGCCCAAGTGGGTGTGACGTGTCAAGCAATGCCTGCCACACACCGGCGGGCAAAATGAAAGGGTGGTCGGAGCGCTCAGGGTTGATCAGCAGCAGCAGAGGCGCTTTGGCCTTGCCGGGCTGACCAATCAGGCAGCCCATCACGTGCGACGAGGGGTCTTGCCATGCGAGGCCCTGCAGGGGGCTTCCATCGGGCTGCAGCCAGGCGAGATCATGCAGCCCCAGTGGATCGGTCAGTCCGTTGTACCAGCGGTTGGCGAAAGGCAGGGCTTCGCGCCGCAAGGTCAGCACGCGGGCCGTGAATGCAATCAGGTCTGCATCCGCATGCCCCCAGTTGATCCAGGTGGTTTCGTTGTCCTGGCAATAGGGGTTGTTGTTGCCGCGCTGCGTGTGGCCCAGTTCATCTCCTGCACACAGCATCGGTGTGCCCTGTGCCAGCAGGGTTGTGGCGAGCAGCGTGCGTTGAAGTCGCCCACGCAATGCATTGACGACGGGTTTTTTAGTAGGCCCTTCGATGCCGCAGTTGTAGCTGAGGTTATGACCGTGCCCGTCACGGTTGTGTTCACCATTGGCCTGGTTATGACGGTTGTTGTAGCTGACCAGATCGAGCAGCGTGAAACCATCATGCGACACCACATAGTTGACGGATTCGGCTGGTGCGCGCTGACGTGGCTGGTACAGGTCGGACGAGCCGCACAACCGCAAGGCGAAATCGCCACGCGTGCTGGCCGGCCGTTCGGGGTGAATCCAGAACCTTCGCATGGCATCACGAAAATGATCGTTCCACTCCATCCAGCCACGCGGAAATTCGCCAACCTGATAGCCACCGGCGCCAATGTCCCAGGGCTCTGCAATCATCTTGACGCGTGACAACACGGGATCTTGCGCAAGCGCCGTAAAAAAAGCCCCGTCGCGGCTGAAACCATGATCACCCCGACCCAGCACCGGTGCCAGATCGAACCGGAAACCATCGACATGCATGTCGTTGACCCAGTACCTCAGACTGTCCAGTACCAGTTGCAGCACACGCGGGTGGCGAATGTCCAGTGTATTGCCGCAACCCGTGTGGTTCTCGTAGTGCTCGCGTGACTCCGGTGGCAGGCGGTAGTAGCTGGCGTTGTCCAGGCCCCGAAAACTCAAAGTCGGCCCGTTTTCATCTGACTCTGCCGTGTGGTTGTACACGACGTCCAGCAAGACCTCAATGCCTGCGCGGTGCAGAGCCTTGACCATCGTGCGGAACTCGTCCCGGGCGGTTTGCCCTTGATCCAGACTTGCCAGGCGTGGGTTGGCGCAAAAAAACGCCAGCGTGTTGTAACCCCAGTAGTTATGCAAACCGAGTTTGTGCAAACGTTCCTCATCCAGGGCAAAGTGCACCGGCAACAGGCTGACGGCTGTGATGCCCAGCTGTTTCAGGTGCTGGATGGAAGCATCGTGCGCCAGGCCGGCGAAGGTGCCGCGCAGGGCGGGCGGAAGGTGGCTGTTGAGACGACTGAAGCCCTTGACATGTACCTCATAAATGACCGTACTGGCCAGTGAGGTGCGGGGTGGGTTATCGCCTTCCCAGTTGTAGGTTTCGTCCACCACGCGAGCCTTCAGCGCAAAGGCAGCGTTGTCTCGCGTGTCGGGATGCATCGGGAGCTTGCGGTCTCCGCCAAAGTGCTCATCGCGCCATTCGAACGTCCCGACCACCTCCCGGGCATAGGGATCCAGCAGCAGCTTCGAGGCATTGAATCGATGGCCGCGGTCAGGTCGCCAGGGGCCATGGGCACGCAGCCCGTAGATCAGACCGGGACGCGCGTCGGGCAGGTAACCGTGCCACACGTCGCTGGTGTGGGCTGGCAACGCATATCGGGCGGTCTCGTGTTCGCCGGCTTCGTCAAACAGGCACAGCTCCATTTGGTGGGCATGAGCCGAAAACACCGCAAAGTTGATGCCCTTGCCATCCCAGTGGGCGCCCAGTGGCCACGGGTTTCCTGTCTCCAGTTTCATGCCTTCCATTCGAGCATCACGGTGGCAAGAGGTGGCAAGTCCAGAAGCACCGACCAGGGTTTTCCGTGCCAGGCAACCTGTTGCGCGGTGGCAATGCCCAGCGGCGTTCCTGTGTTGCTGCCGCCGTAGAAAGCAGAATCTGTATTGAGCCGTTCACGGTAGGAGCCTGACTGCGGCACGCCCAGACGATAGCCCTTCTGAACAGTGGGTGTGAAGTTGCACACCACGACCATGAGCGTGCGATTGTCCAGGCCGTGACGAATGAAGCCCAGCACGGACCGATCAGCATCGTTGTGCTCAATCCACTCGAAGCCGGCCGGGACAAAGTCTTGCTGGTACAGCGCGGGTGTGCTGCGATACAGGTGGTTGAGGTCACGCATGAGACGCTGCACACCCTGGTGCAAGGGCGCATCCAGCCCATCATCAAGTAAATGCCAGTCCAGGCTCTGGTCATGATTCCACTCGCGCTGCTGGCCGAATTCGCAGCCCATGAAGAGCAGTTTTTTTCCTGGATGGCCAAACATGAATCCGAAATACGCCCTCAGGTTGGCAAACTGCTGCCAGCGGTCTCCCGGCATCTTGTTCAACAGCGACCCCTTGCCATGCACCACTTCATCGTGCGAGAGCGGTAGAACAAAGTTCTCGTTGAAGGCGTAGACCAATCCAAAGGTCATCTCGCCGTGATGATGTTTGCGGTGGACTGGGTCGCGCGCCATGTAGGCCAGCGTGTCGTGCATCCAGCCCATGTTCCATTTGTAGTGAAAACCCAGACCGCCCGCATAGGTAGGGCGGGAGACCGCAGGAAAAGCAGTGGACTCCTCGGCTAGCGTGATGGCCTGCGGCCGCTGCTCCCCCACCACTTCATTGACGCGCTTGAGAAACGAAATGGCTTCCAGATTTTCCCGGCCGCCATGCGCATTGGGGATCCACTCGCCTGCCTTGCGGCTGTAGTCGCGATAGAGCATGGAGGCAACGGCATCGACGCGCAGTCCGTCCACGCCAAAGCGCTCCAGCCAGTACAGGCCATTGCCAATGAGAAAGTTGCGTACTTCCGTGCGACCCAGGTTGTAGATCAGGGTATTCCAGTCGTTGTGGAACCCTTCACGCGGATCAGCATATTCGTAAAGGTGTGTTCCGTCGAAATTGCCCAGACCGTGCGCATCCGTGGGGAAGTGGGCAGGCACCCAGTCCAGCAAGAGTCCGATGCCCTCATCGTGGCAGCACGCTACAAACTTGGCAAACCCCTGTGCATCGCCATAACGGGAGGTAGGGGAGTACATCCCGATTGGCTGATACCCCCACGAGCCATCAAACGGATGCTCGCTGATAGGCAGTAATTCCAGATGCGTGAACCCCATGTCTCTGGCGTACGGGATGAGGGTCTTTGCCAGCTCATCCCAATTGAGCCAGCGACCCGGTCCGTCACCGGAGCTGTCAGCTATGCGACGCCATGAACCCAGATGCACCTCGTAAATACTCATTGGTGCATCGAGCGCATTCGCTTGCTGTCGCTGGGGAGAGGGTGGCACGACGGGGGGCATGCCCGCAACCACACTGGCCGTGGCGGGACGCAGCTCGGATCTGCGCGCATAGGGATCGGCCCGGGACGGGAGGACTTGGCCATCGCGGGCGCGAATTTCGAATTTGTACAGCGCTCCGGCCATCACACCAGGTAAAAACAGCTCCCAGACACCACACTCGCGGCGCAAGCGCATGGGGTGGCGGCGGCCATCCCAAAGATTGAAGTCCCCGATGACGCTGACGCGAGACGCATTGGGCGCCCATACGGCGAAGCGGGTGCCCGATACGTTTTCCAGTTGTGTGGGCGTGGCACCCAGCACTTCATAAGGCCTCAGGTGTGTGCCTTCACCCAGCAGCCACACGTCCAGGTCACTCAGCACGGGCGGGAACCGGTAAGGGTCATCCATGATCACTTCGGTACCATCGGCCCAGCGGACATGCAGTCGATAGATTGAATTAAGCGCAGCGGTGAGTACACGTTCGAAAAAACCTTCGTCATGACGTTTGGCCAATGTGGCCAGAACCCTACCGGAGTCGGCATCAATCACAAGGACTTGCTGCGCATTTGGCATGAAGGCGCGTACAGAAACCCGCCCATCAGGCATTCGATGAGGACCCAATACCGAGAAAGGGTCATCATGACTTGCCTGGCAAATCCGTTCGATGTCCTGTTGGTTCAGCATGCTGTTGGAACTCGTCGTCAGTTATAGCGGGCCCGGCTCATCGACTATCCGGTTCAATATGCCAGATTTGCCGCGCGTATTCGCGGATGGTTCGATCAGAGGAGAATACGCCCATGCCGGCCACATTGGCGATGGCCTTTTCGCACCATCTTGCCGGTGAACGGTAAAGATCATCAACTCGCGATTGTGTCGCGACATAAGACCCATAGTCGGCCAGCAGCATGTAATGGTCACCACCCCACAACAGCGAATCAACCAGTGGCCGATAGCGACCCGGTTCATCGGGTGAAAACTGGCCACCGGCTACGGAATCGAGCACGGATTTCAATGCTGGCGTATTTTCATAAAAGCGCATGGGCTGATAGCCATTTTGACGGAGAGTCTGGACTTCCGGGGTTTTTAGGCCAAAGATGAAGATGTTGTCATCCCCCACGTTTTGCCGGATCTCGATGTTGGCGCCATCGTCAGTACCAATAGTGAGTGCGCCATTGAGGGCGAGCTTCATGTTGCCGGTGCCTGACGCCTCAGTGCCAGCGGTGGATATCTGTTCTGACAGGTCAGCACCCGGCATGATGATTTCGGCAACCGAAACTCCGTAGTTTGGTATGAACACCAGTTTCAACTTGTCCCCCACTATCGGGTCACTGTTGATGACCATGCCCACGTCATGAATTAGCCGGATGATGGATTTGGCCGTGTGGTAGCTGGATGCGGCTTTGCCGGAAAAAATGACGGTTCGTGGCACCCATGGGCCCTTCGGGTTGGCAATGATGGCCTGGTAACGGGTAATGACGTGCAGCACATTCAACAACTGCCGCTTGTATTCGTGGATACGTTTGACCTGTACATCAAACAGGCTGTCTGGACTGACAATGATGCCTGTTATCTTGTGGATGTATGCAGCCAGGCGAGCCTTGTTGGCACGCTTGACCGACATGAAGGCATCTGAAAAAGATGTGTCGTTTTTGTGAGCCGTGAGGCGTTTCAGCTGGTCGAGATCAAGGCGCCAGGATGAACCAAGACGGTCGTCCAGCAAACCGGCAAGCCCCGGGTTGGCTTGCGACAGCCACCGGCGGGGCGTGACGCCATTGGTCATGTTGGTGAACCGTTCCGGCCAGATGCTGGCGAAATCGGAAAAAATGGTTTGCACCAGCAATTCCGAGTGCAACGCTGAAACACCATTGACCTTATGACTTCCGACAATGGACAGGTGAGCCATGCGTACCCTGCGTTCGCCATGTTCATCAATCAGCGACAGGCGGGCCAGAAAGTCATGATCGTTGGGACGATGTCGCGCCGCTTCATCAAGGAACTCCTTGTTGATTCGGAAAATGATCTCGAGATGCCGCGGCAGGACATGCTGCATCAGCGAAACTGGCCAGGTCTCCAGTGCTTCTGGCATGAGGGTGTGGTTGGTGTACGAGAACGTCTTTCCGCACAGTGCCCAGGCTTGCTCCCACGGCATACCATGGTCATCGCAGAGTACGCGCATCAATTCGGCCACACCAATTGCCGGGTGGGTGTCGTTGAGGTGAATGGCTACCTTGTCGGCAAGATTGGCAAGTGATGGGTAATCCTTGAGATGGCGGCCTACCAGATCCTGAACGGATGCTGCGACAAAGAAGTACTCCTGTTTGAGACGCAGTTCACGCCCTGCCGGTGTGCTGTCGTTGGGATACAGCACCCATGAGATGTTTTCGTATTCATTCTTGGCACTCGCGGCACGCGCATAGTCGCCCGTATTGAAGGCGCCGAGATCAATATGGGCGGGAGCTACAGCCTTCCAGAGCCGCAACGTACTGACTTTGGAGGTGGAATGGCCAGGAATGACCATGTCATAAGCTTTGGCCTCCACTTCCCCTGACGGTTGCCAGACTGCCTTGCCATTCAGATGCTCGACCCAGCCTCCAAAGCGTACCGGGTAGGTGATGTCTGCACGCGGGAATTCCCAGGGTGTGCCGTCCTGAAGCCACGGATCCGGATACTCCGTCTGGCAACCCCCCTGAATGTCCTGGGCAAACATGCCATATTCGTAACGAATTCCGTACCCGAATGATGGCAGGCCCAGCGTAGCCATGGAGTCCAGAAAGCAGGCAGCAAGTCGGCCAAGGCCGCCATTTCCCAAGGCTGCGTCTGGCTCGCGCTCGGCCACGTCCTCCAGGGTTTGGGCGTGCTGTATGAGGCCCTGAGCTGCACTGCCTGTAAGGTTCAGGGCGGCCAGCGCGTTGGACAGTGTGCGACCCATCAGGAACTCCATGGACAGGTAAACCACCCGGCGTGCCTTCGTGGCGCGATCATGCTCCTGGGTTTCAACCCAGCGTCTGGACAGGTGCTGGCGTGCCACCTGGGACACGGCTTGCATCAGGTCAGTGGTGGAGGCGTCTGCAGACGCAACCCCGACAGTGCTTAAGAGGTGCTCTTCGATCTGGGCGGCCAGGGCGTGTTTTGCAATCGGCAGGTTTGGGGTCACAAGAGCATCCTTTGAGTGGCTGCGGGTGGCAGGAGGAAATGCTGGAGCAAATGCAAGTATCGGGCCACCCACTGGCATGGCTATGATTTTCGCATGTAGTAACTCTCTGGTAACCGGCATTTCGCAAGCAGGAATATCGGTATTAAGATGGCATGGCTACCTGGCTTTCCAATAACAAGGAGACAACATGAAACCTGATGAGCTAGCTCTGAGTTTTGACCTGCCCAAGCGAACTGTTGCCCTCGTGCTGGCCGGTGGACGCGGCAGCCGCCTCATGGATCTGACTGACCGTCGGGCCAAGCCAGCGGTTTACTTTGGTGGCAAGTTCCGGATCATTGACTTTGCGCTGTCCAATTGCCTCAATTCCGGCATCCGTCGCATCGGTGTAATCACCCAATACAAATCGCACAGCCTGTTGCGACATCTGCAGCGTGGCTGGGCTTTCCTCAAGAGCGAAATGAATGAGTTTGTCGACCTGCTGCCTGCCCAGCAGCGTACGGACGAAGAGAGTTGGTACCGTGGTACGGCCGATGCGGTATATCAGAACCAGGATATTCTGGCCAGCTACCGTTCAGTGGACTATGTGGTCGTGCTCGCCGGTGACCATATTTACAAGATGAACTACGCGATCATGCTGGCCGATCATGTGGCCAAGGGCCGAGATTGCACTGTGGGTTGCATTGCCGTGCCGCGAAATGAGGCCTCGGCTTTTGGCGTCATGGCGATTGATGACAAATACATGATCACCGAGTTCGTCGAAAAACCTGCTGATCCACCCGCCATGCCAGGCCGACCGGACCTGTCACTGGCCAGCATGGGCATCTATGTTTTCAACGCACGTTACCTGTACAAGGAACTGGAACGTGATATGGCAGACCCTGACTCGAGTCATGATTTTGGCAAAGACATTATTCCGCGCGCGGTGCGTAATGGCTGCGCTGCGGCGCACCCGTTTGAGTTGAGCGCAGTAGGTACCAAGCACAATGAGGTGCCGTACTGGCGTGACGTGGGCACCATCGATGCCTACTGGGACGCCAACATCGATCTTACCGCCACCGATCCGTTGCTTAACCTTTACGACACGCGCTGGCCCATCTGGACTTATCAGGAGCAATTGCCCCCTGCCAAGTTTGTACACAACGTGGAGGATCGCCGTGGCACGGCGATCGAGTCCACAGTATCGGGCGGATGCATTGTTTCCGGAAGCGTTTTTCGTTCGCTGCTGTTTTCCAGTGTGCGGGTGCACTCCTATTCCAGTGTGAACTGGTCGGTTCTGCTGCCCGGGGTGCAGGTTGGCCGCGGTGCCCGCCTGACCCGGGTAGTGGTGGATCGGGGTTGCAGTATCCCGGATGGCATGGTGATTGGTGAAAACCCGGAGCAGGATGCAGCCCGTTTTCACCGAAGTGCCAATGGCATCACGCTGGTGACGGCCGAGATGCTCGCAAAAGTTACGGAATGAAGGTTCTTCATGCGGCGGCGGAGGTTTTTCCTCTCGTCAAAACAGGGGGACTGGCAGATGTACTGGGGGCCTTGCCTCAAGCCCTGGTTCAAGCGGGCGCCGATGTACGTCTGGTCCTGCCGGGGCTGCCGGCCATCAAAGCGGGCGTAGAGGGGCAGACGCTGGTTCGTGATATCGGGGCCATTTTTGGGGCGGGGAGAGTGTCCTTGTGGATAGGGCGATTGGGCAGATCTGGTGTCTTGGCCTACGTCGTTGATGCACCCTTCCTGTATCAACGCCGGGGCAATCCTTATCTCGCGGCAGATGGCGGTGAGTGGGCGGACAACGCCCAGCGGTTTGCCTTGCTGGGTTGGGTCGCTGCTCATTTGGCGACAGGGGAACTGGACGATTCATGGCGACCCGATGTTCTGCATGCCCATGACTGGCACGCCGCAATGGCTTGTGCCTACGTTGCAGCCAACCCGGCGGCCAGCGTCACCACGGTGTTCACCGTTCACAACCTGGCTTATCAAGGGCTTTTCGATTCGGCGGATTTTCATCTGCTGGGTTTGCCTGCCCGACTCATGACGCCGACAGGTCTTGAATTCCATGGGCAGTTCTCCTTCATGAAAGCCGGGCTGACTTACGCGCATCGCGTCACGACTGTCAGCCCGAGTTACGCGCGCGAAATGGCTACCGAAGAGTTCGGTTGCGGCCTAGATGGCCTGATCCGCACCCGGGGAACCGATGTGTCGGGCATTCTGAACGGCGTGGATGGTGTCGTCTGGAACCCCGCGAGTGACCCGGGTATTGCCGCACCCTACAACCCGCTGGCGATACAGGGCAAGGCACGGTGCAAGGCGGCTCTGCAAAAAGCCCTGGGTTTGCGAGGTGACCCCAGGGCGCTGCTGTTTAGCGTGGTGAGCCGCCTGACGTCACAGAAAGGTCTCGATCTGGTGTTGGCCGCTTTGCCGACCCTGTTGGCGGGGGGTGCACAACTGGCTGTACAAGGAAATGGGGATGCTGCGCTGGAAGCTGCTTTTAATGCTGCGGCTGTTGCCAATCCGGGTCGCGTGGCGGTTCGTCTGGGCTATGACGAGGCTTTCGCGCATCAGATGATTGCCGGGGCTGACGCGATGCTGGTCCCGTCTCGCTTTGAGCCCTGTGGCCTGACGCAACTGTATGCCCTGCGCTATGGAACGGTGCCGGTAGTTCGACAGGTGGGCGGTCTGGCTGATACCGTTGTGGATGCGAACTCCGAAGCCCTGCAGCGTGACGAGGCGACAGGATTTCTTTTTGGTCCGGCGACCCCGGAGGCACTGGCGGAAGCGATCAAGCGGGCGACGGGAACCTTTGCCCAGACAAAAGTCTGGCAGCAAATCATGATTCGTGGCATGGCCCAGAGTTTCTCTTGGGAGGAAGCTGCCAGTCAGTATCTCACTCTCTATGAAGAAGCTGTGAGAGGCCGAAAAATTGAGTTTTAGCCAGGATCTGATGCGCTGCCCTCGATAGCCGTGCGACATCACGGGGCATACAATCTTTACATCCAGGTAGCCCGACACTGATCACCAAAAAGGAATTGCAAAATGCAAGTGGCATCTTCCATCTTCAAGGCCTACGATATTCGTGGAGTTGTGCCTTCCACTGTGACAGAGCAGGTCGCCGAGGCCATCGGGAAAGCTTTTGGAACCGTCGCCCGGCTTGAAGGTGAAACATCGGTGGCGGTGGGTCGTGACGGTCGATTGAGTGGCCCTGCTTTGAGTACAGCCCTGGTTCGTGGGCTTGTTGCTGCCGGTCTCGATGTTATTGATGTGGGCATGGTGACCACCCCCATGCTGTACTTTGCAGCCAGCACGTTGTGCGCCAGCGGCATTCAGGTGACCGGCAGTCACAATCCAAAGGATTACAACGGCTTCAAGATGGTGATGCGGGGTCGTGCCATTTACGGAGAGGAAATCCAGAATCTGCGTCGGATGATGGAGGCTGAGA
>ERZ795061.2127-NODE-2127-length-18523-cov-6.995018_pt1 | contig 18523 bp, 15 predicted proteins | sample MGYA00375145_ERZ795061 | MGnify/ENA primary metagenome ERZ795061 (study PRJEB30190, sample SAMN05720144) | anaerobic digester metagenome | isolation source: active sludge of municipal wastewater-treating anaerobic digesters | place: USA | collected 2014-12-22 ... | reverse complement strand
TCCACTGTCCCTGTTTGCGGAATAAATTCTTTAAACTCACCGCGCTGTACCGTTGAGATGGTGAGCTTATCCTTATCTGTTTTAAAAGTCGATCTGCGGTCGGCAAAAATAAATTGATAGCCAATAAAAGTAACGATCAGGGCAATTCCGCCATACGTAGCAATTCGCTTCAAGGTCCAGGTCTTCTTTGCAATCTTCTTGTCCATTGGTGCTTTTAACTCGGTGTAAAAACTGTTACATAATAAATCCTCCCTGCACTTGCCAACAAGCGTGCCAACGGGAATTGACGGGAAAAAGCTGCTTTTTTAGTAGAATTTTTATTTTTCTAGTTCACATGTGAACGTATCTGTCCGTATACGGACAAGAATATTTATCTTTGAAAAGTCAGTCTTGCGAATTCGGGCAATAAATGCATATCTCGATTTCGGTACTAATATTGCCCGCTTGCGGACAGGCTAAATTGAATTTAACTCTATGTCAGAATCCAAGCATGGCAAAATTTTAATCGTTGATGACAACGAAGATCTTTTAAAAGCAGCTAAAATGTACCTGAAGCGCCACGTAGCTCAGGTAGATATTGAGAAGAACCCCGAGGCTATCCCAAGCCTGATGGGAAATGAAGATTACGATGTGATCCTGCTCGACATGAATTTTACAAAAGATGTAAGCAGTGGCAGCGAAGGATATTATTGGCTTGAAAGAATTCTGAGCATTGATCCATCAGCAGTGGTTGTTCTTATTACCGCTTATGGCGATGTGCAGATGGCCGTAAAAGCAATTAAAGCCGGGGCTACTGATTTCGTTTTAAAGCCCTGGGAGAATGAGAAGTTACTGGCTACAATTTATTCTTCCATGCGATTACGCGAATCGCGTGACCAGGTGCAGACTCTGAAAACGAAGAACGAAGAGATTAATCAATCCATTAATGAAAAATACAGCGACATAATCGGACAAAGCCAGGTAATGCAGCGGATCTTTCAAACTATTGAACGCGTTGCACAAACCGATGCGAACGTATTGATCTTGGGAGAAAATGGAACCGGAAAAGAATTAATAGCGCGCGCAATCCATAGAAACTCAGCTCGTAAAACAGAATCTTTTGTAAGCGTGGATTTAGGATCGATAACCGAAACACTTTTTGAAAGCGAGCTATTTGGTCATAAAAAAGGATCCTTCACGGATGCAAAAGAAGATCGTGCTGGTCGGTTTGAACTTGCTAACCAAGGCACCTTATTTCTGGATGAAATCGGAAATCTCTCTATGCCGTTGCAGGCAAAACTTCTTACCGCCATTCAAAATAAAAAAGTAAGCCGGGTAGGATCAAATAAAGAAACCCTCATAGACCTGCGGTTGATTTGTGCCACAAACCTGCCACTCTATGAAATGGTAAAAGAAAACCGGTTTCGACAAGACCTGCTTTATCGAATCAACACGATTGAAATCGAAATTCCGCCATTGCGGGATCGGATTGAAGACATTCCTTTGCTTGCTCATCACTTTCTTAAACATTATTCTTCCCGATATGGAAAAAATATTACCAAAATAAGTGAAGGGGCTATGACCCGCATGACAAAACACCCGTGGCCGGGAAATATTCGCGAACTGCAACACTCCCTTGAGCGTGCAATAATTTTAAGTAACTCTTCGGTATTACAGCCTGAGGATTTCAATTTCGCAGTATCTACTCCCCGCGAAAGCGACCAACAAATCAATCTCGATCAATTTAACCTCGATGAAGTAGAAAAACTGCTTATTCGTAAAGTGTTGAAAAAATACAATGGAAATATCACTCAGGCTGCTGCCGAATTAGGACTTACGCGATCCTCACTTTATCGCAGATTAGAAAAGCATGGCCTTTAACGACTTTCGCTTTCGGGTTGCCTTTAGAGTAATCTTATTAGGGATTACTATGTCGCTATTTGTTTACATGGCGAGCAAGCCGAATATGATCTTCGCAGCAGCACTCACGTTGGTGATCATCGTAGGACAACTCATTGAGCTGTATCGCTTCACTTCTCAGACCAATCGTAAACTTACCCGGTTTTTGGAATCCGTTAAATATTCTGATTTCATTTCTGGTTTTGCAAATGACAATAAGTTAGGCAAGAGTTTTCGCGAACTCAATTCAGCATTCAACGAAGTACTTGAAGCGTTTCGCAAAGCCCGAACTGAAAAAGAGGAACATTGGCAGTATTTAAATACAATTGTGCAACAAGTACGAACGGGTATTATCTCCTTCGACCCGGAGGGACAAGTACAATTGATGAATGCTAATGCTAAACGGTTTATTGGTATTGCCAACATGAAGAATATTCATGAATTGGTTCATAAGAATCCTAAATTGCATGAAGCACTAATGGATGTACAATCCGGTAAAAGCACCCTCTATAAAGCAGGCAATGAATTTTTGCTTACTCTGCAGGCTACAGAATTAAGAATTCGTGGAAACACGGTAAAGCTGGTAACGCTTCAAAATATTCAAACCGAACTTCAGAAACAGGAACTCGAAGCCTGGCAAAACCTGACCCGGGTATTAAGGCATGAGATCATGAATTCCATTACCCCTATTTCATCCCTCACCTCCACACTGCGGGAAATTCTTGAACAAGATCTGATTAAAAAAGAAGACAACTATGAATTAAAAACAGAAGGAGCTGAAGATTTACGAGAGGGATTAAATACAATTGAAAGCCGAAGCAAGGGATTGATCAAGTTTATTGATGCCTATCGCGAATACACCTCGCTGCCTCAGCCTAAAATCAAGAATATTCGTGTGAAAGATCTAATTGAAAAAGTAGCACAACTCCTTAAGCCAGAATTCAAAAAAACATCTATCCAATTCAGCTATAAAAGTGATTCTGAGTATCTGACCATTCAGGCCGATGAAGAAATGATTGAACAAGTGCTAATTAATCTGATCAAGAATGCCATTGAAGCTTTGGAGAATCTGCCAAATGCTAAAATTGAGTTAACAGGAACCTATAATGACAATGCGGTAATAATTGAAGTATCTGATAACGGGCCGGGTATTATTCCGGAGGCCATTGAACGGATTTTTATTCCCTTTTTTACGACAAAGAAATCAGGTTCTGGAATTGGACTAGCATTATCCAGACAAATTATGCAAATGCATAACGGATCTTTAACGGTAAAATCTGAACCTGACGTGAAGACTACCTTTACATTAAACTTCTAAATTTCCACCTTTTCAATGGCTCGGATTGGGATCGTGACTCCACCTTTCAGTTCAACAAAATCTCCACTCAATTCAATAAAATTAGATAGCACTTCTACCCGATCTCCATTGGCCAGATGGACAATTATTCCAATATCATCATGATCCTGATTCGTTTCGTTCATCGCGGTTTTAAGGTCGTGAATCCTGACTAATCTTTCTTCATTACTTAACAGGGCATCGGACATTGAAAAATGTTGATTTGAAAGTTCGAGTGGCGTCATCGGTTTAAGATGTTGTGCATGCGCTGCCTTTCTCCAACTATATAATTCCTTCAGGAACCAGTCCCTCGCCTTTTCGGTCCAATGAAAAGTGGCAAGTATGTGATCCACCGTGTCTCTTTCCACATCGGTGAAAACATTTCCATCCTTAACCGCTGCGAGTAAGTCCTGAGCATCCTTCACGGAGATACGACCATCGCTTGCGCCTGCTATGGACGCATGTGCCAAATCAAGAAGATGCCGATCCATCTTCTTCTCATTCGATATTTTATAGTAATTCATGATGGTGAGATTAATTAAAACAATCAGACCTATAAGCCTGAAGGCGATTTTCGTCTCACAATAAAGTAATAAACCTTGGTTGAAAAGAACTATGACTTTGATCAGTCCAAAGTAATTAATATTCAATCCAAAAAATCATCCCACTCATTGTGCGGACTATTGTTATCGCGCAAAAAGAGTGCATAGGAAGGTTTATAAGGCTTGCGCTTCATAACCATTTGAGCTTCTTCGGGCGTGAAGTCACCTTTTTTTGCATTACACCGCTTGCAAGCCGTAACAAGATTAGTCCAGGTGTGGGCGCCTCCGCGCGAACTTGGTATAACATGATCCAACGTTAAATCTCTTCGTGTGCCACAGTACTGGCATTCGAAATTATCACGCTTAAAAACATTTTGGCGGGTAAGGCTCACCCCTTTGTAAGGTGCGTGAACATACCTATTCAATCGAATCACCGAAGGCATGGGAAAGGACTGTGTTACAGAGTTTATTCGATACCCATTAGCGGGGCGAACAAGTTCACTTTTGTTGAGGTACACCAACACAAAAGCCCGCTGCACGGAACAAACCATGAGCGGACTGTCGTCCTGATTGAGTACCAAAACCCTGTTATTCATGCTGTGAAAGATAACCCCAAACTTTGGGTTTATCAAGATTTCAAAAAACCCATTCTGGGGACTTAAATTACATCGGATTGAAGATCCGCCTGATCTCAATTAAAGAATGTGTATAAATTTTTGATTCCGTACGCAAAATTCCATCTTCCAGAATGTGATCTATCCGAACTTTACCATCGGCATGAATTATCTTTTGATCTTCAAGAATGATTCCTGCATGCAACTTATTACCGGATTGTTGCTTAAAAAAAGCTATATCACCAGAGCGAGTCTCGTCTAATCCATTCACCTTTTTCCCTTCCATAATTTGCTTGTCAAGGGAACGAGGCAGAACATACCCTGCAATTTTAAAAACCATTTGAACAAATCCAGCCGCATCCACACCAAATGGGCTTTTGCCACCCGCCAGGTATGGAGCATTTAAATATTTTAGCGCTATGGATTTCAAAAACTCATATTCACGTTTTTGTCCCAGGCTTTTAGACTCCCCATTAAATGCAAATTGCTCCTCCAGTTTAAAAAGTTCAGAATTTGATATAGGAACAATACTTCCTATTAAAATAGTTAATGGACTTTTCTTAAAGAGAATACTGCATGTAATATCAGTCGTGATTTTAAAATTAGCATGATTGATCTGTTCAAAATATTCATGGGTAATGCCGTGGTGTTGTCCTGCTTCAATCCAACCTTCAGAACCATCAAAGTGAATTCGGATGAAAACCCAATCTTTATGATCTGGTACATTTAATACTTCATAATGATCGCCAAATAAAAGTTGCGTAGTCAATGGAGCATGCTCTTGCGGAGCATGGCGAACTGAAACCAGTGATAATCTGCAGACTCCGTAACCAAGTACTTCCATGTAAAATGCGTTAGCCTATTTTTATTCTGCTTAATTCACGCTTAATATCCCGCTCTTTAATTCCTTCTCGTTTATCATGAGTCTTCTTTCCTCTTGCCAGAGCAATCTCCAATTTAGCAAGCCCTCTGTCATTAATAAAAATTCGTATAGGGATTAATGCCAAACCTTTTTCTTCTACTTTGGATTCCAGTTTTTTTAACTCAGACTTTTTCATCAAGAGTTTTCGTTCACGGGCGGCCTCATGATTGTAATGTGTGCCTTGCGCATACGGTGTAATGTTAATTCCTTTTGTAAATATTTCACCATTGCTAAAATAGCAGTATCCGTCTTGTAAATTAACCTTTCCTTCGCGTATAGACTTGATCTCGGTTCCGCGTAAAGCAATGCCTGCTATAAACTTATCCAGCAATTCATATTGAAACGTAGCATGCCGATTACGGATATTTATATCACTCGAAAACCTCTTCTCCGCCATACACTACTTGTATTATCAACTTAAGTTAAACAGAGTTTTTAATTTCTCCTTCTTAAACATTTTCTGACCCGTCTTTCCCGTTGCAACCACCCGATTTCCGCAGGCTGCTTCAATGGTACAAATTAATTCATTGCTTTTTATAGCCTCAATGGTTGCCGTAAAGGTTACTTCCTCTCCAACTTTCGCTGGGCTTTTATGCTCTATACTCAAAAAAGTACCTACTCCTTCTTCATCGTCATCTTTCATTTCAAGAAAAAACAACCGCGAAGACCATTCAAAATCACGGGCAATGGCAAAGGTAGAATAAACAGGATGTAAAACCTCTCCATGAAAAGTCGCTAAATCGGCCTCACCCACTTTTTTTAAATACTGTTTTTTATCGCCTGGTTTAAAAATCAGTTTCATATCAATCGCCTATTGCCAGGTTTGCTAGTGGTGCTACTTCCAGGCTACTAAACTTCTTTTGAAGGAATTTATAATGAGCAGCAATTGCTATCATGGCCGCATTATCAGTACAGTATTGAAAATCCGGAACGAAAGTAGTCCACCCAAATCGCTCAGAATATTCCTGAAGGGATTTTCTCAACTCTGAATTAACCGCAACTCCCCCTGCAATAGCTACTTGCCTGATACCCGTTTCTTCGGTTGCCAGCTTTAATTTCTGCATTAACATTTTAATCAAATGCTTTTGCAAACTGGCGCAGATATCATTTCGATTTTCTTCGATAAAGTTGGAGTTCACTGCTTTTTGATCCCGAAGAAAATATAGGAATGCGGTTTTAATTCCGCTAAATGAGAAATCAAGACCTGGTATTGAAGTATGAGGGAATTGAAACGCATTCGGATTACCTAGCCTGGCGTATTGATCGATCAAAGGACCTCCAGGATAAGGAAAGCCCATCATTTTGGCAGCTTTATCAAATGCTTCACCCACAGCATCATCTCGGGTTTCACCAATAACGTTCATTTCAAGATAATCCTTCACTAGAATCAATTGAGTATGGCCACCACTTACCGTTAAACAAAGGAAAGGAAAAACAGGCTTAGGAGTAGCAATAAAATGTGCCAAAACATGGGCTTCCATGTGATTCACCTCAATGAGTGGTACACCCAGAGCTACAGCCATTCCCTTTGCAAAAGAAACACCCACTAACAATGAGCCTAATAGGCCCGGCCCGCGAGTAAAGGCGATGGCATTTAATGTGGTTTGATGAATACCGGCTGATGTCATTGCCTCGTTTACTACATGAAGTATGTGTTGCTGATGAGCCCGCGAAGCAAGTTCAGGCACTACCCCTCCATATTTCTGGTGCACTGTTTGTGAGGCAATTACATTATTAAGTACCTTGCCATGTTGTATAACCGAAGCTGAAGTTTCATCACAGGAAGACTCGATGGCAAGAATTACAGGCTGCATTTTTTAGTAAATGAAACTGCAAGTTATCAAAAATCGCGCTTTTAACTGGTTCAAAAAGATCCTGCTTTACGGGGTCTATTTTCTCCTCCTATTTACTGTAATTGGCTTTACTCTTCTTCAGATACCCTTAGTGCAAGAAAACCTGGTACATCGGGTAACATCATCATTTTCTAAAGTATCAGGATTTGACGTTACCTATGAAAGTATTTACCTGGTCTGGTACGATCGTCTGGAAATTGAAGGATTGATAATCCAAGACCCTGCTCAAAATAGAATGATTGAGGCTGGTAAACTTCAGGTCAACTTTAGCCTATCCACACTACTCGCTAATAATAATGTAAATATTGATGGCGTTACGCTGGAAGCAGGCAGTGTAAACCTGGTAAAAATTCCATTTTCAGATTCGACCCGCGATCTGAACATCAATTTATTTATTTTAGAAATCAGTAAACAGTTCGCTTCAGGTAAAGGGCAAGGCGGATCTGCAAAAGTAAATATTGGTGAAATTGTAATTCACCAAACGGAATTCAGATTAAACGATCCCTTAAAAGATTCGCTTAAAAATGCTTTTGACTACAATCACATTCTGCTCCAGATTAATGAAGCCGAAGCCAACAATTTCAACGTAATCGGAGATACCATTCAATTCAATCTCAATACATTGATAGCAGAAGAAAAAAACTGCCATTTACCTATTCATAACTTATCCACATTTTTCCGGCTATCGCAGAATTCAATGGAATTCCTGGGCCTCAACGCACGCCTTGGCGAAAGTAAAATTTCTGATACCCTGATTTTTAAGTATCAAAGTCTAGTCGACTTAAATGACTTTAATAACCGGGTAAATATGAAGTTGATGCTTCGCAATGCAGTACTCAATCCACTTGATCTGGTATTGTTTACGCCCGGATCAAAACCATTACCCGAAACACTTTACCTGAATGGCACTATCAGCGGTAAGGTATCTCGATTCACATATCAAAATATGGATGTCACTTTGGGTAATACAAAAATCAAAGGCAAACTTCAATTGGACGGACTCCCATCTGTAAATGAAACATTCATTAATCTGGATATCAAGAATGGGGATATCGATATCAAAAATCTCGCCTTCTTGTTTCCGGAAAATGTATTTAACAGACTATCAGCCCTGGGAAAATTTCAGTTAACCGGAAAGTTCACTGGGTTTATGAATGACTTTGTGGCGAATGGAAATTTCCAGGGCAGGTTCGGACAAATAAAATCTGATATCAACTTAAAAATCGATCAGAAGTATATCGATCAATCCACTTATAGTGGAAATCTGAATCTGTACAATTTTGACCTTGGTATGGTTCTACGAGATACCATGTCATTTCAAAAGGTTAGCCTGAATGGAAAAATTGACGGGAAAGGACTTACTCAGGAAACTGCAGATTTTAGCCTGATCGGAAAGATTAGCTCGATCGGGATTCGTTTTTATAACTATGTGAACATAACAACCGATGCCCGCTTTGCAAAAGAATTATTTAGTGGATCACTTATCATTGACGATCCAAATCTAAAACTAAATGCCACAGGCTCCATCAATATACGCAAAGGACAAGAGCTAATTAATGTAAAAACGAAACTTGATACTCTATTTACTCAAAAAATTGGCCTGACAAAAGAACATTTATTCATAAGCTCTTCGATAGATGTTGACACGAAGGGGTTAAAGCTAGATAGCTTATTTGGAAAAATCATTTTACGAGATGCCTATGTCGAGTATAAAGACAGGTCACTATCCATTGATTCAATTTCCATAAACTCCTTTCTGAAAGATAATACACACAACTTGCAACTTCGAAGTTCACATGCCAATGCCGATCTGACCGGTAATTTCTATTATTCCACTCTTTTCAATGATCTTCAAAGACTTGTTCATGAATTTCAGCTTAATGTTAGAAATAACAAAGAAGAATTAAACAGTTACTATACCACCAAGTCAAAAAACAGCCAGGAATATCAGGCCAAATTTTCAATCTATCTTAAAGACATAAATCCAGTATTTACGCTAGCTAAACTTGGAATATCGCTTTCCGGAGAAACACAAATTGAAGGGACTTTTAATAATGGCTTTACATCCCGACTTCAAGCCTTCACTCAACTTGATACCATCACTTATCAGGGAAAAAAATTCATCAATACGGAAATTGAATTTTCGGGTTCTAAATTACGCGACAGCATGCGAGTGTTGGCTGTGCTCTCTGTTAATTCGCAACGTCAGGAGATTACCAAGACCTTTATCACCAAAGATCTTTTTTCGGAAGCCGTTTGGGATGAGGATCACATAGATCTGAATATAGATTTTGATCAGGAAGGCACCACAAATTTTGTTCGCCTTCAATCAGAGATTGATTTTTTAAGTGATAGTACCCGTATAAAAATTCTTCCAACACGTATTCATGTCTTGGAAGAAGAGTGGCTGATTAGTCCACAGAATTACACCCTTATGAAGGGTAAGGAATGGATGATTAGTAATCTTAAATTATTTAATGGCGAAGAATCCATCTTATTGGATGGCGTTGTCTCACAAGACCCAAACCAATCGTTGAGTCTAACACTTACTGACCTTAATCTTGACATCTTGAATACAATCAGCAGTTCATCGCTAAGTGGGATTGTAAATGGTCGTGCAGAAGTTAAGGATGTCTACAAAGATTTTTACCTGCAAAACAATCTGACAATCAAAGACCTTACAGTTGACAAATTTCTGGTGGGCGATGTATCGGGTACTAACATCTGGAACCAGGAAGAGAAACAATTTGATATTAACTTATTAATAGATCGGCTGGAGAAGCGAACCTTAACGTTGACCGGATTTTATAACCAGGCAAATAAAAAACCCCTTTACTTAACGGCCAAGCTTGAAGAAACAAACATCAAACTTATAGAACCATTCCTGAAAGGAATCTTTTCACAAATGGATGGTATGTTATCGGGATTATATGAAATTACAGGCACGTTTAGTCAACCTCTGATTCAGGGTGAGGGAAAAATTGAACGTGGTCGAATCATGATTGATTACCTGAAAACGCTCTATACGTTTCAAGGTACCTTAGGGATGACTCCCAATCAAATAATATTTAAAGACTTCACCTTATACGATGGGTTGAGAAATCAAGGTTCCCTGGATGGCTATCTGACTCATCGTAACTATACAAAATTCAGGATAAACCTGGACGCAACTTTTGCCAATTTTCAAGTACTCAACACGACCTCAAAAGATAACAGTCTATTTTACGGTCAAGCCTATGGCAGCGGCAAACTCAATATGTTTGGTCCGCTTGCAAACATGAAAATCTCGGCTACGGCCCGCACTTCAAAAAACACGCGCATCTTCATTCCTATCAGCGGCACCGAATCAGTGGAGAAGAGTGACTTTATTTCTTTTGTTCATTTCAATGATTCACTTCGAAATATTACCGAGAAGAAAAAGAAAAAAATCTCTGATGAGCCCTCAGGAATTATACTTGACTTGAACCTCGATATCACTCCTGATGCCTATACCGAAATTATCTTTGACATTAAGGCGGGGGATATTGTGCGTGGATATGGAAATGGTGATATCAAATTACAAATTGATACCAAAGGCGAATTCAATATGTTCGGACTTTATGAATTTGAACAGGGCTTCTACAATTTTACTTTATATGACATCATTAACAAGGAATTCCGGATCACCAAAGGCAGTCGTATAAGCTGGTTCGGTGATCCTTATGCTGGAGTTCTTAATCTGACTGCCAGCTACCGACAAATGGCTTCACTAGGCCCTATCTTACCAAACCAAAGCGAAAGCGTTTTGTCTTCTCCTCAGGTACGAAGAAAATATCCGGTTGAAGTTTTACTTAAGCTGGATGGCCCGATGCTTTCTCCAATAATCGTTTTTGACATTGTCGCAAAAGATTTGCCTAATAACGTTACCACCGATGATGGTACCTTGATACAACTTGATTTTTATTTCAAAGCCTTTAAAGCAAAATTAGATGAACAGGAATTAAACCGACAGGTATTCAGTCTGCTGATTTTGAGAAGGTTCTCGCCACCAGATGCCTTTAGTACAAGTGGTTCGATTTCTAATAGCGTAAGCGAACTTCTCTCGAATCAATTAAGCTATTGGCTTACACAAGTAGATCAAAATCTGGAAATTGATCTGGACTTAGGATCGCTGGACCAGGAGGCCTTCAATACGTTTCAGTTGAGATTATCTTATTCTTTTTTGAATGGAAGGTTGCGGGTAACCCGCGATGGTACATTCAATAACCAATACAATCAATCAGAGCTTGCCAATATGCTGGGTGACTGGACGATTGATTACGTACTTACTCCCGATGGTAAATTCAAGGTAAAAATGTACAGTCGGTCTAACTTTAATCAAATTAATAACACCCTCGGTACACAAACTGCAATTACTACAGGAGTAAGCCTGCTTCACACCCAAAACTTTGATCAATTAAGAGATCTGGTGCGGGGAGCTCACAATAAAAGAAGAAAAGAAGTGGAGGATACTCCACCCAATGAGGAGACTATATTGGAAAAAGATGGAACGGATTAAAGCAGGCCTCCTTCCAATTCAAAATTTTCTTATCAGAGGATTAATTTCAATTCTCCTTCTGGTTACTATAACTCCACCCTCCTATTCACAACCGATTGATACTGTTACAACCATTAACCCAACCCGACTTAAAACAGTTATCATTGGTTCGACTGTTGCCTATACAGGAATCATGATTGGACTCAGTTCAGTTTGGTATAGTCAATATGATAAACAGGAATTTCAATTTTTTAATGATGCCGGTGAGTGGAATCAAGTGGATAAAGCAGGACACTTTTATTCAGCTTTTCAACTATCCTCTATTGGTTCCCTCACTTTGCAATGGAGTGGCGTTTCAAAAAAGAAATCTGATTTGGCAGGTACAATTACCAGTTTTGCAGTAATGTCGTCCATCGAAGTTTTGGATGGCTTCTCAGCAGGCTACGGAGCCTCGGCCAGCGATTTACTCGCAAATGCACTGGGTGCTGGTTTTTATTTGGGCCAGCAGGCACTCTGGCATGAAACCAAAATCTATCCTAAGTTCTCTTTCCATCGAACAGAATATGCCGAACAAAGACCTGAGGCCCTCGGATCTACCTTAATGGAACAGATGATCAAAGATTACAATGGGCAAACCTATTGGCTTTCGGCTGATGTAGACAAATTTGTGAAATTTCCGAGGTGGTTAAATTTAGCAGTAGGATATGGTGCTGAAGATATGCTCTATGCAAATGAGGAAGATAATCTCAGCAATGGACTTAACCCCTATCGCCAATTCTATTTAGGAATCGATTTTGATCTTACCGCAATTAAATCCAAATCTAAATTTGTCCATAGCCTTATCTATGTGGTTAACATGATCAAATTACCCGCACCAACCTTAGAATTTTCACAAGGTAAAGTAAAAGCCCACTTCTTTTATTTCTGATCGGCCAACTAAAAATCAGCTTCCTTTTATTAATTTCGGAAACCTAAACACTATCACTATGGATTTAACGGCTTTCATGAAAAAATATGCGGATCAGATTGGGGGGCAATTTACCGAATATGATCCATCGCATTCCATTATCATTGTACCCGTTTCCGGGAATCGCTTTCAAACAGTTGTAGGGACTATCCGAAAAAACGACCTCTACAACAGAAGCCTTATCACACTTAATTCAAAAGTGTGTGCCGTTAAGGCAGGTATCGATTTCAAAATGTTACTTGAACAATCTGCCTATTTTAATTACTGCCGGTTTATCATTACTGAAAATCACTTACAAATTGAGGCGGTTACTGCATTGGATACCGTCAACGAAAGTACAATCCAGGAAATGCTTCAGGAGGTTGCCAATCTGGCCGATCAATACGAGTTAAAGCTAACCGACACGGATATTCACTAAATCAATCAGATTCAAATCTCACATTAAGTGCGTAAATTTGCAGTTAATGCAAGCCGGTTTATCGTTCTTCAGCCTTTGGCTGGAGGGAGGAAAGTCCGGGCAACATAGAGCATCGTACTTCCTAACGGGAAGGCCTCTCGCCTTAGGCGAGTGGACAGATAGTGCCACAGAAAACAAACTACCTCAGCCCGACTTGTCGGGCCGGGGAAAAGGTGAAAAGGCGGGGTAAGAGCCCACCGGTCTTGAAAGTGATTTCAGATGCATGGCAAACCTTACGAGTTGAAAGGCCAAATAGGCCCCGGTTAAGAGTTGCTCGTTCAAAAGAATGCTTCGGCATTCCATCGGGGTTGGGTAGGCTGCTAGATCCTGACGGTGACGTCAGGACCAGATAAATGATAAGCATCCCGATTTATCGGGAAACAGAACCCGGCTTACAGGCTTGCATTTATTTTGAATTGCCCTAATTAAAATATCAACTCAGTTTAAATTCGAACATACCGTGCCCAAAGTATTACTTATCGAAGACGAAGCAAGTATTCGTGCTGTTCTAAAAGATATTCTTAAAGATCAAAAAGAATTAAAGCTTGACGTGGAAGAAGCTAAAGACGGAGCTGAGGGGCTTTCCAAACTTGAAAGTGATCATTATGATGTTGTCTTTTGTGATATCAAAATGCCTAAGATGGATGGCATGGAAGTATTGCAGCAAGCAAAAGCAAAAGGAATTTCCTCCACCTTTATTATGATTTCCGCCCACGGCACAACAGAAATTGCCGTTGACGCCACAAAATTAGGAGCTTATGATTTTCTCCAAAAGCCTCCTGATCTAAACCGACTACTGATCACCTTAAGAAATGCACTGGATAAAAACAGTTTGATAAAAGAGACTAAGACTCTTAAGAAGAAGGTTTCTCAGAAATACCAGATCATAGGAAACTCAACCTCATTGCAGGAGGTTAAGGAGATGATTGAAAAGGTAGCTCCTACCGAAGCTCGTGTACTCATCACTGGCCCTAACGGATCAGGTAAAGAGTTGGTAGCCCGCCAACTTCATGAAAAAAGCCCCCGGAGTGCTGGCCAGTTTATAGAAGTTAATTGTGCAGCCATCCCTTCAGAACTTATCGAAAGCGAGTTGTTCGGACACGAAAAGGGCTCTTTCACTTCGGCCATTAAACAACGCCTGGGGAAATTTGAGCAAGCAGAGGGAGGTACTTTATTTCTGGATGAGATCGGTGATATGAGTTTGGCTGCACAAGCTAAGGTGTTGCGGGCTCTTCAGGAGAACAAAATTACCAGAGTGGGGGGTGATAAAGATATTTCTATTAACGTGCGGGTGCTGGCAGCTACAAACAAAGACCTGAAAAAGGAAATTTCTGAACATCGCTTTCGCGAAGACTTATATCATAGATTGTCTGTCATTGTGGTAAAGGTGCCTTCTTTGAATGATCGCACTGAGGATATTCCTTTACTGGTAAACAAATTTCTTGAAGACATCGCAACGGAATATGGTTCTCGTAAGAAAGAATTGAGTAAAGAAGCCATGGAATTGCTTCAAAAGCACAATTGGACAGGAAATATCCGTGAACTCCGAAATGTTGTGGAAAGGCTAATAATAATGAGCGAAGGCCCTATTGGACCAAATGAAGTAAAAAAATACCTGTAGACAGATTAAATCTTTGTCTCAGATACGTTTTTCTTCACTTCTTTCTTGCTGTACGTGGGGCATGTATACTGACTGCATGAAGTCAGAAAGGCAAGAAGAGCGGCAAAAGCTAAAATTTTCTTCATATTTAGTGGCTTTGTAAAGAACAAAAATATCAATCTTTTAAATTCCTGCAAATTTTATATTGAAAAATTGCATTTGGGCGACAAAAACGACTATCCAACCAATAAATTACACCCTCTCACATCGCTATTATCTAACCTTCCAAGTACCTCAAAATTACCCATTTGGTCTATTTGTCCTAAATCCTGAGTTTCAATGAAGGCACAGGAATGAAAATTTGCCAAATCAACCACATTAATTCCTCCCGCTCTTCCTTTTATAATTGTGAACGGGTCATTAATATCCCTCATCAGCACCTTCATCCATGGTGGGCATCGATAGTAACCATTTCCCTTTGAATAAGCCTGCGACATTAGTTCGGTCATCCCATATTCAGAATGAATAACTGGCAGGCTAAACCGATTGCCCAAATACTTATGTAGTTCTTCGCGAATCCATTCCTTTCTCCGTCCTTTCATGCCACCTGTTTCAATTACAATACAATCGCTAAGGTCTAATTGATAGGATTCGGCCAGGTCAAGAAGTGCAAACGAAACGCCCCATAGAATAACCTTGCGCTCATTACCCTTTAAAGACATAAGCTTTTTCACCAATTCATCATGATTGTGTAGATAAAAACCAGAATGCTCAGAATTACTTTGCCTCACCAGATGATCCATCATAGCAATGAGTGAGGAACCTTTTCGTTCGAGGTACGATGGCAAAAGCGCCAGAAAATGATAATCAGCAGGGGAGCCATAGAATTGCGTGAAAATATATTCAGACAGATTCAAATAAAAGGCAAGATCAAACACTTCATGCTTGCTGGTCACCATGCCCGTTGTACCACTACTAGTAAAAGTTACTTCAGGTTGCCAAAAGTCTGTTTTAATAATGTGAGATTTAAAAAAACTTATCGGTAAGAATGGAATTTCCTCCACCGATTGGATTTGTTCTGTTTTGCAATTCAGGTGATGCAAATATTGGTGATAAACAGGATTATTTTCAGCTTGAAAATGAAATAGTTGAAGGGCAATATCATCGAAGTTGATTTCGTTTACCGAATACAAAGAATCTTTAAAACTTTTGAATGTGTTCAAGCGTTGCTTACTTTACGAAGGCTAAAGGTAGAAAATGAGTTTGATAAGGATTCTGTTGGTTTTTCTGTTTATTTCGCTGGGTTTGAGTGCATGTTTCAACCCACCGGAATATCCTGTTCAGCCACAAATTGAATTTGAAAGCATAGAATTCATAGAATACGGCTCAGGTTTTGACGCTGAGGCAGATTCTTTGATTCTAAAAATAACCTTTAAAGATGGCGATGGTGACCTCGGGTTAGACCCTAGCGAACTTAGCTGTGTGAGTGAGAACATCTGTTATAACAATAAGTTCTATTTCGTAAAGCCAGACGGCAAACTGGTTACCTATAAGGATAAAAGAACCAACCCTACCTACAGTTCATTGCCTGAATTTGTTAAACCTTACAATTGCATTAACTGGGAGGTGAGAACAGATAATAATAACCTTGTTGACACCCTTTACTTTGAATTAAATCCTGATCATTATAACATAGAAGTGGATTTTCTGGTAAAAAATCCAGATGGAACTTTCACTGAGTTCGATTGGACGAAAGAATTTAACTATCCAAACTGTGGGACCTCATTTGATGGACGATTCCCTATACTCTTTAAGGATGAGCCGGGAGCACCACTCGAAGGTAGTTTGAAGTATAGCATGGGATCCATTGGGTTTAAGGCGCTCTTTAGCATTAAAACACTTAAGCTAAGAATTCAAATTAAAGATCGGGCACTCAATAAGAGTAATGAGATTTTTACTCCAGAATTTACTCTTTAAGATATCCTAGTAGATCGTTGGGAACCGCAAAGGATCCGATTCATTCATTAAATTATAAACTACCTCAAAAACCTCTTCTGAATTAGGTTTTGAGAAATAGTCTCCATCCGATCCATAGGCAGGACGATGTTCTTTAGCCGTGATGGTTCTCGGGGTAGCATCAAGATATCGATAGGCCCCCTGAACCTCAAGTACCTGTTGCATCATAAAAGCTGTTGCGCCTCCCGGTACATCTTCATCTGCAAAAATAACCCGGTTTGTCTTTTTGATTGATTCAAGAATAGTATGATTGATGTCAAAAGGCAACAATGTTTGAACATCAATAACCTCACAGAAAATTCCTGCTCGCTCTAAATCACGGACAGCCTCCATGACAATCCTGCACATAGAACCATAGGTAACGATTGTTACATCTGAACCCTCTTTCAAAATATCTGGTACCCCCAACGCAATCGTGAACTCACTAATATTATCCGGTAATCGTTCTTTCATACGATACCCATTCAAACATTCAATAATCAAGGCCGGATCATCAGATTGAAGTAATGTGTTGTAAAAGCCGGCAGCCTGGGTCATGTCGCGGGGAACCAAAACATGAATTCCACGAATGGCATGCAATATCATACCCATCGGTGAACCTGCATGCCATACGCCTTCCAGTCTGTGACCCCTTGTCCTGATTATTAAAGGAGCCTTTTGTCCGCCCTTCGTACGATACTGAAGGCAGGCAAGATCATCAGACATAATCTGAATCGCATACAATAAATAATCGAGATACTGGATTTCAGCAATGGGTCTCAAGCCCCTCAATGCAGCACCAATCCCTTGTCCTACGATTGTACATTCGCGGATACCTGTATCTGTAACACGCAGTTCACCAAATTTATCTTGTAATCCGGCAAAACCTTGATTCACATCTCCAATCTTTCCTACGTCTTCACCAAATGCCAATACACGGGGGTCTCTTTTTAAGGCTTCTCTGAAACACGCCTGCAATATCTCTCTCCCATCCACAAGTGGCGATTTTTCAGAATATATCGGATCGATACTTTTTACTTTCAATGCGGACCAATCAGAGTTGCTGAGCAGAAACGAATTGAATCGTTCCTGATTCTCAACTTCAGATTTTTGTATCCAATCTTTCAACTCTTCACGCACAGGGGAAGAACTGTTAATCAATAAACGTATCGCCTTTTTTGCAGTCCGCATTGAATCAAATCGCAGTGGATTGATAGTCTTTTTTAATTCGCGTAGTAGTTCCCCTATTTCACCTACTTCGGCAGAAGCAGCATCAAGTATTTTCTCCAGCTGTCTTTGATCCTTTTGAATTTCCTCATTAAAGGCCCGCCAGGCAATATCTTTAGCAGCCTTTGCCGAGGCTTTGGCACTCTTTTCTATTTCGCTCAACTCTTCCGAAGTCGAGACTCCATTTTCTATTAACCACAATCGCAATTTGCGAATACAATCATGATCTACCTCCCACGAAAGTCTTTCTTTAGATTTATAGCGCTCATGAGAACCCGAAGTTGAATGACCCTGAGGTTGTGTCATCTCAGTAACATGCACAAGCACGGGCACATGATCTTCACGACAAATTCTCTCGGCCTTTTCATAGATCTGAATAAGAGCCTGATAATCCCACCCTTTTACGGTCAGAATTTCAAATCCTTTCTCGGTATCTGTCCGCTGAAAGCCAGCAAGAATTTTCGAAATACTCCCTTTGGTGGTCTGATATTCTTTAGGCACTGAAATCCCATAATCATCATCCCAAACGGAAACAAGCATCGGCACTTGCAATACACCAGCTGCATTGATGGCCTCAAAAAACATTCCTTCCGAAGTGGAAGCATTACCAATCGTA
>ERZ795061.2122-NODE-2122-length-18564-cov-7.065374_pt1 | contig 18564 bp, 9 predicted proteins | sample MGYA00375145_ERZ795061 | MGnify/ENA primary metagenome ERZ795061 (study PRJEB30190, sample SAMN05720144) | anaerobic digester metagenome | isolation source: active sludge of municipal wastewater-treating anaerobic digesters | place: USA | collected 2014-12-22 ... | reverse complement strand
GCCCGGCTTCGGCTCCAACCTGGCCGACGCGCTCGAGGACCTCGCGGTGCAGCACGGGGGGGACACGATTGCTGCGGTGATCGTCGAGCCGGTCGCCGGGTCGACGGGGGTGCTGGTGCCGCCGGTGGGCTACCTCGAGCGGTTGCGCGCCATTTGTGACAAGCACGGCATCCTCCTCATCTTCGACGAGGTGATCACTGGCTTCGGGCGGTTAGGGGCGCCCTTCGCCGCCGACTACTTCGGCGTCGTCCCCGACCTCATGACCGTCGCCAAGGGGATCACCAACGGCAACGTCCCCATGGGCGCCGTCTTCGTGCGCCACGGGATCTACGACACCGTGGTGAACGCCTCGCCGGCCGGGATCGAGTTCTTCCATGGCTACACCTACTCGGGACACCCGCTGGCCTGCGCCGCCGGCCTGGCGACGCTCGACGTGTACGCCGAGGAAGGGCTCTTCCAGCGGGCCGCGGCGATGGCCCCCTACTGGCAGGAGGCGATCCACTCGCTTCGGGGGAAGCCGCACGTCATCGACATTCGCAACATCGGCCTGGTGGCGGGGATCGAGCTGGAGTCCCGCGCCGGAGCGGTCGGTGCCCGCGCGATGGACTGCCACATCGACTGCTTCAAGAATGGACTGCTCATCCGCACGACGGCCGACATCATCGCTCTCTCGCCGCCGCTCATCATCGAGAAGTCCCACGTCGATGAGCTGATCGACAAGCTCGGGAAGGCGCTCGACCGGCTGGCGTAGGCACCGGCGGCGAAGGCCGATCTGGCGGGACCGATCGCCGGGGACGATGTTCCCCGGCGATCTCCCTTTTCACCCCCTGCCATCACCGCACCAATGTCGTCACCTGCAACCAAGGGTCGGTGCGCGCGCGCCCTGCGCCGTGCGACGCTCACGGGGCTCGTCGTCCCGGTCACGCTCCTCGCGCAGGCGAAGCCACGCGAGCGCGACCTCGGGCTCCCGATCGGCGGGACCCCCGGCACACTCGACGCCATCACCGACGTGAAGGGGGTGGAGGTCGGGCACACGACGCTGATCACCGGCAGCGGCAAGTTGGTCGTGGGGAAGGGGCCAGTGCGCACGGGGGTCACGGTGGTGCACCCCCGGGGCAAGGACAATCACGACCCGGTCTTTGCCTCCTGGTTCACGCTCAACGGCAACGGCGAGATGACCGGGACGACCTGGGTGCAGGAAAGCGGCTACCTCGAGGGGCCGGTCGCCATCACCAACACGCACTCGGTGGGCGTGGTGCGCGACGCGATCATCAAGTGGGAGGTGACGCGCAAGAACATGTTGCAGCCGTGGTGGCTCCCGGTGGTCGCCGAGACGTATGACGGTGGGCTGAACGACATCAACGGCTTCCATGTGAAGGAGGAGCACGTCCTGGCGGCCCTCGACAACGCCAGCGGTGGGTTGCCGAAGGAAGGGGTTGTGGGCGGCGGGACGGGGATGAGCTGTCACGGCTTCAAGGGCGGGATCGGGACGGCGTCGCGCGTCCTGCCCGAGAGCCAGGGCGGGTACACGGTGGGCGTGCTGGTGCAGTGCAACTACGGCGTGCGGCGCGACCTGCGCATCGCGGGGGTCCCGGTGGGTGAGGAGATCCCCGACCTCGCCTCGTGTTATGCCGTCGGGCCGGAGGTCGCGCTGGACGAGTTGATGGCACGTCGCCGCTGCGGCCAGCCCACGCCGCGCGACGACGACGCGCCGGAGCAGGGGTCCATCATCGTCGTCGTCGCCACCGACGCGCCGCTCCTCCCGCACCAACTCAAGCGCATCGCGACGCGCGTCTCGTTGGGAATCGGACGGCAAGGCGGATTTGGCGGCAACGGCTCTGGGGACATCTTCATCGCCTTCTCGACCGCGAACCCGAAGACCTGGTCGTCGGAGACCACGACGACGCTCGCCATGCTGACCAACGACCGCATCTCGCCGCTCTTCCAGGCCACGGCGCAGGCGACGGAGGCGGCCATCACGAACGCGCTCCTCGCGGCGGAAACGACGACCGGGGCCAACGACCTGCGGGTCTTCGCCATGCCCGTCGATCGCATGCTGGCGGCGATGCGGAAGTACGGCCGCATCAAGTAGCGGGAGGGGAGACGGGAGCCGGGGCAGGTGCGGTGGCACGCCGCGCCTGACCGCATGGCCCCCGCCTGGCTTCACATTGACCATGGGGCGCGACGATGCCTGACGAGCACCACACACGTTCGCCGGAAGACCGCGACCTCGGGCTCGATCGGCCGATCGACCGGCGGGACTTCCTCAACGGAATGGCGATCGGGATCGGCGCGTTAGGCGCGCTCTCGCCGGCGGAGTTGCTGCGAAGCGGGGGACTCGACCAACGCGCCGCCGTCGCGACTGGTGACTATCCGCCCGCGATGACGGGGCTGCGTGGCTCGCACGACGGCGCGTTCGAGAACGCCCATCGCGTGCGTGACGGGATGGCGCCAAGGGAGTGGAGCACGCCGGCCGACCTCAAGGAGTCGTACGACCTCATCGTCGTCGGCGCTGGGATCTCGGGGCTGAGCGCGGCGTGGTTCTACCGCCAACGCTTCGGCGCCTCGGCGCGCATCCTCATCCTCGACAACCACGACGACTTCGGCGGCCACGCCAGGCGCAACGAGTTCACCGTCGACGGCAAGTCGCTCATCTCGTACGGGGGCACCCAGTCGATCGACACGCCGAGCAAGTACTCGCCCGAGGCCAAGCGCCTGCTGCGAGAACTCGGCATCGACACGCAGCCGTTCTACAAGGCATACGACCAGGAGTTCTTCGCCAGTCGCCAGATGGGCGACGGGGTCTTCTTCAACCGCGAGAAGTTCGGGCGCGATGCGCTCGTGCTGCACGACGAGGAAGAGCCGATCACCGCGTACCTGGCGCGCACGCCGCTCGCCGATTCGGTGAAGAAGGAGATCGCCCGGCTATACGTCACCCCCACCGACTACCTCCCCGGACGCAGCATCCCGGAGAAGAAGGCACTGCTCGCCCGCACCAGCTACGCCGACTACCTGTCGAAGTACTGCCACCTCTCCAAGGGGGCGCTCACATACTTCCAGTCGTTCACGCACGACCTCTTCGGCGTCGGCATCGACGCCGTGCCCGCCGGCGATTGCGTGCCGCTCGAGCTGCCCGGCTTCGCCGGCTTAGGCCTCGACGACTCTCCCGCTCCCGGCATGGGACGCTCGGCGATCCTGCACTCCAACGACGAGCCGTACATCTTCCACTTCCCCGACGGCAACGCGACCATCGCCCGCCTCCTCGTGCGCGGGCTCGTCCCCGGGAGCATCCCCGGGCGCACGATGTACGATGTCGTGGGAGCCCGCGTGAACTACGCCACCCTCGACCGCCCCACCGCGCGCGTGCGCGTGCGCCTCAGCTCCACCGTGGTCCACGCACGCAACGCCGCCACCGGAGTCGAGGTCACCTACGTGCGCAACGGACGCGCCGAGCGGGTGAAGGCGGGGCGCTGCGTGATGGCCTGCTGGAACGGCATCATCCCGCACATCCTCCCGGAAGTCGAGACGCGTCAGGCCGCCGCACTCAAGTACGGCTCCAAGGTGCCGCTGCTCTACACCAACGTCGCGCTGCGCAACTGGAAGGCGATGGAAGCGCTCCAGGTCCACTCGATCTTCGCCCCCGGCGCCTACTTCTTCGACACGTCGATGGACTTCCCCGTCAGCATCGGCGGCACCCAGTATCCCAAGTCGTCCGGCGAACCGGTGGTGGTCACCATGCACCGCACCCCCTGTGTCCCGGGGCTCCCCGTGCGTGACCAGCAACGCGCCGGTCGCGGCGAACTCCTCGCCACGCCCTACGCGACCTATGAACGCAACGTCCGCGATCAGCTCGCCCGCATGTTAGGCAAGGGCGGCTTCGACCCCGCCCGCGACATCGCGGCGATCACCGTGAACCGCTGGTCGCACGGCTACGCCTACGAGTACAACTCGCTCTGGGACCCCACGTGGCCCGCCGGCGAATCTCCCTGCGAGATCGGTCGCCAGCCCGTGGGCAACATCACGATCGCGAACTCGGATGCGGCGGCGTACGCGTATACCGACGCCGCGATCGACATGGCGTGGCGTGCGGTGCGAGAACTCAGATAGGGAAGACGAGAAGACGAGAAGACGAGAAGGGCGTACCCGGCGCTGAGTGCGGCGCTCGAGGGTCGCTATCTCGTCTTCCCGTCTTCCCGTCTTCCCGTCCTCTACTTAAGCGTCGGCATGACAAACTCCGACCCCGCCCTGATCCCCTTGGGCCAGCGCGAGGTCACCGTCTTCTGCTTCGTGTAGAAGCGCACCCCGTCCATCCCGTGCTGGTTGTGGTCGCCATACGCCGACGCCTTCCAGCCGCCAAACGAGTAGAACGCCAGCGGCACCGGGATGGGGACGTTCACCCCGACCATCCCCACCTGCACGCGCTGCACGAACTCGCGCGCCGCGTCGCCGTCGCGCGTGTAGATCGAGACGCCATTCCCGAACTCGTGCGTGTTGGCCAGGCCTAACGCCTCGTCGAACGACGCCGCGCGCACCACGCACAGCACGGGACCGAAGATCTCCTCCTGGTAGATGCGCATCGCCGGCGTCACGCCATCGAAGAGGCAACCGCCCAGGAAGTAGCCGTCGTCGTGCGCGCCGTCCGCCAGGCGCAAGCCGCGTCCATCCACCACCAGCGTCGCCCCTTCCTCCACTCCCAGTTGCACGTAGCCGCTCACCTTCTCGTGATGCGCCGCCGTCACCAGCGGCCCCATCTCCATCCCTTCCGCGAGCGACGGCCCCACCTTGAGCGCGCGCACGCGCTCGGCCAGGCGCGCGACCAGTGCATTCGCCGTCTCCTCACCCACCGGGACGGCGACCGAGATCGCCATGCAGCGCTCGCCGGCCGATCCGTACGCCGCGCCCATCAGCGCGTCGGTCGCCTGGTCGAGGTCCGCGTCGGGCATCACGATCAGGTGGTTCTTGGCCCCGCCCATCGCCTGCACGCGCTTCCCGTGCTCGGCGGCCGTCGCATAGATGTACTGCGCGATCGGCGTCGACCCCACGAACGAGACGGCGTCGACGTTGGGGTGCGTGATGAGCGACTCGACCGCGACCCGATCGCCGTGGAGCACGTTCAGTACGCCGGCTGGGGCCCCCGCTTCCACCAGCAGCTCCGCCAGGCGCACCGGCGCCGACGGGTCCTTCTCCGACGGCTTGAGGATGAAGCAGTTGCCGCAGGCGATGGCCGGGGCCAGCATCCACAGCGGCACCATCACCGGAAAGTTGAACGGCGTGATTCCGACCGCTACGCCTAACGGCTGGCGCAGCGAGTACGAGTCGATCCCGGTCGAGACCGAGTCGGAGAACTCCCCCTTCATCAGGTGCGGGATTCCGCAACAGAACTCCACCACTTCGAGGCCGCGCTGCACCTCGCCCCTGGCATCGAGGAAGACCTTGCCGTGCTCGCGCGAGATCAGCTCGGCCAGTTCGTCCATGTGACGCTCGATGAGTTCCTTGAAGCGGAACATCACGCGTGAGCGCTTGAGCGCCGACCAGCTCCCCCACTCGGCGAACGCCGTGAGCGCGTTGCGCACGGCCGCGTCGGCATCGTCCCGCGATGCAAACGGCACCGCGGCCGACTGCGCCCCGGTCGAGGGATTGCACACCTCACCCCAACGTTCGACAGCGCTCAGGTGACGCACGCCGCCGATGAAGTGGTGGATGAAGGGGATCGAGTCGTCGGAATCGGCGGCGGTATCGGTGGCGCCGGCAATCGTGGACGTCATGGCGAGAGCATGGTCAGGGGGAAGTGGGGCCAGGCGGCCCTGCCCGGCCGGGAGAAGATACGACTGCGCCGCCCGCGTCGCCTCGGGAGGCGGACGGGCGGCGCGAAATGGTCGAGCGTGGCGCGGCTACTTCTGGAAGACGAGTTCCCCGCCGACGTACACGCGCTGGACCCACGTCTTCACCGAGAGCGGCGGTCCGTCGAGCACGATGACGTCGGCGTCCTTCCCGGCCGTCAGGCTCCCGATCCGGTCGCTCACGCCGAGGATCTCGGCCGGCGTGAGCGTCACCGCGCGGATGACGTCGGCCTCGGCGAGCCCGTATCCTGCGGCGATTGCCGCGTCGACGAGGAGCCACTTGCTCGACCCTGCCGGTGCCAGCGTGCCGAAGGCGCGCGAGAACGACGCTATCGCCGTCTTCACCCCCGCCTTGATGAGCGCTGTTGCCGTCCCTTCGTCGACCGGCGGGTAGTCGCTCCGGTCCGGGATCTCCTCGTTGCTCACGAACGGATGCGAGACCTGCCCGAGGATCACTGGGACGTTCCGCGCGACCAGCGAATCCTTGAAGAGCTGCGCCGAGGCGGCGCCATCGAGGACGAGGGCGAGGTTGAACTCGCGGGCCAGCCCGAGGGCGCTCCGGATGTCGATGGCGCTCGTCGCCTGGATGCGCGCCGGCAGCTCGCGACGGAGCAGCTTGCCTAACGCTTCCATTCCCAGGTCGCGCGGGAGCGCGGGGTTGGCAGCGTGGTTCCGCTCGTACTCCTGCGCCTTGATGAAGGCCTGGCGCAGCATCGCCACCTCGGCCATGCGCGTCGCCGGATCACGTTGCCGCTGGCGGGCGGCCTGCTTGGGCGGTTCGCCCAACGTCATGTCCATGGACGCGGGCTCCCGTACGATCACCGAGGCCAGCGTCGCGCCCGCCGTCTTCACCACCGCCCCCTGTCCGCCGATGAGCGCGGCGTCGGCCGGGGCGACGTACATCGTCGTGACGCCGCCACCGAGCACTTCATCGTTGCGCAGTACGCCGGGCTTGCCGGAGCCGAAGGTCCCGAACGGATTGTACCCCTCGATCACGCGCAGTTGCGGCGCGATCGTCTCGGTGGGCTCGTTGAGGTCGGAGTTGGCCACACCCAACGACGTCATCGCGTCGACCAGTCCGGGGAGGATGTACTTGCCGCGCACGTCCACGACCTCGGCCCCACCCGGGATCGCGACGTTGGCCCCCACGGCGACGATCTTCCCGCCGCGCATGACCACCGTTCCGTTCGGGATCGGGGCGCCGTCCACCGGGACGACCGTTCCGCCGCGCAGGACGATCGCGCGCTCCTGGGCCCGGAGCAGGGCAGGGCAGAGGGTGGCCAGCAATCCGCCAGCCGCAAGCGCCGCGCGCATGGTGCGTCTCGTCGTCATCTTACTTGCCCTCCGGGCGCGAGCGGTCGTACACCACCTGGCCGTCGCCAAAGACCATGTCGACTCGGGTCGACGGCTCGTACCAGGCCCCGTTGAAGATGACGAAGTCGGCATCCTTCCCCACCTCGAGGCTCCCCACGCGATCGGCCACGCGGGCGATCTGCGCGGTGTTGATCGTGATCGCCTTGAGCGCTTCATCCTCGGGGAGACCGTAGCGCATCGCCAGCGCCGCGCAGAGGCGCAGCCACTTCTGGTTGATCACCGGGTGGTCGGTGTGCAGGGCGATCTTCACCCCCGCCTTCCAGAGCGTCGCCGGGCCGGCCATCGCGTCGTCGGTGACGCCGATGCGCGGGCCTAACGGGAGGACGACCGCGCTCACCCCGCGCTTCGCGATCTCGGGGGCCACCTTGTACGCCTCGGTCGAGTGGTGCAGCGTGAGGTCGAACCCGAACTCGTCCTTGAGCCGCAGGAGCGTCATGACGTCGGTGGCGGCGTGCACGTGCGCGCGCACGCGCAGTCGCTTCGCCAAGACCTCGGCCATCGCCTCGTAGCCGAGGTCGCGCGCCGGCGGCGTGCCGGACTTGCCGCCATCCTCCCACTTCTTCGCCGCCGCCATGTACTCCTGCGTCTTGATGAGGTACTGCCGCAGGTTGGCGGCGACCCCCATCGCCGTCGACGGATAGGCGTCGCTGCGCTTGGGTCCCATCGCGAACTTCATCCCGCCCTTGTCGCTCACCAGTCGGCGCGAGAGCGCGTCTCCGAACGTCTTGATCACGATCGCCTGCCCCGAGACGTTCTCGCCGCTCCCCGGGCCCGTGATCACCGTGGTCACGCCGCCGCTCACCGCGTCCTTCCAATCCGGATCGCCCAGGTCGAGGGCGTCGAGGATGCGATGTTGCGGCCCGATGATCATCGGCCGGTCATTGAGGTCCGTGGGCCGGGCGCCGATGTGCGAGTGCTCGTCGATCATCCCCGGGGTGATGACCTTCCCGGTGGCGTCGATGATGGTTGCGCCCGCGGGAATCGCGACGTCGCGCCCGACCGCGGCGATCTTCCCGTCGCGCACGAGAATCGTGGCGCCGGCGATTGGGGCGCCCGCGGCGGTATGCACCGTGGCACCGCGCACCGCGACGACGCCCTGAGCGCGCGTCGTGGTGCCTGCCGCAGCGAGGAGGGAGGCGGTGCCGACAAGGGTACCGCCGAGCCTAACGAGATTCATCGAGGGACTCCCTGGAGAGGGCGTGGGAGCGCTAAAGAGGGAGCCCGGATCGCGGCTCGGCAAGGGCATCCTGAAGGACGCCTCCCCCCGGTGCGGGCCCTATCCCTTCTTCAACACCTCGGCGGCGATGGATAGCGCCTTCTGCATCTCCTCCATCGTCCCGATCGAGAGTCGCATGTGCGTCGTGAGCGGAGGGAAGGCGCGTCCCACGGCGACCCCCCGATCGCGCATCGCGGCGCGAAACGCCATCGGGTCGCGCCGGATGTCGGTGAGGAAGAAGTTCGCCTGCGAGGGGACGACGGAGAATCCGAGCTCCCGCATCGCGTTCATCGAGAAGGTGCGCACCTGCGTGTTGAGCGCCTTCTGACGCTCCACGTGGTCCGGAAGCTCGAGCGAGGCGATCGCGGCGGCCCCGGCAAACGCGCTGATCCCGCTCGGCGTGCGCCACGGTTGCAACTGCCGGATCGTGTCGGGGTGTCCGACGGCGTAGCCCGCGCGGACTCCCGCCAGCCCGTACACCTTGGAAAAGGTGCGGCTCACGATGAGGCGCGGGTTCTTCACCGCGGCGGGGATCGCCGTGCCGTACGTGGGGTCGTCGACGTACTCGAAGTACGCCTCGTCGATGAGGATATGGCTCTCCGGGGAGCGCGCGTTCACCTGCCCTACGAAGTGCAGGAGGTCGCCGATCCCGTGCATCGTCCCGGTCGGGTTGTTCGGGTTGCAGATGAAGAGGAGCCCCGCGCCACGGCACATCTCATACATGGCCTGCAGGTCGATGAACAGCGAGCCGTCGACCCGGATCTCCTCGATCGGGACTCCGTTGCGCCTGGCCACGTCGCTCGGCGTCTCGAAGGTCGGGGCGACCGTCATCAGGCGGCGCTTGGGCGAGGTCAGCGCCTGAGTAATGAAGGCGAGGATTTCCGTCGACCCGCACCCCAGGATGACCGACTCGACCGGGATCTTGTGGTGCGCGGCGATCGTGGCGCGCAACTCGTCCTCCGGCGCGTCCGGGTAGCGCGCCGCCTGCCCGAACATGTGCATCACGGCGTCGATCGCGTTGGAGGCGGGGCCGTACGGATTCTCGTTCGAGTTGAGGAGGATCAGGTCGGCGGTAGCGCCCCCTTTCGTGCGAGACGCCGCACCCGGGCCGGACGCGATGCGCCCCCCTTCGAGTCCTCGCGCCGAGAGCCAGCCCATGGCATGCGCCGCGTGCGGGGCGGCGATCGAGCCCGCGCCGGCGGCGCCGACGGCGGTGAGAAACGAGCGGCGGGAGATGGGCATCGGCATCAGGGCGAGGGTGGCGAACCGCGGTCGAATGTACCCCTCGTCCTCCACCGCGTCGACGCGCGTTCGGGCACCGATGCATCGCGCGATGACCGGCGCGACTCGGCCTTCTCATTCGCCGCCGACGCGCCCGAAACTGCGGGGCGAACAGAGGCCGAAGACCCATCGAGGGGTGGATGTCGGCAACTGGCACGGGGTGGCGGCCAAAACCTGTTCGCAAGTATCGATGCTGCAATGCGTTACGAACTGGCCCGAGAGTTGATTTCCCCCGGCGGCCCGGGTACCTTTCGCCCCTCTCGACCACGTGGCTTCGTCCCCGTACTTCGGCCTCATGACTGCGCCTCACCAACGCGAGCGGATCGTCCCCCGGCTCATCGACGAAGAGATCAAGGAATCGTTCATCAATTACTCGATGAGCGTCATCGTCTCGCGCGCCCTTCCCGACGTGCGAGACGGTCTCAAGCCGGTGCACCGTCGCGTGCTGTACGCGATGAACGAGTTGGGCCTCACCCCTGGGCGCCCGTTCAAGAAGTCGGCGACCGTCGTCGGCGACGTGTTAGGCAAGTACCACCCGCACGGCGACTCGTCGGTGTACGACGCGCTTGTGCGCATGGTGCAGGAGTTCTCGCTCCGCTATCCGCTGGTGGACGGGCAGGGGAACTTCGGCTCCATCGAAGGCGACTCGGCCGCCGCGTACCGATACACCGAGGCGCGCCTCACGCAGATGGCCGTCGACATGCTGGCCGACATCGACAAGAACACCGTCGACTTCGCGCCAAACTTCGATGACCGGCTGCAGGAGCCCAAGGTCCTCCCGGCGTCGTTCCCCAATCTCCTCGTCAACGGCTCGTCAGGCATCGCCGTCGGCATGGCGACCAACATCCCGCCGCACAACCTGCGCGAGATCGTCGCCGCTACCATCGCCCTCATCGACAATCCCGAGCTCGACGCCACGGAGCTCCGCAAGTTCGTGAAGGGGCCCGACTTCCCGACGGGTGGTTTCATCTACGGCCGCGCCGGGATCAAGGACTACCAGGAGACCGGGCGCGGCAAGATCGTCATGCGCGCCCGCGCGATGATCGAGGAGAAGGAGTCGAACGGCCGCTCGCAGATCGTCATCACCGAGGTGCCCTACCAGGTGAACCCGATCCGCATCGTCGAGAGCATCGTCGAGCTGGTGAAGGAAAAGAAGCTCGAGGGGATCAGCGACCTGCGCAACGAGTCCGACAAGGACGGCATGCGCATCGTCGTCGAGCTCAAGCGGGATGCAATTCCGCGTGTGGTGCTCAACCAGCTCTACAAGCACACGCAGATGCAGGCGTCGTTTGGTGTGATCATGCTGGCGCTCGTCCCCGATCCGCACACGCGCCAGCTGGTCCCCAAGGTCATGCCGCTCAAGGACGTGCTGGCGCACTACATCGCGCACCGGCACGAGGTCATCGTCCGCCGCACGCAGTACGACCTCGACAAGGCACTCGAGCGCGAACACATCCTCGAAGGATTGAAGATCGCCGTCGACAACATCGACGAGGTGATCAAGATCATTCGCAGCGCCGAGGACACGCCGAGTGCGAGCGCGACGCTGCAGGCGCGCTTCAAGCTCTCCGAGCGGCAGGCCGAGGCGATCCTCAACATGCGCCTCGCCAAGCTCACCGGCCTCGAGATCGAGAAGCTGGAAGAGGAGCTGGCCGAAGTGCAGGCCACCATCGCCGAACTGCGCGGAATCCTGGAGTCGAAGGAACGCCGCTTGGCGTTGATGAAGTCGGAACTGTCGACCGTCGCCGAGAAGTACGGCGACGAGCGCCGCACCGAAATCACCAGCGACGACGGCGAGTTCACCATCGAGGACCTGATTGCCGAGGAAGACATGGTCGTGACCGTGTCGCACTCCGGCTACATCAAGCGCACGTCGATCTCCACCTATCGAAAGCAGCGCCGTGGCGGGACAGGCTCGTCAGGCGCCGACTTGCGCGAAGGCGACTTCATCGAACGGCTGTACGTCGGCTCCACGCACGACTACATCCTCGTCTTCACGGATGACGGGCGCTGTTACTGGCTCAAGGTCTACGAGATTCCGCAGGCGGGGCGCGCGACGAAAGGGAAGCCGATCGTCAACCTGATCAACACGACGCCCGACACGAAGATCCAGTCGATGGTCTTCGTGCGCGACTTCCCGAAGGATCAGTACCTGCTCTTCTGCACCAAGAACGGAACCGTGAAGAAGTCGGCGCTGAGCGAGTATGCCAATCCGCGCTCGACCGGGATCAAGGCGATCAAGATCGAGGAGGGCGACGAGCTCATCGACGTTCAGATCACGCACGGGACCAACGATATCGTGCTGGCCACCAAGCACGGGCTCTCGGTGCGCTTCCATGAGAGCGACGTGCGCGAAATGGGGCGCGACACCACCGGCGTGAAGGGGGTCGAGCTGCGTCCCGATGACCGCGTGGTCGGCATGGTGGTGATCAAGCGCGAAGCCACGTTGATGGTCGTCACGAGCAAGGGGCTCGGAAAGTGCTCGCACATCGACGAGTACCGCGTGCAGAAGCGCGGGGGTAAGGGCATCCTGACGCTCAACCGGACCGAGAAGACCGGCGACGTCGTCGCCCTCATGGAAGTGCTGGCCGAGGACGAGATCATGATCATCACCCGCACGGGAATGGTGATCCGCTCCCCCGTCTCGCAGGTGCGGGTGGCCGGGCGCAACACGCAGGGAGTGAAGCTGGTGAACCTCGACGGCACCGACATTGTGGTCGCGGTGGCGCGTGTGGTCCCCGACGACAAGGATGAAGCAGACGACGGCGCTGACGCGGCGGCCCCGGCCGACGGCGGGGAGCTGAAGCTGGAGAGCGAGGAGTAGCAGACCGGCTTTCGGTCGGAGGCTAGCATGACCAGGCACGCGATGACCCGGCTCCTGTGGGGCCGGGTCTTCAAGGGAATTGCAACGGGGAGTTGGCTGCTGGCAACGGCGGTCTGCTCCCCGTTGTGCGCCCAGCAAGTGACGACCACCACGCTCAAAGCCCCGCTCGCCGAGCACCCGGAACCGCTCACGCAGCCTACCACGCTCCTCGAACTCCGCGATGGTCGCGTCCTCGTCGCCGACTCCAAGGACCGACTCCTCTTCATCTATGACTTCGCCAAGGAGACCGCCACTCAGGTCTCGCGGCAGGGGAGCGGTCCACTCGAGTATCAGCTTCCGAGCGGGATCTTCGATGCCGGCGACTCGATCATCGTCCTCGACTTTCTGCAACAGCGCATGCTGATCCTCGATGACAAGGGGGGGCCGTTGCGCACGCATCGCCTGGTGCCCGCCGGCGATGCAACCGCCGCCATCATCAAGCTCGGGGCCATCTTCGGACTCGATGCCCGAGGGCGCTTCTACTCTGAGTCGCGCGGGCTGACGATGGTGCAGGGGAAGTTGCCAACCGTGAGCGACACCGTCGCCCTGGTACGATGGGCGTCGCTGGGCGGGCGCGGCGATACCCTAGCCGTTCGTGTCGAACACACGCCGCCGCCCAAGATGTCGGGCAACCCGACCGACGGCCTCAATATCAAGCTCTCGATGACCGCCTTCGAGCTTCGCGATTCCTGGGCGCTCTTCCCCAGTGGCGTCGTCGCCGTTGCGCGGGCGTCGGACTACCACACCGAATGGATCGACGCAGCGGGGCGCAAGAAGGTCGGACCCCGCGTTGCCTATACGCCGCTGACCGTGACCGAGGCCGACAAGGCCCTCGCCCGCAAGGCGACGCGTGAAGCCGCCGAGCAGGGACTCAAGCTCGGCGCCTCGATGGCCGCCGGGAGCGGCCAGAAGATGCCCCGGATCAAGATGGATGTGGAGGAGCCGGCGGCCTGGCCCAAGGTCAAGCCGCCATTCGCGGGCGTCCGGGCCGCGCCGGACGGGCGGCTGTGGGTGACGCGGATGATCGCCGGGGCCAGCGACATCGCCGAGTACGACGTCCTTGCGCCTGGCGGGAAGCTCGAGCGCAAGGTCCGGCTCCCCAAGGACGTCACCTTGCTGGGCTTCGGGAAGGGGGTGCTGTATGGCGTCCGGAAGGACGAGGACGATCTGCGCTACCTGCAGCGCTACCGCGCGCCGTAACGCTCTCGCCCTCCTCTCGCCCAACGGGCGCGGCGGAGCGGGGGGCATCTCATTCGCTGGTATTCGGCGGGAATCCCTGCCGGGCATGGCGCACTTTGCTTCGCCTACCCGATCGAGGGGGTGGCTCCCCGGGCGGTCGTGACGAGGGGTGATGGAGGAGGGATAAACGGCGCGCCTTCGGTACAGGATCCGGAGTTGGGCGGGAATCTGCGACGATTGCACACTCAGATATTGCGACACCCTCGCGGAAGGCGTAGGATAGCGCGCGCTACCCGCCGTTTTTGTATACACAACGGTATGCCCCGAGAATCCGGGGGTCGCCTCTCGCGCTCACGCGCATCCGGATTCGCTTGGACACCTCTCCCCCCCAACCCCAGGAGGCGTCATGAGCAGTTCCCTTGTTCGCGGACTGATGGCCGTCGCTGCGTTGACCGGCCTCGCGACAGCGAGCGTGGGCGCCCAGCAGGGCGCCGGCACTCGCGTCACCGGCCGAGTCACCGACAAAGACGGAGGATTGCCCATCGATGGCGCGCAGGTGCGCGTCGACGGGAGCACGATCGGTACCATCACCAGTGCGGACGGTCGGTTCGCCTTGCTGCGACTGCAGCCGGGCAACTACCAGCTGCGCGTGGTGCGCATCGGGTACCTGTCCGACGTGAAGTCGATTTCCGTCACGGCGAACCAGACGACGACGGTTGACTTCGTCCTCACGAAGGCGCCGTACCAGCTCGAGGCGGTCGTCACGACGGCCACCGGTCAGCAGCTCACGCGCGAACTGGGCAACTCGATCGCCAAGATCGACGCCGCCGAGCTCGTGTCCAAGGCGCCGATCACGCAGATGCAGGACGTCCTCAACGGACGCACCGCCGGCGTGACGATGATCGCGTCGAACGGGACGGTCGGCGGTGGCGCCCGCGTCCGCGTCCGCGGCCTTTCCTCGGCGTCGCTCTCCAACGATCCCCTCCTCATCATCGACGGGGTTCGCATGGAGCAGGGGAGCCCGGACATCTCGGGCAAGCTCGGCGACACGTACGTGGGCGGCGGCAGCCCCAACTTCCTGAACAACCTCAATCCCGACGACATCGAGTCGATGGAGATCGTGAAGGGCCCCTCCGCGGCGACCCTCTACGGCACCCAGTCGGCCAACGGCGTCATCGTGATCACGACCAAGAAGGGGCGCCAGACGGCGCCGCGCTGGTCGGTGTTCGGCAGCGGTGGCACCTCCGAGAACACCTACGATTACGGCGGCCAGTACTACAACAAGGGCGTCAACAAGGCGAACGGTCGCGAGATCGACTGTACGCTCGCCCGCGAGGCGAGCGGCGTCTGCACGCTGACGCAGCAGTACTCGCGCAACCTGTTGATGGATGCGGAGACGTCGCCGTTCAAGACGGGCAATCGCCAGTCCTATGGCGCGCAGGTGTCGGGCGGCACGGAGTCGCTGCGCTACTTCGTCAGCGGCACGTGGGAAAACGAGATCGGCGTGTTGCAGATGCCCGATGCCGAGGTCGACTCGCTGATCGCGAGCCGCGGCACCCCGTCGATCCCGCGTTGGCAGCGCCTCCCGAACCAGCTGGCCAAGACGAGCCTTCGCGGCAACTTCGGCATGCCGGTGTGGGGCAACGGCGACCTGTCGCTCTCGAGCGGCTTCATCTCGTCGTCCATCATCATTCCGCAGACGGGCGACAACCTCTACGGCGTGATCGGCTCCGGCCTGTTTGGCACCGCCAACCCGGCGGCGCCGAACGCGTGGGGCTTCGCGACGCCGGGACAGGCGTTCTCGCGTGCGACGACGCGCGACGTGCGTCAGTTCATCAACTCGATCTCGGCCAACTGGAAGCCGCGCGACTGGCTCGCGACGCGCGCCATCGTCGGCCTCGACTTCATGAACTGGCAGGACGCGGCCAAGATCCGTACGGGCGAGGGCTGCCCGTTCTGCGGCGTCGAGGTCGATGGTCTTCGCGCCGTGAATCGCTACAACAACGAGCGCTACTCCGTTGATGCCGGCGCCACGGTCACCAAGACCGTCTGGAACGACTTCAACAGCAAGACCGCGTTCGGTGCGCAGTGGAACCGCGACGGTCGCTTCGTGACGTTCAACAGCGCCAAGGTCCTCCCGCCGGGCGGTGCGACGATCGACGCCGGCGCCCAGAAGACCTCGGGCGAGCAGACCACCGAGTTCGTCACCTTCGGTGTGTACGTGGAGCAGCAGATCGGGTGGAAGGACAAGCTGTTCGTCACCGGCGCCGTGCGCCGCGACCAGAACAGCGCCTTCGGCCAGGACTTCGGCGCCGCGGTCTATCCCAAGGCGACGCTGTCGTGGGTGGCCCGCGAGAACAGCGGGGCCAAGTGGGTCAACAACTTCCGTCCGCGCTTGGCGTGGGGTGTCTCGGGGCAGCAGCCGACGGCCAATGCCTCGATCACCTTCCTCAACCCGGTCACGGCCACGCTGCTCAGCGGCGAGGCACCGGCCGCGGTCTTCGGCGCCCAGGGGAACAACGACCTCAAGCCCGAGCGCTCGCGTGAAATCGAGGGCGGCTTCGACTTCGCCACGCTGCGCAACCGCGTGTCGTTGCAGGTGACGTACTACGACAAGCGCACCGACGACGCCATCGTGCAGCGCGACATCTCGCCGTCGCAGACGGCCGGCCGCGCCATCTTCGACAACGTCGGCGTGGTGAGCAACAAGGGGCTCGAAGTCTCGTTCAATGCCCGCGTGCTCGACTACAACAACCTGCAGTATGACGCCCAGATCGAGGCGTCGTGGAACAAGAACGAGCTCGTCTCGCTTGCACCTGGCATCAAGCCGTTCGGTGGCTTCGGCTACCAGAACGCGCCGGGGCGCCCGCTGTTCTCGAACTACTGGCCGAACATGACCGGGTTCAAGGACGCCAACGGCGACGGCGTCATCGTCCCGAGCGAAGTGACCACCACGACCGGGCCGGTCTACGGTGGCCCGAGCGTGCCGAGCCGCACGTTCGCGCTCAACAACACGGTCGGCCTGCTCAAGAACAAGCTCCGCATCAACGGGCTGCTCGACTATCGTGGTGGCAACATCATGCACCAGATCTCCGACGGCTTCGCCTGCGCGTTAGGCCCGAACAACTGCGCCGACACGCACGTCAAGGGGACGCCGCTCGATCGTCAGGCCCGCGCGGTGATCGCCGGCGCCGCCCTCGGCGCCTACTGGGAGAAGGGTGACTTCATCCGTCTCCGCGAAGTGTCGGCCACGTACACGCTGCCGAAGACCGTCACGACGCTGCTCAAGTCGCGCGAGTCGAGCATCGTCTTCTCCGGCCGCAACATCTGGATGTGGACCAAGGAGTTCTCCGGTGCCGACCCCGAGTCGCAGACGCAGGGGACCGACGCCACGCCGTACTCCTTCGTGCAGCTGGGCCAGCCGCGCTACTTCACCGTTCGCGTCAACCTGAACTACTGATGCGTTCCGACCACACGACTAACCGACTGGAGCATGACATGAACACAGTGCTTCCTCGTGTGCGCCGGACCACCGGCCACACCATGAGTCGCGCCGTCCTCGCGCTGGCGCTCGTTGCCAGCGCAGGATGCTCGACCGACAAGATCCTCAAGGTCGACCGCCCCGACATCATCGATCCGGGTGGACTCAGCAACGCCACTGGCGTCACCGCGCTGTACGCGGGCGTCATCGGCGACTTCTCGTTCCTCAACGCCGGCACCCTGGGCGTCATCTCCGCCACGGGGCTGCTGACCGACGAGTTCCGGTTCGGCGCCACGCCGCCGGAAGTGCGCCAGATGGACCAGCGCGCCGCCCCCGAGTCCAACACGCTCGTCGCGCAGTTCTACCTGCAGACGCAGATGCTGCGCGGGCAGGCCGATCGCGCGTCGGCGGCGCTCAAGGCCGTCAGCGCCACCGACCCGCGCGTCGGCGAAATGGAGGCGATGTCGGGCTACGCGCACATCATGCTGGGCGAGATGTTCTGCTCAGGCGTGCCCCTCGGGACCCCGGGAGTTGATGGTACCCCGCAGACGACGACGGCGGTGCTGCAGGCCGGCGTCACGAAGCTGACGGCCGCCGTCACCAGCGCCGGGAGCGACGATCGCGCCAAGAACTTCGCCTCGGTGCTTCGCGGCCGTGGCCTGCTCGACCTCGGCCTCACGGACCAGGCGGCGGCCGCGGTGGCCAGCGTCCCGACGTCGTTCTCGTACACCACCCTGCACTCGCTCGCCTCTGACTATCAGAAGAACGGGTTCCAGGACTACATGAACAGCAACGATGGCATCCTCGTGTCGGATCGCGAGGGGACCAACGGCCTCAACTTCGCCACCGCGCTCGACCCGCGCGTCCCGGTGACGGGCGACGGCTCGCCGTCTGCGTTCGACAAGCAGACGCCGCGCTGGTACTACGCCAACGCGACCTCGTTCACGAGCCCGATGCCGATCGTCACCGGTGTCGAGGCGCGCCTGATCGAGGCCGAGGCGGCGCTCAAGGCGAACAACATCTCGCTGTGGCTCTCGAAGCTGAACGCGGCGCGTGCGCCGTGGGGGATGGCCGCCGTGACCGATCCGGGAACGGCGACGGCTCGCGTCGACCTGATGTTCCGTGAGCGTGCCTTCGCGCTCTTCGCGTCGGGGCATCGTCTGGGTGACCTGCGCCGCCTCGTCCGGCAGTATGGGCGTGGCGCCGAAAGCGTCTATCCGACGGGCGCGTACCACAAGGACGGGCTCCAGCTCGGGACCGATCTGCAGTTCATCATCCCGTTGACGGAGAAGAACAACCCCAACTTCACGGGGTGCATCGACCGCAACGC
>ERZ795061.2107-NODE-2107-length-18618-cov-7.094004_pt1 | contig 18618 bp, 18 predicted proteins | sample MGYA00375145_ERZ795061 | MGnify/ENA primary metagenome ERZ795061 (study PRJEB30190, sample SAMN05720144) | anaerobic digester metagenome | isolation source: active sludge of municipal wastewater-treating anaerobic digesters | place: USA | collected 2014-12-22 ... | reverse complement strand
GGCCTGATCGCTGCGATCCTTGTCCTTCTGGTTCCGGGAGCTGCAATATCCTCGCTGGTCAAGGCCTTGCCGGACGGCGGGAATGTCAGCACGGCCAAGGCGAAAACCAAGGCTGCTGATGTGCTGTGCCAGTCGGCGCTCTCCATCCGGTCGCTTGGCTCGCTTCCCAAAGGGAATTTTCTTTCGACCTTCGACATGGGTCCAACCATATTGGCACAAACACCGCATAGCGTCCTTGCCAGCAGCCATCATCGTAACGAGCAGGCGATGCACGACCATATCCAGATATTCCGGTCATCGCCCGATGCTGCCCATCAATTGCTGAAGGCCCGCGGCATCAATTATCTTGCCCTATGCGCAGCAGAAACCGAACTGGCCATTTATGCCCGCAAGGATCCGGGTGGATTATGGGCGCAGATGGCCAAGGGCAAGATTCCGGCTTGGCTCGAGCCGCTGGGATCGCGGGGCGAGGGTATCAAGGTCTGGCGCGTTCGCTGACCTTGCGCCTTTCAAAGGTGCATGAAATCGCGATCAAAACTTTTCAAATGGGCGCCGCCATCGACAAAAATAGTCTGCCCCGTGACATCAGTCGCCCGCGCGAGATACAGCACGGCTTCGGCCACAGCCGTGGGCGATGGCAAGGCACCCAAAGGCATCATCTGGGCAAGGCGACCCTCTAGCACCGCATCATAATCATCCGTTGAAATGACAAGACCGGGGGCAACGCCGTTCACCCGTGCTGCAGACCCGAAAGATGCGGCCATCGACCGGACCGACGCCGCCAGCGCCTGTTTGGACAATGTGTAGCTGACCTGGTCGCCATGCGGATTGGTGATGCGCTGGTCGAGAATGTGGATAATGGCGGGTCGCGGGCCGCCAACTGCCGCCTGCGCAACTTCCTTTGCCAAAAGCAGCGGCGTGAACAGGTTCAGCCGGAAATGCGCTTCCAGCGTATCGACATCCATGCCGTGCCAGTCATCCTGCCCGAATATGGCAGCGTTATTGACCAGCAAATCAACAGGTCGACCGAAATGTGCGGTCACTTCGCTGACCAGCTTCCCTGCATTTTCAGGGTTTCCAAGGTCGCATGTGAACGCATGCCATTCACTGTTCTGCTCGGCTATTATCTGGAGCAGGTCCGCATCGGGTGCCTTGTCGACATGGCTGACAAGTGCAAGGGCATAGCCCGCCTTCGCCAATGTTTTGGCAATTTCCGCGCCCAAGCGGCGCTTGCCGCCCGTGACTAATGCGAGCGGCGCCTGTGTTGTCACTTGCGGCTCCGTGCCATTGTAATGCCGATGGCTTCACCGTCTTCGGCAATCGCCAGCTTCACAATCTTGACGCTGATATGGCTGATCCGCGCATCATCATCGAACAGTTTTTCGATGATGTGATCGGCAACGGCTTCGATCAAGGTGAAATGGACGCCCTCGGGAAGGTGCGTCGCCGCCTCCTTCAACGTCATATAGTTTTTCGATGCATCGAGCGGAGTATCGGGTGTGTAGCGATCGGCAATATCGAGCGTCGCGCTGATCGAGATTTTCAGCGGCTGCGGCAGATGTGTTTCCTGACTGTAAATGCCTGTCAGGACGTTGACGACAAGATCGTGCACTTCAAGTATGAGGGAGTCGGCCATAATGCTCCTTATTGCGACCAGCGCGCGAATATTGCAGTGGGCAGCAACAGGCCGCGTGCCTGTTCCCGGACGGCGAGTTCTCCGAACTCCACCTTGCCGCCCAAATCCGCGAAATGGGAATTCAACAAACCGCCCAGTGCGAGTGCCGACATGCGTACCGCGTAGACTGTCAGGAACAGGAATCGCGAATCCCGGTCGAGCAATTTGCGGCAATTGGCGATGAGGCCCGGCAAATCTTCCTCAAGCCGCCAGACTTCTCCTTCGGGTCCGCGTCCATATTTGGGCGGGTCCAGCAATATGCCATCATAGCGCTTTTCCCGTCGGACCTCGCGCGCCACGAATTTTGCCGCGTCATCGACAATCCAGCGGATCGGACGATCGCTCATACCCGACATTTCCGCATTGGCGCGGGCCTGCGCGACGGACTTCTTCGATGCATCGACATGCACCATTTGGGCACCTGCGGCGGATAATGCCAAGGTTCCGACACCGGTATAGCCAAAGAGGTTCATTGCCACCGGATCCGCAACGCCCGCAATCTCGCCCCGCATCCATCGCCACACAGGGTCCATATCGGGGAAGAACCCAAGGTGCCGAAAGGGCGTGCATTGCGCGTTGAAGGTGACTTCGTCATTCCAGACGAGCGGCCAGCCGTCCATGGGAACCGGACGGTTATTGTACCACCGCCCGCCGCCATCTTCGTCGGAACCGGGTACAAATTCGGCGTCCGCATCCCATTCCTCCATCGCCGGGGCCCACATGGCTTGTGGTTCGGGACGGATGAAACGGCGGTCGCCATAGCTTTCATATTTCCGGCCATTACCGCTGTCGATCAGGGTATAATCCGGACGCGGTTCGCTGATCAGGGTGACGAAATGAGGCTCCATGACAGGCGCTATTGTGTGTTCAGGCCAAAGGTCATCGCACAGCCTTGGCAAGGACATAGTCCCGCACCGCGTCATAATCGCCCGGCAAAATGTCAAACCGCTCTTCGCGTTCAAACAGATTGGCAAGGCGCTGGGGAAGGGCAGGGCGAACACCCGTGGCCCGTTCCACTGCGTTGCGGAACTTTGCCGGATGCGCGGTGGCCAGGGTCACTACCGGAATGTGCGGGGCGATCATCTCGGCCCGCGCGGCGTGCAGCGCGATACCAGTGTGCGGATCGAGCACTTCCCCGCAATGTTCATAGGCCCAGCGCATTGCCAGCGCCATATCATCCGCATCAGCCCGTGCGCTGATGAAAATATCGGCCTCGGACCGCATTTCGGGACCGATCTGCATTTGGCCGCTGGCTTCAAACGCCTTCATCCGCGCCAATGTAGCCGCGCCATTGCGCCCTTCGAGATCGAACAGCAGGCGTTCGAAATTGCTCGACACCTGAATGTCCATGGAAGGAGCTGCGGTCGGCGTGACGCCCGAAACCGAATAATCGCCATTGGCCAAGGCGCGGTGCAATATGTCATTTACATTGGTGGCAACGATCAGCCGTTCGATCGGCAAACCCATTTGCGCGGCGACATAGCCTGCAAAAACGTCCCCGAAATTTCCGGTTGGAACCGAGAAGGCAATTGTCCGGTCTGGCGAACCGAGGCGTAAGGCGGCGGCGAAATAATAGACCACTTGCGCCATCAACCGGGCCCAGTTGATTGAGTTAACCGCCGATAACGTCAGTGGCCGATTGACGTCGCGGTCACCAAACATGCGTTTCACCATGGCCTGTGCATCGTCAAAGCTGCCTTCAATGGCGATATTATGCACATTGGGGGCAAGGATGGTCGTCATCTGTCGGCGCTGCACATCCGATACCCTGTCGTGCGGGTGCAGCATGAAAATCTCGATCTGGTCGCGTCCGGCCACGGCATCAATGGCCGCGGAGCCGGTATCGCCCGACGTCGCCCCGACAATCGTCAGCTTCTTGTCGGTTCCCGACAGGAATCGCTCGAACAATTGGCCCAGCAACTGCAGCGCGACATCCTTGAACGCCAATGTGGGGCCGTGAAAAAGTTCGAGCAGGAAATGCTGGCTATCAAGCTGCTTCAGCGGGACAATCGCGCTGTGCGCGAAACTGCCATAGGCGGCTTTGCACAGACCCTGCAGCTCATCTTCGCTCAGAACGCCTTGAGTGAACGGGGCCATGACACGCGCGGCAAGCGCCACATAGTCCAGCCCGCGCATGGCTTTAATCTGCTCCGGCGTGAAACGGGGCCAGTGCGTTGGCACATAGAGCCCGCCGTCGCCCGCAAGGCCGGTGAGAGTGACGCCTGCGAAATCCAGGATATCCGCATTTCCGCGTGTGCTGAAATATTCTGTGCTGTTGTTGCCCATAGCGCGCCCGCCGTTAGCGGTGCGGGCGGCTTTCCGCAAGATTATTGCAAATCGGCACGGATAAATTCGGCGGCACGCTCTCCGATCATGATACTGGGCGCATTGGTATTGCCTGAAACCAGACGCGGCATGATGCTGGCGTCGGCAACATAGAGACCATCCAGTCCCCGATATTTCAGCCGGGGATCAACCACGGCATCGGCATCGGGACCCATGCGGCAGGTGCCGACGGGGTGGTAAACGGTGTCGGCGCGGCTGCGGATCAGGGCATCCAGTTCGGCATCATTGTCGATGTTCACGGGGTGCCTGTCCTTGCCGCCATAAGCCGCAAGCGCCGGCGCGCTGAATATGCGGTGCATCTCGCGGACACCACGGCGCAAGGTTGCCATATCGCGTTCGTCGGTCAGAAACGCAGGATCGATTAGCGGCGCCTTGCGCGCATCGGGCGAGGCAAGGCGCACCGTCCCGCGGCTTTCGGGGCGAAGGACACAGGCGTGGCAGCTAAAGCCGTGGCCTTTGACCTTGGTGCGACCATGGTCTTCGAGCATTGCGGGTACAAAATGATACTGGATGTCGGGAGCAGGCGCTTCGGGCGTGGAGCGCCAGAAGCCACCGGCTTCGGCGAAACAGGTGGTCAGGATGCCGGTCCGCTTGCGCCGGTGTTCGAAAAAGGCTTTCGCCATGCGGACGGTGCCGCTCAGTGAGTCGCCGAAGAAATCCTCTTTCGACGTGGTTTCGAAACTGGAGACATAATCGATATGGTCCTGCAAATCCGCACCGACCGCAGCTTTGTCGTGGACAACGTCAATGCCTAGGCTTTGCAGATGCGCCGCAGGGCCGATGCCCGAAAGTTGCAATATCTGTGGACTGCCAAAGGCGCCCGCCGAAAGGACCACTGCGCCGCGCGCACGGACCGTGCGCTTGCGGCCCCAGCCTTGAGCGATGACGACGCCGGTGGCGCGACCATTTTCGACTAAGATCTTTTCAGTAAGGGCGCCGGTGATGATTTCCATCCGGTCGCGCGCCGGTTCCACATATGCGCGGGCTGCGGTCCAGCGCTCGCCGCCTTTTTGCGTCACCTGATACAGGCCGAAGCCGTCCTGGCTCGCGCCGTTAAAGTCGGAATTGCGCGGCAACTGCAATTCTGCCGCCGCCTCTACAAAGGCTAGACTGCCCGCCTGTGGCCAATGCTGGTCCATGACGAACAGAGGCCCGCCTGCGCCATGGTAGGGGTTGGCGCCACGGGCATTGTCTTCGCACCGTTTAAAGACGGGCAGAACATCATCATAGGACCAACCGTCACAACCGAGCTCGGCCCAATTGTCATAGTCCCATTTATGTCCGCGAATATAGACCATCGCGTTGATGGCACTGGACCCGCCAAGGCCCCGGCCACGGGGTTGGTAACCGGTGCGTCCGTTCAGTCCCGTTTGCGGGACAGTTTCATATTTCCAGTTAGACGCGCCGCGAATGAAGGGCATGAATCCGGGCGTTTTGACCAGCATATTGTTATTGGTCCCGCCGGCTTCGATCAGGCAGACGGAATAGCGGCCGCCCTCGGACAGACGTCCGGCCACCGCGCTGCCAGCCGAGCCACCGCCAACCACGATGATGTCAAATTCGTCCATGCCATCTCCTCTTCGGGAGTGGGTTTAATCGGACGATTAACTGCTGGCAAGAGTGTAAATAAGGCTATTCTGCAGGCTGCTGCGTTTGCCGGTCCAGCCAGCGTTGGCGGATCGTGTCCGACGTGTCGCGGCTGTTGTCGTGGCTCCAGCCCGGTGGCCGCCACGCATAGGATAACTTATGTTTCCACGGTGCGGACCAGATGTCGCGGGCGATGCCAACCCATTCATGGAATACCGACCACAGCAGGTTGAATGTGCCGAGTTGCTTGACGATGCCATAGCGGATTTTCTCGCCTTCGACCTCTTCGGTGAAGGTGCCGAGCATCCGGTCCCAGATGATGAACACCCCGGCATAGTTGCGATCCAGGTAGCGCGGATTGGTGGCGTGGTGGACGCGGTGATGGCTCGGCGTGTTCATGATGAATTCGAACCAGCGCGGAAATTTGTAGATGGCCTCGGTGTGAATCCAGAATTGGTAGATCAGGTTGATCGCGCCGACAAACAGGATCATCGCCGGATGGAATCCGATAAAGACCAGGGGTAGGCGAAAAAGAAATGTGAAGGCGAAAAAGCCGGTCCAGGTCTGCCGCAGCGCGGTCGACAGATTATAATGCTGGCTGCTGTGATGGTTGACATGTGCCGCCCAGAACCAGCGGACGCGATGCGCGGACCGGTGAAAAACATAATAGAAAAAGTCATCCAGAACGAAGCAGGCAATCCATGCCCACCAGGTCCAGGGAATGGTCGTGATGCGAAAGCCATAGCCCCACATAGCAATGGCGAACATCGTTCCGCCAAAGAGCGCGCCGGCAACCGTGCTTCCGGTGCCCAGCGCCAGCGATGTCAGCGTATCGCGCGGTTCATATTTCTCAGGCGCATTCCGGCGAACCCACAGCATTTCCAGAATGACGAGCAGGATGAAGAAGGGAACGGCATAGTCGACAGGGCTGAACAGTTTTTCGGTCATGTGCGTAAATGCCTGAGGCCCGAGGCCCAATATTGCGCTTCTTTACCAAGGTTGAGCGTGACCCGGCCAAATGTCCGTTCGCCGGTGCCGACGGTCAGGAAATTCTGGTCCAGCCGTGTCTCGCTATGGTTGTCGAGCAAGCGGCCCGCAAAATGTGCACCATGGCGGCGGACCAGCAAATGGCGGCCTTGGGCATCGCGCATCAATGCGCCGATTCCTGCCTTGTCGATGGCGATATCGACCGGATCAAATCCGCAGATGATTTCATCGGCGATGGCGCGGGCCTGCTCTTCGCTGCGGATACGGACATCGCCGCCGAGCCCCAATTTCCGCGCGAACCAGGCCAGAAACAGGATGGCTGCGACTGACCCTGCCAACTTCAATATCTCGACGACTGCCGGTGTCATGAAGCGCGACCGCGGACCATATCCATCATCGCCGTCACGGGCGACAGATCATATCCTGCATCCGCCGCCTGTTCGCTCAAGACGGCGGGATGGTCGCCGCGGGACGCCCGGGCGAGGGCCCATAGCAAAGTTGAACGCGTGCCGGACCGGCAATAGGCAAGCACCTTGCCTTCGGCCTTTTCCAGCGCATCCGCCATGGCGGTGACCTGCCATTCGGCAAAACCTGCATGTGTCACCGGGATCGCTACATAGGCAAGCCCTGCCGCATTGGCAGCGGCTTCGACGTCGGCACCGGGTGTCTGGTCGGCAGACTCATCCTCCGGCCGGTTGTTGATGATAAGGGTAACGCCCAAAGCCGCCGCTTCGCTGACGTCGGCGACGCCAATTTGCGGGGCTACATAGATTTTATCGGTCAATTTTCTGAACATGGTTCGATCCATATTTTAATCGCGCATTTAGCACAAGCGGCCTGCATCATGCGATCGCCGCGAACTCGCGCACCACATCCAGAAACGCGTCGCCATAGGCATCCAGCTTGCGTGCGCCGACTCCGTTGACCAGCGCCATGTCCGACCGGTTGCGCGGTTTCAGCATCGCCATATCGCGCAACGTGCTATCGTGGAATATGACATAGGGCGGCACACCCGCCTCTTCAGCCAGTTCCCGCCGCTTTGCGCGCAGCGCGTCGAACAGCGGATCGCCGAGCGGGTTGCCGCCACCGCGTTCACGCCGCTTACGTCCGGTTGGCACAAGCGCAATCTCGACCTTTTTTTCGCCGCGCATGATCTGGCGTGCATCACCCGCCAGCTTGAGCCCGCCATGTTCATTGGCAACAAGGCTACCCCGCGCCTGCAACGCCCGCGCCAACGGCTTGAGCGACGTTGCTTCCTGGTCATCGACGATGCCGAACACCGACAATTGGTCATGCCCGAATTTCAACACCCGCTCGTCGCTTTTGCCGGTTAGAACCTTTTCCAGATGGCCAACGCCGAACAATTGCCCTGTGCGAAAGACAGCAGATAGCAGCTTTTGCGCCAGCTCCGTTGCGTCTTTGACAGCGGGAGCCTCCAGACAATTGTCACAATTGCCGCAGGTCTCCGGCGGATCTTCGCCAAAATGCCGCAGCAAGATCGCGCGTCGACAGCCATGGGTTTCGACGAGGCGCGACAGGGCATCGATACGCACCCGCTCCGCATCGCGCCGCTCTTCGGGTAGCTCGGCCAGGCGTTCGCGCGCGCGCGTAAAATCGCCTGCAGACCACAGCATATGCGCAACCGCCGGGTCGCCATCACGCCCGGCACGTCCGCTTTCCTGATAATAGGATTCGATCGATTTCGGCAGCCCTGCATGAACGACAAAGCGGACGTCGGGCTTGTCGATGCCCATGCCGAACGCAACCGTGGCGACCATGATCATATCTTCGGACGCGACGAAATCGGCCTGCGCTTTTGCCCGCACGCGCGGCTCCATTCCTGCATGGTAGAAGCGCGCGGTTCGTCCGGTCGCTGCGATCTGCGCTGCAATCTTTTCTGTCCGGTCCCGCGTTTGCGCATAGACAATGCCCGCACCATTCAGGGAGCGCACAAGCGACGCGACCCCGCCCTTGCCCCCGCCGTTCATGGCATAGCGGATATTGGGCCGGTCAAAGCCGGAGACGATGATCCCGTCGGGCGCAATGCCAAGCTGTTCGGCAATGTCTTCACGCGTATGGGCATCGGCTGTCGCGGTCAGGGCGAGGCGGGGAACATTCGGAAAATCATCCATCAACGGCCGCAAGAGCCGGTAGTCGGGACGGAAATCATGCCCCCATTCGGACACGCAATGCGCCTCATCAATCGCGAAAAGCGCTATTTTGCTTTCACGGAGCAGCCCCCGGAATTCGAAGCTGTTCGCCCGTTCCGGCGCGACATATAAAAGGTCGAGCTGCCCGTGCCGGAAGCGGTCCATCGTTTCGGCGCGATTATCGTCCGCCGATGTCAGCGTCGCTGCCCTTATACCAACCGCATCAGCCGCCCGCATCTGGTCATGCATAAGGGCGATGAGCGGGGAAATGACAATGGTTGTGCCGTCCATGATCACCGCCGGCAATTGATAGCAGAGCGACTTGCCTGCACCCGTCGGCATCACGGCCAGACTGTTCCGACCGTCAAGCACGCGGGCGACGACGTCTTCCTGAACCCCGCGAAAGGCGGGAAAGCCGAAGACACGGTGCAATATATCGGCAGTTTTGATCGGAGCAGGGGCGGTGGCCATCGCGCTAGGCTCTAACCCCGATATCTCGTTCAGGATAGACCGTGCTTCAACCATAGGCGACTCCGCTGTGGATAGTTGGGTCGCGGTAGAAGAAATAATGGGCGAACTGCTTTTGTAAATGATTGAGTGCGTGATTGGGTTTTCTGACCATCGGTCGATAAAGGCGCGTTGAGAGGTCTAGCTGGCTGTAACCGCTTCCTCTTCGACCTCATTCTGCTGCCGTGCCCACATCTCGGCATAGAGCCCACCCTTGGCCAACAGCTCGAAATGGGTGCCTTGTTCGGCAACTTGCCCCGCTTCCAGAACAAGTATGCGGTCTGCATCCACAATTGTAGAAAGCCTGTGTGCGATGATGATCGTGGTGCGGCGTACCGATATACGGTCGAGCGTCGACTGGATTTCTGCCTCGGTCCGGCTGTCCAGGGCGCTAGTTGCTTCGTCGAGGATCAGGATCGGCGGATTTTTGAGGAGTGTTCGGGCGATAGCCACACGCTGCTTTTCGCCCCCGGACAATTTTAGCCCACGCTCGCCAACCTTGGCCTCGTAACCTTCGGGCAGGGAGTTGATAAAGCTGTGGATCGCAGCACCGCGGGCGGCCTCCTCGATGGCCGGTTGATCGGCTCCTTCGCGGCCATAACCGATATTATAGCCTATGGTGTCGTTGAACAGCACAGTGTCCTGCGGCACAATTCCGATTTGGGAACGCAAAGAGCTTTGCGTAATCTGTCGGATGTCCTGACCATCAATCGTGATCCGTCCACCGGTGACGTCGTAAAAGCGATAGATCAGCCGCGCGATCGTCGATTTTCCCGCGCCCGATGGTCCAACAACGGCAAGCCGGCCGCCGGGCGGAATTTCGAAGCTCACACCTTTCAGGATCGGGCGATTTGCCTCATAGCCGAATTGCACATTTTCAAAGGCGAGTGCGCCGCCCCTGATGACCAGCGATGGAGCACCGGGGGCATCGACTATTTCCGGCGCTGTATCGATCAGATCAAACATCGCCGCCATATCGGTCAGGCCCTGGCGGATGGTGCGATACACCATTCCGAGCATATCCAGCGGCCGGAAAAGTTGCGCGAGCAGCGTGTTGACCGTCACAACATGACCAGTTGTAAACTGCCCCTGTGACCAGCCCCAAACGACATAGCCCATTGCACCTGCCATCATCAGATTTGTAATCAGCGATTGGCCGATATTCAGGATAGCCAGCGAATTTTCCGATTTTACCGCCGCATCGGCCCATTGGCTGACAACATGGTTGTAGCGGGCGGCCTCACGCTTTTCAGCGTTGAAATATTTGACGGTTTCATAGTTCAATAGGCTGTCGACTGATTTGGCGACCGTCTGGGTATCCAGTTCATTCATCTCCTCGCGCAATTTGTTGCGCCAGTTCGTGATGACCGCGGTAAAACTGATATAGGCGACCACCATCACCCATGTCGCCGCGACAAGGCCCCAGCCAAATTCAATCTGGAAATAGGCGGACACGAGGATCAACTCGAGCAGCGTCGGTGCAATATTGAACAACAGGAAATAGAGCATGATATCGATGCTCTTGGTACCGCGCTCAATGACTTTGGTGACGGCTCCTGTCCGCCGGTTCATATGGAACCGCATCGACAGATTATGCAAATGGCCAAAGACATTTTCGGCAAGTCGGCGCGTGGCGTCCTGCCCGACGCGTTCGAAAACGACATTGCGTAAATTGTCGAATAATACGCCGCTAAAACGCGCCCCTGCATAGGCCGCGACCAGCGCAATGGCGATGGCAACGCCATCTTCCATACCCGGAACCATACGGTCGACCGCAGCGCCATAAAGCCATGCCATGCTCAGCTGCACAAGCTTGGAAAGAACGACCAGAAGAAGAGCGCCGACGATGCGCACACGCAGCCCGAATTGGTCCTTTGGCCATAAATAGGGCAGGAACCGCCGCATGACGGCGAAATCGGGTTTGGTATCGGTCGGAGTTTCTAAAGGCGGCACCCGCGCCATATAGGCAGGCGGCGGCCAATAACAAAGGGTCTTTGGTGCCTTAGCCCCTGCCCGTCAGCAACAGCCAGGTCGCGATCACATTCATGCCCGTATAGGCGGCATAAAAAAGGGTGATCAGTACGGAGCCCTCGTTCGCCAGCCACAACGCCCCGATCAGCAACGCCAGTTCAATGGCATAGCTGCCATAGGGACCGATATGTTTGCCAAAATAGCGCTTGGTATCCTCGACAAAGGGATGTCCCGATTCCACCACGGCCTTGTGCATCGCGAAATTTGCAACGCCCAAGAGAAAACCGATAATCAGCAGCATGGGTAAGGCTTCACGGCCCTTGGCGGATAGCCCGCGCCTCGTTCCGTTCCGATTGCCGTTCGAGCGCAACCTTAATCATCGCGATGATAGGATCGGCAAGTGCGAGTCCCAACACGCCGAATAAGGCACCGAACAGAATCTGGGCGCCCAATACCAGCGCCGGCGCGAGATCGACCGCACGCTTGGCCACCATCGGGACAATCAGATATCCATCCACCATCTGCACCACGAAATAGACGAAAATGGCATAAAGGCCGACATCAACCCCTGCGGAAAAGCCGACGAGTATGATGAGGGCGCCCGATACGATGGCACCGATATTCGGGAGAAACGCCAGCAAGCCGGTAAGTATGCCCAGCAACGCGGCCATAGGCACGCCGCCGAGGCTTAACAGGATCCACGTGCCGAAACCTTCGACCGCCATGCCGAGCAAGCGTCCGGCCATCAGCCGGCGCAGCACACGCCCGATCTTCTCGGCAGTTCCATAGAAATGCTCGCGTTCTGCAAGTGGCAACATCCACGCTACACCGCGTTCGTACATCCGAGGCTCCGCAGCAATAAAGATGGCGAGCACCAGCATCATGGCCATGTTGGTCAGCGTACCGACAACCGAAGATACGGCGGCCGTCACGCGCCCGACCGAGTTCAAAATCTGCGTGCCGAAACCTTTGACATCGTCGGCCGAGATGTTGAAGCCTGCCGCTGCAATCTGGTTGCCGATGGTCTCGATTTGCTTTTCGACAATCGCCTGGAGACTGGCCGCTTGCGATGCCAGTTCGGACCCCGTGAAAACAAAGGTCCAGTAAATGAAGCCGAATACGGCGAGCACGACGATTGTCAGGCGAAAACCGCGCGGAATAGGCAGAACCCGGCCTAGCAGCCGCGCGCCGCCATCAAACATGGCGGCCAAAACAAGCCCGCCGATAATCAGCAATATGGGCTGTGCCAGCCAGATCAGCGCGACAACCAAAGTTGCCATGCCGATCCACACGGCTGCCTTCTTCAACTCGCTGCGGACGAGCGGATCATATAGTTCGGTTGGCCCGACCTCTTCGCGAAAGGTGTCGGTGGCAGGTGCTTCCGCCTTGCGCGGCGCGCGGGCTTTGCGCGGCTTTGCGGCGACAGCGTCATTCATTCGGTTTTGCCTTTTGCGGACGCAGGCTGGTTCCGGCGCGATCGCCCCGAAGTGAACTCACCCATGTCGCGGGATTGAGTGTGGTGCTACCATCGACCGAGAAGGTGATGATTTCAGCCCGGCCACCCAGACGGTCCCAGGAAACAGGGCCGCCTAAACCCCCCAGTTCAGAGGCGACGCGGCTGTCCGAGCTGTTGTCACGGTTGTCGCCCATCAGGAATACATGACCCGCCGGAACCTTAACCGGCCCCATATTGTCCGTATCGCGGCGGCGGGCATCGATCGTGTCATACTGGACACCATTGGGCAGCGTTTCGCGAATGATCGGCAGATGACATGTCATTTTGCCATCGGCTTCACGGGTCAGTCTGCCGGGAAAATCATAATCATTGCAGGGGCTGTTGGCGTCCACCGGTAATATCAGATTGGGCTGGGTGTCCTGTTTGACGGGCTTTCCATTCAGAAAAATTTGCCCCTCACGCAGCTCGACCACATCGCCCGGCAGGCCGATGACCCGCTTGATCCAGTCCTGATATTTGCCCTTGGGGGTGAGGATGACGATATCACCGCGTTCAGGCAACTTGCCCCAAACCCGTGTGTTGCTCTCAGGCAGGGGAACGGCAAGCGCCTCGACCTCTTCACGCAGCACAAGCCAGCGAAATATAGCAACGGGGTTGGGAATAGTCGGGGAAACATGGCTCCAGCCATAGGGATATTTCGACACGAATAGGCGGTCACCCACAAGCAATGTCGGCATCATCGAAATCGACGGAATGTAAAAAGGCTTGGCGATGAAGCTGTGGAAAGCGAGTACCGCGATAAGAAGCCAGAACATACCCTTGATTTCGGCCCAAAGCGATGCCGCCCAGCTCCGCTTCTCTGGTGTCGAAGCGGGTGGAGTGGCGGGATTGCTGTTTTCGGTTGTCAAACTGCTCATACCTTTTGTGCTGGAAGCGCCTCTATGATTACAAATGCCTGCGCCCATGGATGGTCATCGGTGAGCGTCAGATGAATATGCGCTTCATAGCCGCTTGGAATCATTGCGTCGAGCCGCGCTTTTGCTCCACCCGAAAGCGCCAAAGTTGGTGCGCCCGATGGTGCATTGACAACGCCGATGTCTTTCATGAACACGCCGCGTTTGAACCCTGTGCCCACGGCTTTGGAAAAAGCCTCTTTGGCCGCGAAGCGCTTGGCGTAGGTGCCGGGCTTTGTGAACGGACGCTTTGCCGCCTTGGCGCGTTCGACGTCGGTAAAGACCCGTTTTTCAAATCGTTCACCGAACCGCTCAAGCGAATTGGCGATACGCTCAATATTGCACAGATCGGATCCCAGGCCGATTATCAACGTGCCATATCCATCAGCATACGCATTTTGCGGACACTTTCTTCAAGACCGATAAAGATGGCTTCACCGATCAGATAATGACCAATGTTGAGCTCGGCGATCTGCGGGATCGCGGCGATGGGCTGGACATTGTCGAAGGTCAAACCATGACCTGCATGGGATTCGATGCCATTTTTTGCCGCAAGCGCGGCCGCATCTGCAATCCGGCGCAGCTCGGCCTCGGCCCCTTCGCGATCGCCATCGAGCAGCAGATGGGCATATTTACCTGTGTGGAATTCGACAACGGGGGCTTTGAGCTGGATCGCAGCATCAATTTGCCGGGCGTCGGGTTCGATGAACAGGCTGACGCGGATGTTGGCTTCGCGTAACCGGGTCACCATCGGCGCCAGCTGATTATGCAGACCGGCCGCATCCAGCCCGCCTTCTGTTGTGCGCTCCTCGCGCTTTTCGGGCACGATGCACGCGGCGTGCGGCCTGTGGCGCAAGGCAATGGCGAGCATTTCTTCGGTTGCGGCCATTTCGAGGTTCAGCGGCAGGCTCGTCGCCGCCATGATCCGTTCAATATCGGCATCGCGAATATGACGTCGGTCCTCGCGTAAATGCGCAGTGATACCGTCGCCGCCAACATGAGCGATGATTTCGGCCGCGCGGACGGGGTCAGGATGGTCGCCTCCCCGCGCGTTGCGGATGGTGGCGACATGGTCGATATTGACCCCGAGGCGCAGCGGGGCCGTCATGCTGCCATCCGGCTGCCGGGCTTTACGGCCGGGATGCTGGCGAGATCGGAAGGCACCTCATCTGCGGCGTATGTCGGAAAATTCAGCTGGATCAGGGGATAGAAGGGCACGCCCAGATCGGCTGTCCCTGCGGAACGGTCCACCACTGCACCTGCGGCGATTACTTCGCCCCCGGCCTCTTCAATGGCCTTGATCGCTTCGCGAGACGAGAGGCCGGTGGTGACGACATCTTCCATCATCAATATCTTCGCCCCGGGAGCAATCGAAAAGCCCCGGCGCAGCCCGAATACACCGTCAGGGCGTTCAACGAACATCGCGTCAACGCCCAATGCGCGGCCCATTTCATGGCCTATGATAATCCCGCCCATGGCAGGTGAGATCACTGCCTGAATTTCGCTGCGGACTTCGCGTGGCATTTTCTGCGTGATCGCAAGCGCTATGCGGGCGGCCCGATCTGGATTCATCAGCAACCGCGCACATTGCAGATAATGTGCACTGTGGCGCCCTGAGGAGAGGAGAAAATGCCCCTCCAGAAGGGCTTCGGCATTACGAAATTCGGACAGGATTTCATCTTCGGTCATGGAAATGGGAACGTCCCTTTTGAGTGATTGCCAATTTATGCAAGTCTGGCGTGTTTGATTGCATTGGCAAATAGGTGGAAAAGCTAAGCAAATAAATGCTAAAAATCTTTAATCGACCGCTTGAGGCTTCGGAAAAGCGCGCCTATAGGTCGCGCGAGTCCGGCAGACTGAGGTTTGGTCGGAACTGCGCAATGTTCCTGCGCCGCACCAAGAATACGGGGCCAAGTTGATGAATATGTTGAAGAAAATCCTGATTGTCCTTGCTGCAATGACGATGCCGTCATTGGCCATGGCGCAAACGGCGAATCCCGCCCCTGCGCCTGTGACCAAGGAAATTGCCGCACCCGTTGTGGCAACGCCTGCTGCTGCAGTACCCGAAACCGCAGCACCTGCTGCGTCTGCCGAGGCTGCTGCTCCAAAATCCATGGACGGTTCTTTGCCGGGCTACACCCCGATGAAACCGACCGAAGGTATTGGCATGCCAAAACCTAAAGAAATCGATTTTCAGGAACAGTTCAGCGAAAATGGCCAATATGCCAAATGGATCAACAACAGCATCTTGCTGCCGATCATCACCGTCATCTCGCTCTTTGTATTGGGGCTTTTGCTCTGGGTAATCATCCGGTTCAACCGCCGTGCCAACCCGGTACCGTCGAAAACGACGCATAACACGTTCATTGAAATCGTGTGGACACTCGTCCCCGTTTTGATTCTGTTGGGAATTGCCTATCCATCACTTGATCTCCTGGCAAAGCAGTTCAAGCCTGCGCCGGCAGATGCCGTTACCATCAAGGTGACCGGTTATCAGTGGTATTGGGGCTATTCCTATCCGGATCATGGTGGGTTCGAAGTCGTATCCAATATGCTGAAGGAAAAAGGCGACGTCGCGCCTGGCGAGCGTTTCCGCACTGAAAATGACGGTCCGGGCCAGTTGGCTGTAGATAATCGTATGGTAGTTCCTGCCGGCGTACCGCTTCGTATTCAGACAACTGCGGCTGATGTTATTCACGCCTTTGCGGTGCCATCGCTTTGGTTCAAACTGGACGCGGTCCCCGGTCGCCTGAACGAAAAGTCACTCACAATTACAAAGCCAGGTGTTTATTTCGGGCAATGTTCGGAGCTTTGCGGCGCGCGTCATGGTTTCATGCCGATCGCTGTGGAGGCTCTGCCTCCTGAAAAATTCGCAGCATGGGTAAAGGCACAAGGCGGGCAAATGCCCGGTGAAGCCGCGGCAGCTGCCGCGTCACCTGCACCTGCTGTCGCAGCAACACCCGCTGCCGCTGCAACCACTCCAAGCGCTGCGCCTGCCGCAGCCGTAACCAAGTAAAAGGCCAGACTGATGACAACCATTGCTGCTACGGGCGCCGACCTTCACGCACATGACCATCATGATGCGGATCATAAGCCGGGCTTTTTCGCCCGCTGGTTCATGTCCACAAACCATAAGGATATTGGAACGCTTTACCTGATTTTCGCGATTTTTGCCGGTATTGTCGGCGGCGCGATTTCGGGTCTGATGCGCATGGAGCTGGCTGAGCCAGGCATTCAATATCTGCAAAGCTGGGCATCAATGATGGCCGGCAAAGACGCCTCGATGGATGAGGCCTATCATATGTGGAACGTGTTGATTACCGCGCACGGCCTGATCATGGTGTTCTTCATGGTTATGCCCGCGATTATCGGCGGTTTCGGTAACTGGTTCGTACCCTTGATGATTGGTGCGCCGGACATGGCGTTCCCGCGTATGAACAACATCAGCTTCTGGCTGACTGTTGTGGCATTCATCATGCTCCTGGGTTCGAGCTTCGTGCCGGGTGGTACAGGTCTCGGGGCCGGAACAGGCTGGACGGTATATGCACCGCTTTCGACGTCGGGCTCGGTTGGCCCGGCTGTCGATATGGCGATTTTCTCGCTCCACCTTGCAGGTGCTGCATCTATTCTGGGTGCAATCAACTTTATCACGACGATCTTCAACATGCGTGCGCCGGGCATGACCCTGCACAAAATGCCGCTGTTCGTATGGTCTGTGCTGGTAACGGCGTTCCTGTTGTTGCTTGCTCTGCCTGTGCTCGCAGCAGCCATCACCATGTTGCTCGTCGACCGTAACTTTGGCGGTGCATTCTTCGATGCATCGGCAGGTGGCGATCCAGTGCTTTATCAGCATCTCTTCTGGTTCTTCGGTCATCCCGAAGTGTACATCATGATTTTGCCGGGCTTCGGCATCATCAGCCAGATCGTTGCAACCTTCAGCCGCAAGCCGGTCTTCGGTTATCTCGGCATGGCCTACGCAATGGTCGCCATCGGCGTTGTTGGCTTCGTTGTTTGGGCGCACCACATGTTCACCACGGGCATGAGCGTCGATATGAAGATGTACTTCACCGCAGCAACCATGGTCATTGCCGTTCCAACCGGGATCAAGATCTTCAGCTGGATCGCAACGATGTGGGGCGGTTCGGTTAGCTTCAAGACCCCGATGGTCTGGGCCATGGGCTTCATCTTCATGTTCACCGTTGGTGGCGTGACCGGTGTAGTGCTCGCAAATGGTGGCCTGGACGATAACCTGCATGATACTTATTATGTGGTCGCCCACTTCCATTATGTACTTTCGCTGGGTGCGGTGTTCTCTTTGTTTGCCGGTTTCTACTACTGGTTTGGCAAGATGTCCGGCCGCCACCTCAACGAGTTTTTGGGTCACCTGCACTTCTGGGTGTTCTTCATCGGCGTGAACGTCCTGTTCTTCCCGATGCACTTCCTCGGAAACTCCGGCATGCCGCGTCGTTACCCTGACTATCCGGAAGCTTTTGCTTACTGGAATGGCGTCGCGTCGACAGGCTATGCCATCATGGCTGTCGGTGTGCTGATCTTCTTCATCAACGTCTTCTGGTCTTTGGCCGCCGGACGTCGTGCGGAAGAAAATTATTGGGGTGAAGGTGCGACCACGCTCGAATGGACGCTTTCGAGCCCGCCGCCTTATCACCAGTTCGAAACACTTCCGGTCATCAAGTAACCGGAATGCATCCTCCACTCCTGCCTCGTTGAATATCAACGGGGCAGGACAGGAATTAGATTATGACAACGGCTACGCGAAATATCTCCCTGCCAGCGGAATGGCGTGATTTCTGGGCGTTGACCAAGCCCCGGGTGATGTCGCTTGTTGTCTTCACCGCATTATGCGGCCTTTTGGCAGCCCCCGGCCATATTCATCCGGTGATCGGTTTTACCGCCATATTGTGCATTGCATTGGGCGCTGGAGCCTGCGGTGCGCTGAATCAATGGTATGAAGCCGATGTCGATGCC
>ERZ795061.2106-NODE-2106-length-18623-cov-5.589293_pt1 | contig 18623 bp, 30 predicted proteins | sample MGYA00375145_ERZ795061 | MGnify/ENA primary metagenome ERZ795061 (study PRJEB30190, sample SAMN05720144) | anaerobic digester metagenome | isolation source: active sludge of municipal wastewater-treating anaerobic digesters | place: USA | collected 2014-12-22 ... | reverse complement strand
TAATTAAGAGTCAGTTGCTCTGCCAGTTGAGCTACAAAGGCAATGAGATGCCAACAGGAGTCGAACCTGCTATAGAAGTTTTGCAGACTTCTGCCTAGCCGTTTGGCTTTAGCATCATAAGGTCAGGATGAGTGGATTTGAACCACCGACCCCCGCATCCCAAATGCGGTGCGCTACCATTGCGCCACACCCTGAAAGTACCCCTATGTGGAATTGAACCACAATCGCCTATTTCGTAGACAGGCATCCTTATCCTTTAAACGATAGGGGTATAGTGCCAACATACGGATTTGCACCGCAGACCTTCTGTTCTTCAAACAGACGCTCTACTACCTGAGCTACATTGGCTTAAGAGGAGAGAGGGGGATTCGAACCCTCGTGGACTTTCGCCCTAGTTGTTTTCAGGACAACCACTATAAACCACTCAGACATCTCTCCAAAGGCGGGAATGACGAGAATTGAACCCGTGCTATGATATTGACAGTATCATGTGTTAGCCACTACACTACACTCCCATTAGGCGGAAAGAAAAGGATTCGAACCTTTGGTAGAAAGTTATTCTACATTCGCTTAGCAGGCGAACCCGATAAACCACTCTGGCATCTTTCCTATGTGGACTACAAGGGAATCGAACCCTTCTTTCCTGCTTGCAAAACAGGCACACGCCCACTATGTTAGTAGCCCATAAGTGCGTAGTGAAGGATTTGAACCTCCGAAGCCTCTCAACATCTGATTTACAGTCAGACCCCTTTAGCCACTTGGGTAACTACGCTTAGTACCCCCACAGGGACTCGAACCCTGAACTCACGGATTAAAAGTCCGTTACTCTACCAGTTGAGTTATGAAGGTGCAGGAGCAGATGCCGAAGTCTTGCACTCGGATTTCCTCGTTACAAAGGAGGTATAATGTCTATTTATATCACACCTGCTTGTACTATTAATTATAGCATAAAAGTATTATTTTGTCAAATTAAGGTGCAGATGCTTGGACTCGAACCAAGAACTTTTTGTATATCAGACAAATGCTCTTCCAGTTGAACTACACCTGCAAAGGCTCTGGATTAAGGATTCGAACCTTAAACTCTTCGGTTAACAGCCGAATGTTCTTCCATTGAACTAATCCAGAATGTGTTACTAAAGCAGAACCCCGCACACCGAATTAACTCGGCAGGTTGTTCTGCAACTCCCATTATAGCTATAGACGTATCACTACGGCTACGGATGCTCAACCTACGCATGGTAGGCGAGGCTATCACTGCGAGTAGTAAGGCATTTGCGAAGATTGAAAGATGTCCTACTAGTCGCAGGGGTTATATCGCTACTGGTAGTCGAACAAAGCGGGATTCGCAAGGATAAGTCTGATTACCAGCAGGTAAGACTATAACTATGGCTAGCAGTTTTACACCATTTTAGTACAAAAGCACATCAGGCAACTGTGGTTAGCAGACGGTCAAACCGACTAGCACGGCAGTATTAGGGCAACCACGCCCCACGTTTCCCTCTAACTCATAGTTATAAGAGAGTGATAGGGGGCTTGAACCCCTGACTATTGGTTGGAAGCCAATTATGTTTCCACTACACTAACCACTCATAAGTATATTATACACTAAAATTATTAGTTTGTCAATATACTCAATTCTACTAAATATTACTTAATAAACAGATATTTTTTAACTACGGACAAAACCAATTCATTTACAGCAGTATAACTTGGATAAACTGGCGGACAGTAATTATAAAAATTTTCCATATTGTTTTGCCAAATTTTCAAGATATCACTACTAAGTTCCACATAATCATTGAAAGTTCTTTTTCCTGTTTTATACTCCATCAGAATATATTTATGTATATCATCTTCTAAATAGAGTAAGGAACGTTCCATACTTTCACCGTGCATATATTTAATAAGCGTTGTTAAACTTTTCAAAGCCTGAGCCGCAGTCTTACCAGAAAATTCTTCACCACGTGCATTTCTGCTTTTCAGTTTCTTATCCAACTGATAGAACATGCCCATCGTTGAATTTTTGAAGTTAAATAAATTCATTTGAGAAAGCAGTTCTCTATTCTTAAACAAATAATCAAATTCTTCAAAATAAAATGTCTTTTTAGAAAACAATATTTCCAATGTTGTTGGATTTGATTTCCACAGCATTTCAGGAAGTTTTCTGATATCGTACACAGCATAGTCAAAGGTTGAGGTCTTTCCAGTTGCAGAAAAGAATGGACCTTTATATAAATCTTTTACTGTTGGAAGAACAAAAAATTTGTAGTCTAAATCACTTTCGGGTGTTGCTAATCCTTGATTTACACTTCCAACTAAACAAGATATTAAACATGGTCTTTCTTCAAATATTTCAAGCATAGTATTCTCCTTTACAAAAAGTTATGTAGGGCGAAAGAGATTTGAACTCTTATGATTTTATTCGCTAGTTTCTAAAACTAGTGCGTCTGCCAGTTCCGCCATCGCCCCTATTATTCTATTATTATATCATAAAATTAAGTATCTGTCAATATATCCCTTTTTGGATACGGCTTTACTAAATGAGATATTGCGTTCAAATGTTTTTTGTTATTGGCTCTGAATAAAAAATATCTTCTTTTGCTCATTTGAGGAACAAATTTTATATCTGGATACTGTTCTAAAAGTTTTACTTTACTGCGTGTTCCAAATTTTGCTTTTATAGACCTAGAACCATATAGTTTTCCATCAAGTAAAACCCCTATTCTTGGGCGTTCAACACCGTCTTTTTCTCGCATTGAGCCTACATAATAAAAATTACACGCCTGATAAATAGTGCCTATTTCACCAGCTAAGGGGTCTACTGTTGCCGTAACTACTTCATATTTTTTTGGCAAAAGTTTAATAGCACCCATAATGAGTTTGCTATTTGTGTTTTTTGGAGTCCAATGTAAACATACACCTCTTGATAGAAGTATCATTTTTCCAGTAAAACCATATTTATCCCAAACTCCTGTATTTTCAGAGTATTCTGCCCCGAATACTACTACGCCACCACAAATATCTTCAAAGAAAATGCCATAATAATATTGAGAAATGGCGGGCATACATCCTAGCCACTCATATTCAGTAATTATCTTAGAGGCAAGTTGCCTATCGACTTGCCTCACCTCTGCATTTTTTAAGTTTAAATCTAAATGTTCCCAATATGGATGACTTTGTTCTTCTTTCGCTTTCTCAACTCGTTTTAAATATTGCCATGCAGTATTATTTACATCTAACTCATATCTAGTTTTCATATTTACTTTCTATATCTGATAAAAAATACTAACCCCAAACATACTAATCCCAATCCAAAAAATATGAATTGCATATTCCAAACCACACTATTAACTGAACTTAATATTCTACTACCACCTGTTACAGGAAGTAAAACTTCTGGTGTGCCAGATGGCGGTTCAAACGTAGCATAAGTGGGTGTCTTTTTAATTTGAGGCGTTCCTGTTACAGTTTCTGTTGGTGTTTCAGTTACAGTTTCCGTAGGGGTTTCAGTCGGCGTTTCCGTTGCAGTTTCGGTAGGAGTTTCAGTTACCTTATCTACAAGCAAGAAAGACGCATGACTTAGTTCCTGATAAGCATTTCCATTAGGATTTAGAACCGTGCTTTCAACAGTAAAACTATTTTGGGGCGGTTCTACAACACCGTAGATAACTGTGGTGCTTGCTTTATAACACCATTCAGAAATTAGTTTACCGTCTGGGGCGGTAAACGTATAAGTCAAACCAGATAACCCATCTACTTTCTCCCAACCCCCAGAATTGGGGCAGGTTTCCTGACCATTTGCTGATGCAAAACTAATACCAAAAAACATAATAGCAGAGCATAGCAAAATAAAAGCAATAAATTTTTTCATAATAAACCTTTCTATAGTACAGTATATTTTTCTATTTGAAGAGTAGAATGTGTATCTGCTTTATGATTTATCCATGCCGTCTTTACCACTCCGCTGGGTATTTTGACAACAAGACAAATATCATAATCTTGACTAACAGGAACTCTATATAAAATTTTTCCAAGTTCCCCATTCTCTTTTATACCCACCTCAATAATTTTACTTATATTAGGTGAAATTGCTTTAGGCATTAAACTTCTTGAAAGACCATATTTGAAGAAATCTTTTTTCAGTTCAAATCTTGCATGTGCAGTATAAGACAAGGGGAACTTGTTTCTAGGATAATTTGCGTTTGGCAAACCAAGTTGATAATGATAAAGTCGCATATAATCTCCTTTGCAGTTTCAATTTCTTTATCATTCAATTATAACATAATTGCTTGGTGTTGTCAAGCACTAACTTTTTCGATAGGTACTGGTAGGTGTTGATAGGTAGGTTAGTTGGTTGGTTGCAAACAAGATAACCCATGCTTTCAACAGTTCAAAGATACTATCTTGTGTACAGGGCAAGAAACTAAATAGCCCTGTGCAGGATAGACCAAAGATGATGGCAGTAACGAATAGCGAAAAGCCAGCCATTACAAGACCACGCCACTTCTTATCCAAGATATTGTAATACCAATTTGCTACTGGTGCAACATAAGTGGTAATCAAACTGATACCAATACCTACACCTGCCAAAATGAGTTGCATAACTTCTGTCATAATTTCTCCTAATTTTGTAGACGTATTTCTTCGTAAAACACGTCTAAATGTGAATATAGATTTTCTAACGAGCCGAGATTATAAATTATATCTTTATAAAAGTATTCAAAATCCTTTAATGAAGTTTCACTAATATCATTTGCTTGCGGAGTTCCAGTTAGTAATTCTAGCTGTGGTGCAATGATTCGTACTAAGTGAAGTTTATATCCCATATTATAAAGATAAACAGCCTCATTAGGAAATCGCCAATCATCTATGCAGACTATATCACTTTCCGATATAGTCTGTTCGATTTTACGTTGTGCATTTGCTACCCAGATATCTGGGTTATACTCCCTGCCAGCCTTACCTATAGCCTGTAAAAGTTCCCTGCCTTTTGTATCCTTAAGTCCATCCCAGCCCATAGAACTGGCTACTTCTTTAACACCACTAGCAAAAGATAAAACTGGTGTTTTATATTTTTCATGTGAGTATTTTGCGCTAGTGGTTTTACCTACCCCTGCCTTACCAGAAAATAAAATTATTTCAGGAACGTACATCCTCTAAAATCCCTTCTAAAACCTTTGGGCTTATGAAACCATGTTTCACGAAAAAACTAATCAATAGTATCATAGTATCTGCACTAAGGATGATAGAGTCTTTTCCTAATATGAAAAATCTAGCCCCTTCGTTCTGTTTTATAACATATTCTTTTGGTAAGATTTCTAATACAGTTAGTTTTTCGGTCATGGTTTTCCTTTTAGATACTAGTCTTTCCCCATTTACGGAATGGTTCGACTTTCTTATGTAGTTTTTCTAGGATTTCTACATCCCCGATATTGTGTTCAAGAACATAACCTAGTGCTTCTTTATCACCATACTTAGCCTTGCGCCAGAATTTGCGTTCAAGCGGGGTTTTACCTTGAATATTAAAATAATCACAGGTGGCATCAAGTGAACGTCTGCTTAAGCAAGCGAACTTAGATTTGATTGTCCCATACAAATCGTATGAGTACAATTCCCCGTAAGAAGGAAATTCAATATCATAATGCAAACTTTTTGCACGAATGTATGGGATATCAAAGTGGAAATCCCCACCGAAATAAGTTACAACAATCTTGTAATTACGCAACTGGTTCACCAAAGAGCGTACTATTCGTTCATCTTCTTTTCCAGAGAAAAGTTCTTTTTGCGTTACCACATCATAGACTGTTTCACCATCTCGTTCTTTAATACACCAAGATAGCATTGTAGAAAAATCTACTTTCAAGCCATCGGATTCGATATCTAAATATCCAATCTTCAATCCCTTTTCCTGATACCACGGAATCGTCTTATCCTGTCGGTTATCGATAACATTTCCGCTTGCAAAACATGCTGGGTGTTCTTCCACGTTATGACGATGTGAACACTTTACGGCATTTATTATTCCTTTTATCATTATTTGGTACTCCATTTCCTTTTTGAGTTGAGAAATTCTTTTGCCCGTTGTAGTTGCACTTTATTTAGGTTATGGCTTTTTAGTAGGCTCTCATCGCTAAATTCTTCACCAAGATAATTTGTTAATAAATTGCACAGGTCAAAAAATCGTTTCATTACATACGGTCTATTAGAATTGAGAAGTTCAGCAAGATTTTCCCAAGACGGATTTTCTCCAACTAGGTGCAGTAGAATTTTATCTTTCTGCCCAATCAGTTTTAAATTTTCCAACTTAGTAATAGCGCAGTTGATAGATAACAATTTCTCAAAATCATCATCTTCAATATCAGTATCTATTTTGTTTTCTATTGCTAATCTTCTCATTAGTATTGATTCAACTATGTAACCCATCTTCTTTTTCCAAGCATAAATCTTTAAAATTACACATATAACATGCTTTATTAAATATTCCACTTCTATAAAATAATTCAGACCGTATTTGAATTATTATTTTAGGTATCATATCCAATAACTCTTTTTCGTTCATTTCTGGTTTCTTCAATGGTACTAATTCTGGTTCAGATAAATTTACGTAGAAAACAGCCACAGGGTATTTATTGTACATTCTTTTATAAGCATGTCTATATAATAAGAATTGAATGTCTGTATCTATGTTTTTTATTGCCCTAGAAGAAGTTTTCCAGTCCAGAATAATACCAGAAGATAGAACCCTATCCATTTTTCCAACAAGAAAAGCATCTGTATCTATCTTGATTTTGAAATCTTGCTCTATGACATCATCTTCTGATAACAAAGGCGTGATATTCAAATCAAGATAATTTCGCAAAGCAAAGATGAACGTTTGTCTATTTACTGGATTAGAAAGTTCTTGGGCGCAAGTTTCTATCTTATCTATAAATTCTGATTTTTCCAGCAATGCCCATTTTTCCAAAAAAGAATGTACTGCCAGCCCAACAATCTGAGCATCAGAAGTTTTTGCCTCTAAGGAATTAGTAACCCGAAATCTGTATCTTTGCGGACAAACTAGAAAGTCCTTGATACCAGACGCACTTAGGTAAATCATAACAACTGACCAGTAGCCCGATTATTGGCAGATTCAGTTCTATAGATTTCAAACTGTTGCTTAAAAATTTCCCAAGTCAAACGTGCTTTTTCTAGTTTAGCGGTTACTTCTACAAGTTCCTGTCGTAAAGCAATCAGTTCACCAGTAAAGCCCTGATACTTATAGGTTGATTCAATAAACGCCATAGAAGGCGGTTTTCCACCTTGAAAGAACTCTGGCTGGCTAGTAGCCTTTTTGACCACTTCACTTTCTTCAAATTTAATCTTAACTTCCAGCAAACCCTTTTGTCTTGACAATTCTACAATATCATTTGCTACGGTTTCCAACATATCAAAATCTGGAATTTTCATATTCATCTAGCCTTTCTTTTAGTTTTATATACGAATTTACAACATTTAGGATGGTTTCATCTGGGTATTTTGAATTATTTACTACGTGTAATTCTTCTTTCCACCATATAGGCGAGAACTGTAAATTCTCTTCAAACCCTTCAAAACCTGTTCGTTGTTTTAGTGTGTATCTAACTTCCTGAGTATTGGTTTCTAAAAAATCAGCGATTGTAGAATTGCTAAAACCTTTGGCGCATAATTCTATAATATTAAAATCAGCCACCAAATCAAAGTATTCATCTGGATAGCCAGAAGAGTTACTTAGTTTCTTTTTTATTTCTTTCCATGTCAGCGACTTGTTCATATAGAAGGTTTAGTTCCTCCTGCAATTCTGTATGCCAGTTAATGAGGCGGGAAAACCATTCTACATCCATAACAATAAAATTCTTTACACCAGACTTAGCACCGTCAAAGTGTCCAACAACTGCTGGAATAGAATAAGTGTTTTCAGCCTCTTCTGCTATTTTATCCAGCCATTCCTTTTTTAAGGTGAATTGTTTTGTTTCTTTATTTTTAGAATTATTATATCCAGTTTTTGCCTCAAGCCTGAATTTTTTAGGGAAGTTGTCAATCTCTCCTATGACATCTCCGCACAGGAGAGATTCACCCATACTAGTTCCTATAGCACCAGAACCCGGTACTCGTTTGAACTTACTATTATTTATTTTTTCTTGAAATAGTTTTACAACTATCGACTCAAAATGTGAGCCTTTATTTTTGCTGTTTACCATAATCTCCACTAAATGACCCGATACGTGAAGTAGCACCATCGTAGGTCAGTAATATAGTTTTTAGACTTGTGTAACGCCCCTTTCTGATGATAAATTCCATTTGACCTTGATTTTTAGTTGGGTCATAATAATCATCCCGATAGAGCATTGCTACTAAGTCGGCATCTTCTTCCAAGTTCCCAGATTGACGTAAATCAGATAAAGCAGGTCGTTTATCGGGTCTGGATTCCACATTACGATTAATCTGAGATAGCAATACGATTCCAATATTCAGAGCCTTTGCTAATTTCTTTAACCTAGCTGTGATTCTACCCAGTTCGTGAGTTTGGTCATCCCCACGCTCTGACATCAACTGCACATAATCTATAAAGACAAGATTTACATCACGCAGTTGAACGAATTTCTTAATAGTAGTTTCCACATATTTTATGTCCGCATAAGAATTGGTGTCTATATAAATAGGCAAGTGTTTTATATTATCTATACCTTCTCTAAGGGTTGTAAGTTGCTCTTTACTTAATAGACCCATTTCAATATCCGTAGTATTGATTCCAGCCTCAATACCTAGAAGCCTCTCTAGTAAAGCCTGCTTTGGCATTTCAAGCTCAAAAATCAAAGCTCGATTACCTTGCATAGTTGCATTTCTCAACATATTTACAATTATCTGAGTTTTGCCCATGCCCGGTCTGCCTGCTAATAGCCAAAGATGACCTTTCCCGATTCCATTAGTTCCCAAATCAATGTCTTTTATACCAGTAGAAATACCGCTTATACCGGGGTTTTCTATTTTCTCTTCAATTATTTTAAGACCAAGAGTTGAGTAATCTAGTAAACTAACAGTATCTTCGCCACCATAAGAAGTTTCTAGCAATTCAGTTGTCTTTTGAATATCATCAATAATAGTATTGATGTCCTCACCAGCAGAAAGCCTAGAAGAAATTTCACCAGCCTTTGAAAGCATGATTCGTTTCTTATAGTCATCTTGTACCTGTCGTACAAATTCTGGAAGATTGTCTTGATTATAATCTAATGAATAAATATAATTTATGACTTCTTCTCCACCAGCATTTCCTAACTTACCTTTAGAAGATAAGTGATTGATTAATAAATTTTTATCTGGATACAACCCCTGACCTAACAACTCAGAAAAACTACTGTATAGGATTTGGTATCCAGTAGATGAAAACATATAATTTTTAAGGTTCTCTAACGAATATCCTAAATCAGGATGTTTCAACAAAATACTTAAAACGGCTAATTCACTCTCTTGATTGAACAATGTTTTTACCTACCTTTCTGGCTTTGTTTAGTTTTTGGACTAGTTCATCTGGATTGAAATAAACTGTCGGCGGACTTTCTGTTTGAAAGTTTTTCTTACAAAAATAGAATAAAAGATTGTCTGGTTTACCATCAAAAGATGGCATAGAGTACAAATCCAGAATGGCTGTAAATGCCGTTTCTTTGCCGTACAATTTTACAAGTTTTCTAAATAAAATAACTTCTTTTGTGTTATACTGTTTTTCAAACAATGCCCAATAAAATTGGGCTAAGATTTTTCCAGCATCCTCCTCAGTATTTATTTTTTCGTGATAAATCGTTGCTAAGTTCTCTGAATCCATATCACCTCCAAATTATAAGATAAGATGGGGTAGCCACGAATTGACGTGGTAGAAATCCTCTTCTACCCCAAGCAAAATTAATTCAAATCAGGGAACAAACCTTTAATATCTTCTGTCAGTTGTTCTGCTGTATTTGCATCTTCCTCAATCTTGGTATCATTTGATTTACGTGCATTGAAAATATCACGTAGTGCTACACCACGTAGCAAGTCAATAATCTCAACACGAGAAAGTTTCACACCAGCGGTATTGGTAACATCAAACAATTTTTCGCCTTCTGGCAATGCTTGAACGCCAGTAATAGGCATTTTAGGAATAGCAACAATGCGGGTTTCTTTCCCTGTTCCACTAACCGACAAGACAATATCGTAGTGTTGCAATGGGATTGATTCACCATCTTCCGTGAGTTGCGCTTTCTCAAACTCATTGAACTGGTCAAACAAATCTGCACCCTTATTCAGGACACGAACTTTGTTCAATGGGGCTGGTTCAACATTTACAATAGCCTGACCGCAAGAGCAGGCGATGGGGTAATTCCCACTAACTGCTTTATGTGATTTGCCACAAGCGGGGCAAATCTTTACAGGGGTCTTATCCAGAACATTGGTAGAGAAACGCCGAGCCTTTGGGTAATATCCTTGAACATTGCGGAAATCTTCTGGATGTTCTTGGTAAATCTTGCGGTTGTTTTCACAAATCGGGCAATCTTCCCCAAGACACATTACTGAAACACGTGCTTTAGCGATGAAATGAATGGTGGATTTTACAGCCCCCTCATCCAAAATGCGGATGATAGACTGACCAGTTGGAAGTTCCAAAAACGCTGGCTTTTCAAAATTAGTATAGGTTGGTTTTGTGGTATCTGCGAATGACATATTAATTCTCCTCTTTTTGTGTTAGTAAGTCTTTAATTTCGTCTAGTGTTGTTGATTTGATGGCTTCTAACTCTGCCATAATAATATCATCTGTGTATTGACTCATAGACTTTTGTAACTTTAAATATCGTTGGTAATTTAGGTCTGAATTTACCATCAGAAGTTCTGAAATTTTTTCTACAACCTTTTGGTTCAGAACAACACCCTCAGGCAACTCGCTGATTTCATCAACTAATTTTAGTGTCTGATAATCAGCAATTTTATAAATCCTCTCCACCGCTAATTTCCGCTTCATCTTCATCTCCTTTCTCTACTGGAATATTGTTTATGTAATTATAACACGCTTTTCTCACTTTGTCAAGTGCTTCTGGATTATTAATAAAATAATCCATTGTTTCAAGAATACCCCTACCAAGATTATTACCTTCAAATCTGTAATATGCACCAGCCTGTTGCAGAACGCCAACTTCTTTACAGAAGAAAATCATATCCCGAAGATAATCAACGCCTTCCCCAAACATCAGCGGAAAAGTATAAGATTTGAATGGCTTACCAGATTTATTCTTTTTAACTGTGAATTTGATATTAGTCCCTACTGTATCATCTCCTTGTTTTATATCTTGACCTTTCGTAAATAGAATGGTCAGACTAGACGCATGGGCTAGTGCATATCCGCCCGGCATTGTATAACTTTGAACATAAGCACCAATATTAGCACGAACTTGGTCTACAATAAGTAATGCGATTGCATTGGTCTGAATATCGTGAAAATAGATACGTAAAAATTTTGAGAACAGTCTTGAAACTAGGGCTACATCTTGCTTTTCAAAATCTTTTTCATCTTTCTCTTTCTTAGGGGACAAAGCCCCAACGCTGTCTAAAATAATAAGATTGAACTTACCAGACTCGATACCCTTACCTACGATATTCAAAACATCTTCTGCCGTGTCTGGTTGTAAAACTAAAAAGCGTTCCTCATTATCTGTAACTGGAATACCAATAATATGTTCAGCGTAATCCAAATCCAACATATTTTCTGCATCCACGTACAGAACATTATAACCGTTCTTTATAGCGTTCTTTGCTGTTTCAAGACAAAGTGTAGTTTTTCCAGACCCCGGAACTCCATAGTAGATAGACACTTTACCAAGTCCAATCCCACCAATTCCAGTAGAGGCATCTAAACTAAAAGAACCTGTGCTAATACTTCTTGTTTCTTTCTTTGCTAAAATATCACCGTAGTTTTCGTTAATTGCTTCTAAAAAGTTTTCAAATTTTTTACCCATTAAGTTTTTTTCCTATTTTCTTATAATACAAATGCAAGTTTTCCCATCTAGTTACAATGCAAGAATCTTCTGTATCTCTTGGGTCAGTTGATACAATAGCGATTTCACCTTTACCCTTGTAGACAAATGGGACAAATTCATTCGTTTCAATATTATACACGACAACTTCTCTTACGTCAAGTGGTTTCATTCTTTTCCCTTTCGCATATTATTTAGCGCAACATTTTTTAGCATTTTTTGTAGATACACAACAAAGTTTTTATCAAGTATTTCAGAATCACCAGTAAACATAAACTCTACTAATTGTTTTAACCACTCTTCGGTAATGGGTAGATACATCAATCTATGTTCCTTTGCTTGATGATTAAACAAACCTTCTTTATCAGCAATTATTTCACCACAAAATTCGCATTTTATTTTGGCTGGCATTTTATATATCCTTTTTCATTTCTAGTGTTAAGTCTACAAAGACTTCTGATTTACCAAGATTAAATCCTCTGGTTAGCCACATACTATGAAAGTTAGATGTTCCACCAGTTTCTTCTGTTTTACCAGAAGGTGTGATAAAATTAATTCTACGAGATGGGATTAGTTTTTCTGCACCATCTTTTATAGCATCAATAATCCAGCCAGAATAGTCTGCTGGAATTAGTAAAGCAAATGGAACATCAAATTCTACACATCTTTTATAAAATTCTTTCTTCAAAGAAAAAGGCGGATTAGTAATTATGCAATCAAATTTCTTACTAGACATAAATCCCTTTACACCAGTAATAAAATTATAGACGAAATCTTGATTATCCCACATAATTTTAATATCGGAATTTAAAGTTTCATAGCCTGACTCCTCTAATACTGTTGAGATTTTACCTACTGCACAAGCGCACTCCCAGATAATTTTAATATCTTTTGGAATGTATGGCACTAAAAGTTTAGTAGCATAATTAGGGGTCTGGTAGAAATCCCTATTCTGAAATACAGCAGGCAATTTAGGTTGTGTTAGTTTTTGTTTTTCATGTGGCATTTTTCTTCTTCTATCCTTTTAGCAGAAATATCAAAATATTGTTTATCTATTTCAAATCCTATAAATCTTCTATTTGTCTGAATACATGCGATGGCGGTTGAACCACTACCGATAGCATTATCTAAAACCACATCATTATCATTAGTATAAGTTAAGATTAAATATTTTAGTAATTCTACTGGTTTTTCAGTTCTATGTTTTGCTACGCTAGGATGTGCCTTAGGAAACTGTAATATGCTGGTTGGGTATTTTTGTGTACTACCCTTTCTTGTATCTTCTGTCGCTAAAAAATTTCCATAATTATTATTAGTTAATTCTTTATTTTTATATGCTTTACCCTTACCATGCAAAGGCTCTCCCTCGCTAAATTGCGGATTAAATGTTGGTAAATTTTTATAAAAAATGCAGATTTCTTCGTGCCTTCGCAATGGCATCCTATTGGCATTTAGGAAACCAGTTTTTAGGACTTTATCCCAAACTAAATTATATCGCCAAAGTTTTGGATTAGACATCATTGTTTCCGCTAAAAAGAAACCGTCTGCAAATAGCGCAATTACACCAGTATCTTTTATAATTCTGTCATAGTGAACCCATAATTTATCAAATGGAATTTTGATATCTAATTTATTATGTGTTGTGCCATAGGGTAAATCACATAATATCATATCGATTGAACCAGTTTTTATTTTTTCCATTCCTAGTAAGCAATCTTCAAAATAGATTGTGTCTACCTGCATAAATTTCTCCTTTGTGATATAATAAGGCGGCGGCGAGATAGATTTGAACTATCACCTCAAATTTTGGAGATTTGATGACTACCATTATCTTATCGCCCCAATCATTTGTTAATTATAACATAATATGTTTATTTTGTCAATAGGCAATATTATTTTCTACAAAAATCGGTTTAACCCTTGACAATGGGAAAAATTAATGATATAATTGCGAAGTCAAGACAGGAAATAAAGAATGTGAACTTAATATTTAATATCTTGACACGGCAATAAAATAAATGCCAAAATTTTAAATAAAGGATGTGATTCATATAATTTTTTTTGAAAATTTTTGATACTTGACAGAATCAGGATTTGATGATATAATTAGATAATCAAAACTTTTGAAAGGAGTTACATGGAATATATTACATCTATCAAAGAAATCGGAAAATTTCAAAAAGAACTTGGTATTTCAAGTATCTTATCGGTAGATACTGAAACTACTGGTTTAGATGTCTGGATGGATTCTCTATTACTGTTACAAGTTAAGACCTATGATGAAACTTTTGTTTTCGACTGCGAAAAACTTGGTGAAAATAATATATCATATATTGTATCTTTAATAGAATCTTCTGGTAAACTTGTTCTTTTTCATAATGCTAAATTTGATTTAAAATTCTTAAAGCAAAAAACTGGTGTTATGATTCATAATGTTTATGACACTATGTTGGCAGAAATTTTAATTTATCAGGGAGTAAACGGAGAAAATAAATTCCCATCTCTTTATCAAGTCGTAGAAAAATACTGTGGTGTAAAATTAAATAAAGAAGTTAGAGAATCTTTTTACAAAGATTTTAAGGGAGTAACCCAAGAACAAATCATTTATGCCGTAGAAGATGTGGCATACTTAGAAAAGGTCAGAGAAAAACAACTTGCTGAAATTAACAGAACCAAACAAGAAAAAGTTTTAGAATTGGAGATGAAATTAGTTCCTGTTGTAAGTGATATGGAACTGAATGGAATTTTACTAGATAAAGCTGTTTGGTTACAACTATCCGATATAAGTAAAGATAACAGAGAAAAGTCGTCTGTTGATTTATACGAAAAAATCTGGCAGGATATCATTTCTGTTAGTACACAAAAGACAGCTCTTGAACTGTTTGATTTGCTGAAAGTTCAAGTAAAAACTAAGAAAGACAAAGCCTTATTTGAATCTATAACGGATTTGGATACTATCAAAGAATATTTCCTTGAAAGGTTTAATCTAAATTCTCCAAGTCAAATATTCGCTTTGCTTACAAATATTTATGGAATCAAAGATTTACCTTCTACAAATGAAAAAGATTTAGTAAAACTAGTTCCTAAATATCCTATCATCGCTGATATAGTTTCTTATCGTGGACTTAGTAAATCAGTAACTTCCTTTGGTGAAAACTACTTTGAGTATATAAATCCCGCAACTGGTCGTATTCATACAACCTTAAATCAATTACGTGCTGATACTGGTAGATTTAGTTCTAGTTCACCTAACCTACAAAACATAAAACGTGAAAGCGAGTATAGAAATGCTTTCGTTGCAGAAAAGGGATATAAACTGATTTCCTGTGATTACAGCCAGCAAGAGTATAGACTTTGTGGTTCTATCACAAAAGAACCTGCTATTATTCAAGCTTACAAATCTGGTATGGATATGCACACCATGACTGCAAGTAAAGTCTTTCACGTTGAGCCGTATCAGGTTACTAAAGAACAACGCAATAAAGCAAAAGGATATAATTTTGGTATTCTTTACGGTGCTAATAAATTTGGGTTGAGTTATGCTTTGGGATGTACTGTTGATGAGGCAGATGAAATTATTACCGCTTTCTTCGCAGGGTATCCAGTTCTTTCTAAAGTAAAAAATATGATTGTAAATTTGGTTTGGAAAAATAAATACTCATCTACTTTATTAGGGAGAAAACGTTTCTTTGAAAATCAGACTATGTTTTCTGACGACAAAGAGTTGCAAAAATATCGTAGAAAACTTGAAAAAGAAGGGTTCAATCATGTAGTTCAAGGTTCTGGTGCAGATGTTACAAAATTGGCGTTATGCAAAATTTACTACGAAAATCCGTTTGGCTCTGATTTGAAATTAGTATTGACTGTGCATGACGAAATTATCTGTGAGGCAAAAGAAGAAATCGCTTTACAAGCTAAGGATTTTATGATAAAATGTATGGAAGAAGTTGAGCAAGAATTTTTGGGAGAAATTCCAGCACTTGCAGAAGGTAGGATTTCTTCTTGTTGGGAACACTAAAATTAAAAGGAGAAATTTATGGAAATCAATAAAGTAATCACATTATATTCATTAGCAGAGTTTTTGACAAAACGGGGACATCCCGCAGAATTTTCTAAGAAAGATTCTCATACTGTTCATGTAGGACTGCACGGGCAATCTTCTAATAAATGTAATATCACACAAATTTACAATTCAGTAAATTCTTCATCTTTTTATGTGTCAATTTATACTGATGACCCAGATAGTGAAAATATAAAAAATAACATCAACGCTATTAAAGTTTCTCTTGAAAAGTATTGTGAATACTGCGAAATAAAATGTGATAAAATAGAAGTTACTATTTATTCTAATAAACCTTTGGTGTAATATGATTAGATTAATCAAAGGGTCTAATACAGAATTTAATGATAAAATAGACTTTGATTGTATCTACGCAGATATGATTTATGAAAATAGGGATGTATCTTGGATAGACTACTGGTGGAATAATTTAAAACAAGGTGGTGTTTTTATTGTTCAAACAGACTTTCATACCAATCATCTAGTAAGATTTGCTTTTGAGGATATAGAAGATGCTGTATTTGTAAATCATCTAGTATGGAAAAATGAATGGGGAAATCACCCAAAAAATAAGTTTCATCAATGCTACGATGATATAATCATTTATTCAAAAGGAAAACATAAGTTTTATCCTGATAGGATACAGGTAGATAAGGTTACTAAAAATAAAGGTCTAAATCCATCTGGAAGAGAAACAAAAACTGCTACTGCATGGATAGATGATATCTGTCTTACAACTACTAGTAAAGAAAGAATAAAGATGGCAGATGGTCATTTGATTAGATGGCAAAAACCTTTAAGATTGATGGATAGGATTATCCTTCCTTTCACAGATGAGAATGATTACGTAGCAGATATTTTTATGGGTTCTGGAACACTTGGAGTATGGTGTAAACAAAACAATAGAAATTACGTAGGAATTGAGTTAGACCCAGATGTTTTTAATTATGCAAAAGAAAGGATAAATAATGGGTAAGATTATTACAGAAAATAAAAAACAAAAATATATTGGTAACGGCGAAGAGATTTACATTCTTGATGCAGAAGAACAACCAGTAGTTTCTAAGGTAGTTTCTACGTGGGCAGAGAATTTTGAAGATGCTTTGAAACATTTTAGAACAATGTATAAAAAAGTACCATTGCCACTATGTTACAAAAAAGGAAATGTTTATCTATTTCCAGTAAAGAAATTTAAACATGAAATAAAGGAGAAAACAAATGACTAAAATTAGTGAAAAATTTATCTTTCATGGTGAAGAAGTTAGTGCTATAAAAGGGTTTGCTGGTAAGCATCGTTCTTTGTGCTTATGCCATAGTTGCGCTTTGTTTCATCCAGAAGATAGAGAAAAGAATTGCCCTATTGCTAATGCAGTATATTCTTTGGATAGATTAGCAGATGTTACTACACCAGTTCTATATTGTAAAATATATGAGGGTATCTAATGTCAGACCATAGAACTTTACTTTTAATCTGCGCTAAGTATTTCTATCCAGAAGTAGACTATCAAGAATTTAAATCAAGTGAGTATAATCATAGAACAAGAACATATTTTGTGTACCATTTACCCGCTTATAAAGATGAATCTGGGGTTTGGCATAAACTGATTGCAGAAGAAGTAATCGGAAAAATAGTTTTATACCTGCTTTCTAATGGTTATAAGATTGAAACTAACTATGATGATGTGGCAGTTACAAAGGATTACGTAACTCATGTAGCGTCTTGTCTAACTAGTGATTCTGAGGTAAAATATAATGCAGACGGTTCTTCTTACTTAGTTAGGCTGAGTTCTTTGCAAGTTGGGATTTTCAAACTGTTTCTAACAGTTAAAAATCAGGAAGGGAGAAACAATGACCAAGTGTAAAAATTGTGATAAAGGTGTAATCTTAGTAGAGTATACGGAATATATTACACATGACATGGCTTCTGATGCTCAGGATATGTCATTAGAAGGTCAAGTCTACGGTGTCTATCAAGATTATGAAGGTTGTCAATGTTGTAATGGGGAATGGGGAAATTGTCCAGAATGTACTAAACAAGAAAAGTGGGAGCAAGACCATGCTGACGTATGAGCAGATTGCACATCTATCAAAGGACAAAGTGTCTTTTAGATTTATTACTTTTTGGATTGAGGGATTAAAAATGGAAATGGAAAAATTAGTAGGTTCTGCTGATGCTAAATTATGGGCAAAGGCTTTTATGGAATTTGTAGAATTGTTACCGAATCTGGTAAAAGATGAAGAAATGCTAACTGGCTGGTTTGCCAATGTGATTATGTCTGGATATGATTTAGGGCATAAAGCGGGTCAGCAATGGGCATGGATACCAGTTGATGAAAAGCAACCAAAAGACTTAGAATGTACATTAGTTGTATTACACGGTAAAAAAGCATTTTTATATTATGGTGGGGAAGACTCGATTGGGCATTACTGGCTAGATGAAAATGATAATGTACATAAATTTTATCCATCACATTGGGCAGATACACCACCATTACCTGAGGTGAAGTGATGGATTATGATGCGTTGTATCGTGCAATAGCGGTAATCCT
>ERZ795061.2105-NODE-2105-length-18630-cov-6.211144_pt1 | contig 18630 bp, 15 predicted proteins | sample MGYA00375145_ERZ795061 | MGnify/ENA primary metagenome ERZ795061 (study PRJEB30190, sample SAMN05720144) | anaerobic digester metagenome | isolation source: active sludge of municipal wastewater-treating anaerobic digesters | place: USA | collected 2014-12-22 ... | reverse complement strand
TGCGTGTTCCCATGAAACCGAACATCGTGGGTGGCAGATCACAGAGGTTCGGTTTCATGGGAACACGCATGAGCTAACTGTTACGTACAGGCAGCATGTGATTCATGTTTCCACTACCCGCACTGACTTGCAGGTAGGTGATTGGGTGAACATTATGCTACGACTTCCGGCCAAAAAATAACTCCTGTTTAAAACATCTGCATTTACAATAAACTCTTATTTTTACCAGTAGTCACAATAACGTAATCTCACCTAAATATTACAATCTCTACTTATGGCTCAGGATAAATTGCCCCACGTTGCTTATTTCTGTATGGAGTATGCTTTGCAAAGTGATGTTAAAACATATGCCGGTGGACTTGGGATCCTCGCGGGTGACTATCTAAAAGGGGCTAAAGATCATGGCTATCCCATGGTAGGTATAGGAATCAAGTGGAAGCAGGGCTACACCGACCAGCGTATCACAGACAAGGGTAAGGTATTGGATACATATCCAATCTATAAATATGATTTTCTAAAAGATACTGGCGTAACAGTCTCTGTCACCATTCGCAAGCGCGAAGTAAAATGCAAAGTCTGGTTATGCGATAATTTTGGCAATGCACCCATCTATTTGCTGGATACGGATGTACCTGGTAATGAAGATGGTTGGATTACAGGACAATTGTATGGTTGGTTTGGCGAAGAACGTATTGCACAGGAAATGGTGTTAGGTATTGGTGGAGTAAAGGCCCTGCGGGCATTAGGAATAAGAACGGATGTATATCACTTCAATGAAGGGCACGCATTGTTTGCGGGCTTTGAACTGGTGCGCGAAAAGCTGGCTGCCGGCAAAACCTTTGACGAAGCACTTGCAGCTACGCGCAATGAAATTGTATTTACAACACATACACCCGTTGTGCAGGGTAACGAATCGCATTACATCGATCGGTTATTGTATATGGGTGCTGATAACGAAAGCTTCTCAAAGAAACAATTAAAGCAATTGGGTGGCTCACCGTTTAATATGACGGTGGGTGCGTTGCGCCTTTCGAGAAAGTCGAATGCGGTGGCGCAACTTCATGCAGTTACAGCCAATACCATGTGGAAGAAGGTGAAGGATAAAGAAGAGATTGTAGGCATCACCAATGCTATCCATCGACCAACATGGGTAGACAATCATATGATTGAGGCTGCCGAGAAAGGCGGAGACCTGTGGAGTGCACATCTTGACAACAAGCGCAAACTTCTTGAGTTTGTTAAGGAGCGCACCGGAGTACAACTGAAAGAAGATTCATTGCTAATAGGGTTCTCCAGAAGAGCGGTTCCTTATAAGCGCAGTGATTTTATCTTCAGCGACCGTCCTAAAATTGATGCGTTGTTCAAGAGTGGCAAACTTCAGATTATTTTTTCTGGCAAAGCCCACCCGCTGGATGACCGTGGAAAAGAGATTGTTGAGAATATTGTTGCGCTCACCAAGGAGTATCCAAACTCGGTTGTCTTCCTCGAGAATTATGATATGACGATTGGCTCGATGTTAGTGCGCGGCAGCGATGTGTGGTTAAACAATCCGCGCAGACCGCAGGAAGCGAGTGGCACGTCAGGAATGAAAGCTGCCATGAACGGAGCGCTTAACTTGAGTATTTTGGATGGTTGGTGGCCAGAAGCTTGTAACCATGGTGTCAATGGCTGGCAGATTGGGGATGGTTATGAGAATAAGAAGGAAGAAAAGTTAGATGCCCACGATCAGAAAGCGATGTATAAAGTATTACTCAATGAAGTAGTGCCAACCTACTACAACAACCGAAGCAAGTGGATTGAGATGATGAAACAAAGTATTCTAAGCACCAAGGACAAGTTTGCCGTGAAACGCATGCTGGAAGAATACTATGAAAAACTTTACATCACTAAATAATCCTTAAGGGTAGGGGATTAGTCAATTTCCAGGTTAAACCATTTGGTTAGCTGACTTCTTAGAACGAGGTTCTCTTTCAGTGGGTGATACTCATTTGTATGGGATGAGTATTGATACAAACCCATCCATCGCTCAGGGTGCAAGGCAATTTGTTTGATAGCATCGGCTATGTAATTAACTTCAGCATCAGTCATAACAGGATGCAGGCTAAGCCGCACCCAACCTGGCTTCTCTGAAAGATCTCCTGAATCTATTTTACTTGTAATCTTCCTTGAATACTCCTGGTCGACATGTAAAAGGTAATGGCCATAGGTACCGGCACACGAACATCCACCGCGCACCTGAATGCCAAAATGATCACTGAGTACCCGCACAATAAAATTGTAATGCAGGTTGTCAATATAGAAAGAGATTACACCCAGTCTTTCCTGATGCTCAGGAGCCAGAATGTTGAGTCCGGGTATGGCAGATAAGCGCGAAAAGGCAATGTCGAGTAGTTCTGCCTCGCGATGTTCGATTCGTTCTACTCCAATTTGTTCCTTCAATCGAACCGCCAGTGCTGCACGAATTGTTTGAAGGAATGCGGGGGTACCACCATCTTCACGCGTTTCAATATCCTCAAAGTAGTGATGCCCACCCCACGGATTTGTCCATGATACCGTTCCACCTCCGGGAATATCAGGAACACGATTGGCATAGAGTTTCTTGTTAAAGATCAGTACACCCGAACTTCCCGGTCCACCCAGAAACTTATGGGGCGAAAAGAAAATGGCATCAAGTGCATCTTCAGTATTTTTGGGATGCATGTTGATAGCTGCATAGGGAGCTGAAGCAGCAAAGTCTACAAAGCACAAACCACCATGCCTGTGCATGATGCGTGCAAGTTCATGATACGGAGTGAAAATACCCGTTACATTGGAGCAGGAGGTAAAAGATCCGATTTTATGTTTTCGATCTTTGTATTTATCAAGTTCTACCTCGAGATTTTTTGGTTCGACAAGTAAATCCTTACCCGGTGGAATCACCACTACATCTACTTCACATTCGAGCCACGAGGTTTGGTTGGAATGATGTTCCATGTGGGTAAGAAATACAACTGGTCTTTCAGAAGCCGGTTGGGTATAAAATGGTTTAGCCTTTTCAGGGAGATGCAAACCAAGAATACGCTGCAACTTGGCAATCGCACCTGTCATGCCGCTGCCTTGTGTGATGATGACATCCTGATCAGTGGCATGTACATGCTTCTTAATAATCTGGTGCGCCATTTTATAAGCGATCGTCATTGCTTCACCCGTATGGCTGGATTCAGAATGTGTATTACCCACGAGGGGACCAAAATGACTACTTAATAACTCTTCGATAGGAGCATACAATCTTCCGGAAGCAATCCAGTCGGCATATAATAACTTTTTCTTACCAGCGGGGCCTTCAAATGTGTAATCGTGTCCGATTATTTTAGTGGCCAAGTCCTGAAAGTAAGCTTCTGGACTTTCTGTATCAACAAGAGAAGGACTGTCGAAATGCATAATCAAACATTAAGTCGTACAAATATACAGCTAATGAAATTAATGGATTGCTTCAAAAGCTATTTCGCTACTCCCTAACAAAAATCAAATACTGCCATGGAGAAAGTCTCAGTGGTTTCGTGGTTGACACTTCATACGTTTCACCGGTAAAGTAATCCTGATAACTTCCTGCCGAACTCTCATCAATAAGCTTAAACTCCTGTGGCTTATCTGAAAAGTTGAGTACTACAACCACTTTATTATTTCCTTTCGTTCGCTGAAAAGCATATACATTGGGATCTTCGTTGTTAATACGCACGGCCATACCGCCATATTCACCACCCCAAAGCGCTGGGTTATCCGCATGAAGCGATACCAGCTTTTTATAGAATGGCTGAAATTGTTTTGGATCGCTCCAGTCGATCGAATCTTTTTCAAAAAACTTCAATCGTTTATCTAAACCTACTTCCTGACCACTATATAACATAGGCACACCATAGGCTGTGAAGATCAAGGTGGCAAAAGTCTTAACACCATCTCCGTACCGTTCAAACTCTGTTCCTTGCCAGCTGTTTTCATCGTGATTGGTGATCATCGTTAATCGAATGGGCTTTTGACCATATTCTTTCAGATCGTCCTGGATCCATTTGGCGAGGTCATTCGCGTTGGCCTTCCCTTTGCCCATCTTATCGGTGACTCCCAGTAGTGGCCAGGCATAGGTGGCATCAAATGTTAAATGCATGCGGGCACCATCCCATTCTGCAAGCCAGAAAAGATCCTTCAAAGGATTGAGTTCCCTGGTGGCTTCTTCCCAGAAGTAAAGAGGAATTTCGTGTCCGGCATGATCACAACGAAATCCGTCAATATCAAAGTTGGTCACCCAATACTTCATGTCTTCAATCATAGCCTTACGTGTTGCCGGATTGGTGTGATCTAACAATGCGATGTCGGTCCAGTCTGATTCATGGGCAATGTTTCCTTCGCCATCATGCGCATAATATTCCGGATGTTCGGTAATCCACGGATGATCCCAGGCTGTGTGGTTGGGTACCCAATCCAGAATCAGGTACATGCCCAACTCATGAGTTTTATTTACCAGGTTTTTAAAATCTTCCTCCGAGCCAAACTCTGGATTCACTTTTCTATAATCACGGATAGAGTAGTAGCTGCCTAAGGGTTCTTTCCTGTTTTTAATTCCAATGGGTTGTGCCGGCATAATCCATAACATCTCTACGCCAAGTTCCTTCAGTCGGGGCAGGTCCTTAATAAAGGCGTTGATCGTTCCTTCATTCGTATGCTGCCGGATGTTGACTTCGTAGATGGTACCCCTGGCTATCTTTTCAGGGAAGGTGATACCAGAGGTTGGGGGAGTGGTTACCTCTACCGGTGGTTTTTGAGTACAAGAATCAAGTGAGAGTAGCGTAACACATAAGATTACAACGTACTTATTCATACCGTTTCATTTAGTTACAATCAAAGATAGAGAAATCTAATTTTATAGATTATAGATAAATAATGCCAGTACGAAGAGAGGTGCTACGAATTTAACTAAGAATCTCCATACGATGAATTGCCATCGACTGGTAAGGTTCATATCACTAAAAACAACTTCCTTTGATAATATCCAGCCCGCCAGTATCGCCATCAGAATACCGCCCACGGGCATGAGGAGATTAGAGCCAAAGTAATCGAGCAACCCAAAAATGGTTTTGCCTTTCAGTACACTAATGAAATCAAGTGGAGTAAAATCGGAGAGGTAGTTAAAGGAGAACACAGTCCCCAGTCCCACCAGCCACAAAACAATTCCTGAAACAATAGTGATTCGTGCTCTGCTACTCTTGATCGTTTCTTCAAAATGTGAAATGATGGATTCCAGTAATGAGATGGAAGAAGTGAGGGCTGCAAAAAATAATAAGAGGAAGAAGAACGATCCTATAAATCCGCCCCCGGGCAAATCACCAAACGTTACCGGAAGGGTAATGAAGATAAGTCCGGGTCCTTCCGCAGGGGAAAGTCCATATTGAAATACAATCGGGAAGATGGCTAATCCTGCGAGCATCGAAGCGATGCCATCGGAAAACGCTATAATGGCTGCTGACTTTATCACATTGGTATTGGGTGGCATATAGGCACCATAGGTAAGCATAACACCTACACCAATGCCGAGGGAAAAGAAGGCCTGACCAAAGGCAGCTAATACAACCTGGGGTGTGATCTTTGAAAAATCAGGTGCGAATAAAAAGCGCAATGCTTCCATGAACTTGCCATAGATCATTCCGTAAACAACTAACAGTAAAAGAATCACAAACAAAGTCGGCATCATCCAACTAATGGATTTCTCCAAACCCTCTTTTACGCCTTTAGCAACAATCCATACGGTAGCAAGTACAAAAATTCCCTGGCCGATCATTATGCGAAACGGGCTATCCAGTAATTGCTGATAGAATGCGGTGGCATCTTCGCTGTTAAGATGATTCAGCAATCCTGCTAAAGAAGTGACGGTGTAGTCCAGCGTCCAGCCTGCGATTACTGAATAGAAGCTGAGAATAAGGAACACCGTGATCATCGCTACCCAGCCAAAATATTTCCATCCCGTTTGAATCTTGTCTTTGTGATACAAGACTTCCATTGTTCCCACCATACTTTTTCCACCTCGTTTACCAATTACCATTTCAGCAGCCAGGATGGGTACCCCCATAATTACCAATGATAACAAGTAGATTAATACAAAAGCACCACCACCATTTTCACCGGCCAGGTAAGTAAACCGCCAGATGTTGGATAAACCAACCGTACTCCCGATGGAGGCCATCAGGAAGAGGTAATTAGATGACCACGTTTTATTGGTTGGTTCGGTCATGACTTTTACGCTTCGATCTGGTTTAGATTGTAGCGCATGATGCTTCCGTGCGGACCATCTTTTACGCGTTCAAGATCGAAAACATCTCCAGCCGGACCTTTGCGCTTGCTGATTATAGTTTCTATTGCTTTATAATCTTCTGGTCTTAGCTGAAACTCAAATAATTTAAGATTTTCCTCGACATGCTTTGAATCGCGGGCACCGATAATTACACCACCCACCTGATCGCGTTCAATGATATATCGAGTTGCGACATTCGTAAGGCTTACCTGATGTGCGTTGGCAATTTGTTGAAGTGTGTGTAATAAAGATTGGAATAACTCCCATCCACCGAATTCCTGTATCATCAATTTGTATTTAACCATGGATCGGTTCTCATAAGGAGGCATCGGTTCTGCGACCCCAAGCCACCGCTCGCTAAGAAAACCGCCTGCCACAGTTCCATAACACAACAAATGAATATTCTTCTCTTTACACAAGGCAATCAACTCTTTTTCGGGACGATTATCGAGTAGTGAATATTGTACTTGTAATGTTTCGATTGGCACACCGGACTCCACCATAGCGCGTGTAGCCTGCGTATTGAAGTTGGTGCCAGAGATCAGGTTGATTTTGCCAGCTTGTTGTAATTCTTTTAACCAATACGCGGTTTCCATCCATTTTGGAATGGAGTAAGACCACCAACTAAACTGAACCATGTCCAGTTGTTCTACGCCTAATCGTTTCAAGGAACGATCGATCACTTTTTCTACGTGTGATTTCGTGATGCGCGAGAGTATATCAAAGTCGGGAACGAACTTGGTGAGGACCTGAACATCAGAGATGGAACCAAGTCTTCTTTTGCGCTCTGCTAAAAACTTCCCGATCAGTTCTTCAACACCGGTGTAGATATCCGCGCAGTCAAAGGTGGTTATGCCATGATCAACAAATGAGAACATGTCTTCGATGGCATGATCTTTATTCCCTTCGCTATGACCTTGCGATAATTGCCAGCCGCCCTTAATGATTCGGGATATGGAAAAACCGGGTGCTATTTGTATTCGTTCGATGCTCATTCTTTTTCGATCCAGTCGTTTTGTGCAGGTAGGGGAACGATGGTAGTAGTTGATCGCTCATACATGCGTTTGCCGATGCGACTGATTTTGAACCGCGCTCCACAGTGTGGATCAGGACATGCAATGATGTGATCTGTTGCCATCCAATCATATTGATTTAAAGGTCGTTGTTTAGGCGTAAGCAACGGAAGTAATGCTGCTAATGCATATAATGAAAAAGGACGTTCTGTTTTAAAGTGAAGGTTTTCACCCCGCACTTCAAAGGCATCACCCAATTGATGACTGCATACAAAAGGCTTATCTCCTTCAATAACTTCAACCTTCAGGTCATATAGATGAAATGTGGCTTCACTCATGATCGTGTTAATTAATGACTGTAAGTTAAAGACTTTAGAAAATAAATTGCACCCGAAGATCGTTTTTAGAATCTTGTTAGTTTTTCTACATTGGCAAGACTTCAGGCAGATATGAATAGAAACTTTGATGCAATTGTATTGGGCGTAGGCTCGATGGGTTCTTCTACCTGCTATTACTTAGCCAGTCGTGGCAACCGGGTTTTGGGTCTTGAACAATTTGATATTCCGCATGATCAGGGTTCGCATGCCGGGCAAAGCCGGATCATCCGCAAAGCCTATTTTGAACATCCGGATTATGTGCCCTTGCTGGAAAGAGCCTATGAGAACTGGAAAGAGATAGAAGGAAATACAGATTCTCAGATTTATTTCCCGACAGGGCTTTTGTATGCTGGTAAGCCGGAGGAAGTTCTTATTAAAGGTGTACGTGAATCAGCTGAAAAATATAAACTAAACGTAGAATCGCTTTCTAAATCCGACACAAAGCATCGCTTCCCGCAATTTCAAATCCCGGAAGGGTATGAAGTTTTGTTCGAACCCGATGCCGGCTTTGTTACTCCGGAACGAGCCATCTTACTTTTTGCAGAGCAGGCAATTCGAAAAGGTGCTCAGATTCACACAAAGGAGAAGACAACTTCATGGAAAAAGGAAGGCGATTTGATCACCGTAATAACGGATAAGAGCACCTATACCTGTAAGAAATTGATTATTACAGCCGGTGCCTGGGCAGGTAGCGTGATCCCCGGATTTTCCAGTCAATTAAAAGTAACACGGCAGGTTATTGCATGGGTTAATCCTAAAGAACGAAAACCCTTTGAACTCGGACAATTCCCATGCTGGATGATTGATGATCATACTCAAGAGGGTATGTATTATGGATTCCCGGTTCTGCCGGTTGCAAAATTCGGAGCACCGATCGGATTGAAAGTAGCTCTTCATCATCCGGGATTGGTTTCAAATCCGGATGCAGTCAATCGCATTCCTTCGAAGGAAGATGAAAACCATTTGGTTGAAGCACTGGATAAATATTTACCACAAGGGTATGAAACCACTCATGTACTGAAGACCTGCCTTTACACAAACACACCGGATGAAAATTTTATCCTCGACTTTTTACCGGGATATGATCAACAGGTAGTAATTGCAGCCGGATTCAGCGGTCACGGATTTAAATTCGTTTCGGTGGTTGGAGAGATCATGGCGGATTTATCGATGAAAGGGAAGACACATTTACCGATTGACTTTCTAAATGCAAAACGATTCAAATAGGTACACGAAATGAAATGCATTCAAGCCATGATTAGAAGTTCATTCACCATTTTGTTGGTTATCTTGTACTATGGAACTTCTGCCCAAATGCGGTCGGGTTCAATCAGTGAATATGATGCTTCAGACCCGGCTACTATGAAAAGCCGAGTGACAAGTGATTTTGAAAGTTATTTTTTCGTTGGCGATGCCCGCTATTATGCCATCCGCCTTGGATATGAATATGGTCTTGTGAATCAGAGGCATCTCTTTGGCATGTCCTTGCCCTTTGTGCACAACATTTTCGTAGCTGACTTTGGCGGCTATGAAAACACCAGCGGTATCGGAGATCTCAAAATGCGGTACATGTTTGTGCCCATTCAAAAGAATTCCGGAGGTGGCTTGCAACGATTATCTGCCTACATGGAAGTAACAGCGCCAACAGGTGAGGAACAACTCGGTCGTGGTGCAGGGGTGTGGGTATATAAACCCGGTTTGATTTTTACTTATCGATCGGGCCCAAGTGTTTCATTTTATCCTGAAATTAAATATGTGTTTTCGGGTGGTGATGCGAATGCGCTGGGTGGGGGTGATGGAGCGCCTGATCAGGAAGATCCCGACAAGGATGGCCCTATTCAAAATCTGAGTCTGTCAATTCCGGCTGTAGTACTTGTGAACAACTGGGATGGCTGGTTTTCGCTTAACGCTCAGTATGTTCAGTCCTTCTCAGAAAATACGTATTACATATTTCTTCGCACTGATTTTGGCAGGATGATTGGCAATAAGACATCCGCTTCGTTAAACATTACCAAGTTTATAGCCGGCCAACCCTTACTGAATGTATTGGTGCAGGCAAAATTTCAATTCTTTATTCGGTAAAATAACCTGCTGCCAGTTCCTTTAACGAGTCGTTGCCGGTTGACTTTTGATGGTCAATAGTTTCGGCAAAGTGCTGGAATTTTTAATAAAAACGAGTATTTTTGCGCAATTGAAGCAACTGATCATGGCATTAGATATAAACACACCTGTTCCTATTGTTGATGGCACCACAATAACCCGGAAAGAGTTTTATAAAAATTACTATAATCCACAGAAACCTGTGGTTTTGAGGGGATTATGGAAGCAGTATCCGGCTTACACAAAATGGACCATGGAGTTTTTCAAACAAACCATGGGCAATATTGAGGTTGGGCTGTTTGGTAACCGTAAGGAAGACCTCTCTAAAACATTGCAGGTGCCTAATGCCAAAATGCGCTTCGATGAGTATTTGAATTTAATTGAACATGAACCCACCGATCTCCGTTTGTTTCTCTTTCCCATATTCAAGCACAAGCCAGAGTTGCTGAAGGATTTCGGTTACCCGGATATTGTCAGGGGCTATGTTAAAATTCCATTCATGTTTTTTGGTCCGCCCAAATCAATCGTACGCATGCATCAGGATATCGACATGAGCAATGTGTTTTTGACCCAATTTCACGGCAGAAAGCGTGTGGTATTATTTGCTCCCGATCAATCAGAATTATTATATCGTTTGCCTTTTAATGTTCATTCAACTGTGGATGTTGATAATCCTGACTATGAGGCATATCCGGCCCTTAACTACGCCAAGGGAATGAGCACTATTTTAGAACATGGCGATACGCTATTTATGCCAAGTGGATACTGGCATCATATCGAATACCTGGAAGGCGGCTTCGGACTCTCGGTGAGAACAATTGCCCATAGTTTGCCTATGAAGGTGGGTGGAATCTGGAACCTGACGGTGCAACGCACTACCGACAATGTAATGCGCAAGCTCAACGAAGATAAATGGTTCGACTACAAGAAGAGGGTTGCCAAAAAGCGTGCAGAAAAAGCAATGAAGCAATTTGCTTAAGTGTTAAGCGGGTTGTTCCGCTTTCCTTTTAACATTTACGTGAAACTCAGTAATGGCTTTGGTGTGTAACCTTGGATACAATTTTGTGTCGCGGAAATTAGACTTGCTTTTGTAAAGTGTAAGGTGTTTCACTTCGGTAAATCCTTCCGGGGTTGCATGAAGGGTGATCCATTGCGACCCTTCAGAAGCGCCTCCTTCCATGTAACATAATTTAATCAATCGTTCTTGGTCATTTACTTCGGCTATCTCATGCGCCACTGCAATATTTAAAAGCCCTCCGAAGATTCTCAAGTTCAGAATAATGATTTGTCCCTTTTCCATTCCGGCATAGGGCTCGTTCAGGTAATTGATCGAATTCTTTTTTAGTGAATACTGCAATCCAAAACTCACCATGTCTCCATTCCAGGCTTCTTTAGGGTGAATGGTAGTATACGTATTCCAAACTTTGTCAACCGATTGCTTAATCAAGAACGATTGAAAATGCTTTTTATAAGTAGCCGCTGCCGCGGGATCATAACATATGGGCCGCATGTTGGCAAATCCTGATAGTTTGTTCAGGCCATAGTCCATCATAAACTTCCTGACCTTCTTCTGCTCAATCTTTTCGAAATCAACATCCATTGTGTTACGAATCGAGGTAATCGGCTGCAAAATACTTAAATGACAACAATTGAGCGTGAGCTGATTAAATTTCTTCCCCATAAACAAATCAAGGAATGAAATTTCTTAGCCGTACCTTTGTTCCATGCAAAATGAACTTAACGCACGGTATGCAGAGTATTTGAAAAACCTTTCTATTGCAGAGTTTAATCCTATGCAAGAGGCAGTTCTTGAGCGGATGAGTTCTGTCAATAATCTGATGGTGTTGTCGCCCACAGGATCTGGAAAAACACTTCCTTTTCTGATTGCGATCCTAACTAAACTCAATGCAAAAGATAAGGGGGTACAAGCCATCGTAGTGGTGCCTTCCCGTGAGTTGGCCTTGCAAATAGAAAACGTATTTAAAGCCATGAAGACTTCCTTCAAGGTAAGTTGTTGCTATGGGGGTCACTCATTTAAGACCGAGCAAGACAGTTTAAGCGAAGCACCGGCCTTGCTTATTGCCACTCCCGGAAGGTTAGCAGACCATATTAGCCGACATTCGTTCGATCCATCAACAGTTAAGATTGTAGTGCTTGATGAGTTTGATAAATCCTTACAGATGGGGTTTCATGACCAGATAAAGATGTTATTCAAGGCACTATCCGGAAAGCAACAACATATTCTTACTTCTGCTACAAACCTTCCCGCTTTGCCCGACTTTCTTCCTTTTCGGAAAGTGGAAACAATAAATTATTTAAAGGGAGAATCGGACTCGAATCTTCAATTAAAGTTAGTACATACCGCCAGTGCAGAGAAAGTGGAAACGCTTATGCGACTGGTAGCTGGATTCAATCAGGAGGTGTGCCTCGTATTTTGCAATCACCGCGAAGCCGTTGAGCGCATCAGCGCTTTATTTAAAAGTCACAAATTTGAGCATGGAATACTTCATGGGGCCATGGAACAAATAGATCGTGAGAAAAACCTGATTAAGTTTCGGGGCGGAGCACACAATGTTTTAATCGCTACTGACCTGGCCGCCCGTGGACTCGATATTCCTGAGATTAAACATGTGGTGCACTATCAACTCCCGCTCACAGAAGAAGCATTTGTTCATCGAAATGGTCGCACCGCTCGCATGCATGCAACAGGTGAGGCCTATTTGATTCTGGCCGAAGATGAATCCTTACCGGGATATCTTGACAAGCAGATGGAAGAGTTGCCGATATCAAACACATTAAAATTACCACCACCCCCTAGCTATGCATGTCTTTACATCAGTGCAGGTAAAAAAGACAAGATCAGTAAGGGGGACATTGCAGGCTTGCTTATGAAAAAAGCAGGCCTGAAAACAGAGGATGTGGGTTTAATTACTACGCTTGATCATGCTTCGTATGTCTCTGTTAAAAGACCTCTGGTTAAACAGATCCTTACCAGCATCAAAGACGAGCGGCTTAAAAAGGTTAAGGTTAAAATAGAAGTTGCGAGCTAATGTTGATGCGGGCCCTCAATACTGGCTCTTTTTGTCTTTCACCACCTGATATCGGATCCACAAAAAATCATTGAATATCTTCTTGACAGACCTCAACTTAAAATGGGTGGCCTTTCGCTTTCCGTAACCCACTTCAGCTTCAAATACAGTGGGTGCGCCAATAGTACCATCTGACAGTGGCGCTAATACCAGACTGAATTCATCAATGAGTCCTGCCTTCAGGAAGGATCCGTTAACATGACCTCCGCCATCGATCCGAATTCGTTTTATACCAAAAAGCTTGTAGAGTTTTTTTAGTACCAGGGCAAGGTCCAACGAATCTTTTCCACCAAAAATATAGGACACATTTTTGGACCGAAGATGTTCAAGGTACCGGCCAGAAACCTTTTCGGTCAGCACTTCAATTACTTGTTCGGTAGAAACCATATTGGTATCCCAAAAGCATTTACCCGAGGGGTCAATAACCACAGCAAAGGTTTTAGAGACCTGGGGTGCTATAAAGTCTTGTTTGGTCACGTCACCTTTTAGCCTGGATAGATTATAGGTTTTCTTACTCGAAAACTCCTGCATGGTGGTGCGGCCCACCAACCAGACGTCAGTCTTAATCTTAGAGGCGGGTATTTCAAAGTATTTATGGTGGTCTTTAAAGCCCCAGATGTTCTGTTTGATGCGCCCATCCACGGACCCCAACATATGGCAAATAACATACGGTCTCATCACGATCAATCGTTAATAATTCGGGGCAAAGTTAAATGAGGTTGGATTGAGTTAAGGCAATTAAAACCCCTTTTTTGACCGTCTGCTCCTCAATAATGTCAGTTTAAAGTGAAAATTGGATTTTCAATAATATTATTACAATATTGTATTGATAATGAGTTATTTAATCTTGAACATTAAACCAGTACTTAAGTATTTTCCAGACGCCAAGATTGTTCTTGCCGCCTTGCTTTATTTCCTTTCAGCAAGACTTGGTTATTTCCTTGCATTCCCTGATACCACAGCCTTGCCGGCATGGCCTCCTTCGGGAGTTGCTTTTGCCTTGATCCTTTTGTTAGGCCGGTCTTCATGGCCTGGAATTGCCATTGGTGCGCTGGTCGCCAACCTGATGGCTTACTGGAATAATCAGGCTTTGGCACAACAAACATTGATTTCAATTTCAAGTATGACTGCCCTTGGGCAGACACTGGAGGTGCTGGTAGGAAATTTTCTGGTTAAGACCTGGATTAAAAATGATTACCCATTCAAAAGCGCCAAAGAAGCTTTCCGTTTCCTCTTTGTAGTCTTATTCATGTGTTTGTTCGGTGCCTGGATTGGTACACTCAGTCTGTATTTCAATGGAGTAATTGGTTACGATACCATCGCCCAAAGTGGTTTCCGTTGGTGGGTGGGTAATGTGGTGGGGATCTTATTGTTTGCGCCCTTTATTCTGGCTGTAGCCCGAAAACGTAAAGTTCATTTCAATCACGAAAGGCTTATTGAAGCCGGAGTTTTCGTGCTATGCATGTTCGGCATTTACTTCTTAATACAACTTGGCTATTTGAACGAAACCCTTATCAACTCATTGCCCTACTTATTAATTCCATTCCTGTTGTGGCTGGCATTTCGTTTTGATTTGCTGGCGGCCATTACAGTAACGTTAGTGACATCTCTGTTAGCCATTTATTATACGATCCATAATCAGGGCCCTTTTATTCAAACGAATGGAAATGACTCCATGCTGCTGCTTCAGATATTCATAGGGGTGATCAGCATCTCTACCCTTGTTTTGTCGGCTACTGTGGCTGAGCGTTCTGAGGCTCAGAATAGTTTAAAATTATTCAATGCCAATTTGGAGAGCATCGTGCAAGAACGGACCCGTGCGTTAAACGAAGAAATCACCACCCGCAAAAAAGCAGAAGATAAATTAGTGCAGACTAATCAGGAGCTGAGCAAGCGCAATACTGAGCTGGATAATTTTGTTTATAGTGTCTCGCATGATTTACGGGCACCCATCGCATCTGTACTCGGTCTTATTAACCTGGCCCGGAAGGACAAGGATCTTGCGATGAAGAATGTGTACCTGGAGAAGATTAACAACAGTGCGCTACAGCAAGACAGTTTTATCAGGGAGATTCTGGATCAATCACGCAACTCGCGACTGGAAGTGAAAAAGGAAGAAATTCTTTTCGAGCCTTTGATTGATGAAACCTTTAACCAATTAAAGTTTGCAACGTCTACAGGTACGGCCGTAGAGAAAATCGTTCATGTAAAACAAGATGGGTCCTTTTACAGTGACCGGTGGCGTTTAAAAGTAATTCTCAATAACATTATTTCTAATTCCATTCGCTACCGCAATGGGCATGACCCGATTATTAAAGTGAATGTGGATATTACGGATCATAAAGCAACTGTTGAGATTGAGGACAATGGGCGCGGCATTCCGCCCGAACATCTGCAAAATGTGTATCAAATGTTTTACCGCGCCACCGATGATGGCGCTGGTTCCGGGCTGGGGTTATATATTGTAAAAGAAACGATGGATAAACTTCATGGTATGATCAACATCGAATCGGAAGAAGGGAAGGGCACCAAAGTAAAATTAGAAATACCCGAGTTGCTTTAAAACTGGTTTGAGCAAGATAGTTACCCACCCGCATCGTATAATCCTGTAACATGAATAGTTTTTTTTCATCCACACCAATCGCCTTAACCCAGGGAATAGGGTTGGTGCGAATTATAGTTGGTGCACTTATCGTTTATCACGGCCAGGAAGTCTTTAATCCCGAATTAATGAATGGGTATATGACCTGGGATACGTTTGATAAATCCAATGCCAGACTGCTCGTGTATCTGGGAAAATCGTCAGAGTTAATTGCTGGTATTTCTCTTTTGTTAGGATTGTTTACTCGTATCGGTGCATTAATCACGGTAGGCACCTTATCTTATATTACTTTTTTTATTGGGCATGGTAAGTTCTGGTATGAGGACCAACATCCTTTTATGTTTGTGCTTTTCGGACTGCTGTTCTTATTCACAGGCCCTGGAGCCTGGAGCATGGATGCCTTGATTTTCAAGAAGAGGAGGGAGTAATACCGCTTGATTATCGACCACCAATTTTGCATCTGGTGTAAAGTTCATTTGGATTTTAAGCAGCAATAATCATCTTTACCTGACCCTAACTTGCTGCTCGTGAAACGAAGAAAATTTATTTGGCTTTCTGGCGCTGGCATTGCTGTCGCTACATTACCCTGGTTTGCGTCTTGCCAAAGTTCTCAATGGACAGCGATTCTGTCTGTACCTTCAGTACTTGAACAATTCTGCAGCGAAACGGAATTGATGGCAATTGGTAATTCATACATTGAGCGTGTCCCAAGGGAATCAAAAATTTCCGCCATTGAGAAACAACTATTGAAAGCAGAGGCTGAAAATCCTTTCAACCCTTCATCAGAAAAGTCGCTGCAAGATTTTATCAGTGAAAAGAGTGAACATGATTTTTCAACCGGCCAGACAATTGTTCTTAACGGGTGGGTTTTATCCCAAACGGAAGCCCGGCAATGTGGTCTCTTTTTTCTAACCCGCACTTCATGATATGCACATAGACGCCAGGAATCTCGAGGTTAAAAGTATTATAGAAGGTGACATCTGCATTGTGGGTGCCGGAACAGCCGGAATCAGCATGGCGATGGAATGGATTAACTCAGGTGCAAAGATTATCCTGTTGGAAGGTGGTGGTTTTGAGTATGACGATAATGTACAAGATCTCTATGCTGGCAAAACTACCGGGCAGCGCTACTTTCCATTAAAGTCGGCAAGGCTTCATTACTTTGGCGGCACTACAGGCCATTGGTCTGGTTTCTGTTCTACGTACGATCCCATCGATTTTGAGAAACGTGAATGGATGGAGCATAGCGGCTGGCCGATCAGCAAACAAGATCTTGATCCTTTTTATGCCCGCGCTCATCCTTATCTTGAATTGGGTCCCTATGAATACGATTTGAAATACTGGCAACAAAGAGATCCTGAGCTAATACCCGTGGTCGATAACGAAGTGGTCTGGAATAAGATCTGGCAGTTCAGTCCACCCTCGCGCTTCGGAAAAACCTATCGTGAACCAATCGTAAAAGCAAAGAACATTCATCTCTATACGTATGCCAATGTGGTAGATATCAAAGGCAACGAGGCCGTAGCTTCGATTGATTATGTCATTGCAAAAAATCATGCGGGAAAAGAGCTTCACGTAAAAGCCAAGTATTTTGTGCTGGCTTGCTCTACCATTCAAAACGCCCGGCTCTTATTAGCGGCCAATAAACAGGCAGCAAAAGGATTGGGAAATGATTATGATCATGTAGGCCGGTATTTTATGGAACACCTGGAAATAAAGTCTGCTGAACTTTGGCTTACCCGGCCAGACCAATTAAAGTTGTATGAATATGATAGTACCAGGAGGCCACGGGCGGAACTTGCCATCACACCTGAAGTTCAGCGCAAGCATTCTATACTGAATGGTACCGCTTCGCTTACTCCACTCGAAGTAGCAAGAAGACAAAAGGCGATCATCGATATGTGGTCGGATGAAGACCCACGCAAGAGTCTTGACAGTCTTCAGGCCGGATTTTCAGAAGATGAGGAACCACAACCCAATCAAAAGTATCAGGCATTCGAACTCTTTACACGTATTGAACAGGCACCCAATCCTCTATCGCGAATTACCCTGGATACGGAAGTAGATGCGCTGGGCGTTCCCCGAAGTAAGTTACATTGGGTTCTCACTTCGTTAGAGAAACGTAGTATTCGAAAGCTCTATGAATTGATTGGTCAGCAGGTAGGGAGAGTTGGAGCTGGCCGGGTAAAGCTGATGGAATACCTTCATGATGAAAAGGATGAATCATGGCCGGCCTTTACGGGTGGCGGTTGGCATCACATGGGTACAACCCGTATGACCGATAATCCAAAGACCGGTGTGGTTGATCAACAGTGTAAGATTCATTCTTTGAACAATCTCTATATGGCTGGAGCCTCTTGTTTTGCAACCGCAGGGGCAGCGAATCCGACCTTGACACTGGTGGCACTTACTCTCAGGTTGTCAGACCATTTGAAGAGTAAATTCAGGAATGGAGAGGTTTGAACAATTAGATACCTAAAACTTTGGTTTGCTTTCAATGATCAACTCTTCATTCGTTACCGGATGAAAGAACACAAGTTTCCACGCGTGGAGTGCGATAGAGTCGGGATGATATTCATCCACAGAACCATAAAGACTATCGCCAACGATGGGGCAACCAACACTTGATAATTGCGCACGAATCTGGTGATACTTTCCAGTATGTAACTCAATATTCCACTGAAACCGATTTTCAGGGTAATCAGAAACAGTATAGGTCAGGATTGCCTTTTCTGCATAGGGGACTTCATCAGCATAGATTACTGCCTTTTTCTTTTCCTTGCGATGCCAATGTTCCAGGGTTCCGCTTCTTAATAGAGGCGCATGCGTGGTTAGTGCCTGATAGTACTTCCTGACTTTTCGTTCTGCAAATTGCTCACTCAGGTTTTTTAACACAGATCTTTGTTTTGCAAAAAGAATAAGGCCACTTACGGGCCGGTCCAGGCGATGAATATGTTGTGCATATACTTCACCCGGTTCACGCATAAGTGATTTGAGGTAACTTTTCACCTGATGCAACAGGTTGGGATGCCCGTTCCGGTCGGGCTCCACCATCAGGCCTGCGGGCTTGTTGATTACCAGCAGATACTCATCTTCATACTGTATGAAGATGAGTATCTGCTGGTAATCA
>ERZ795061.2081-NODE-2081-length-18734-cov-5.544997_pt1 | contig 18734 bp, 16 predicted proteins | sample MGYA00375145_ERZ795061 | MGnify/ENA primary metagenome ERZ795061 (study PRJEB30190, sample SAMN05720144) | anaerobic digester metagenome | isolation source: active sludge of municipal wastewater-treating anaerobic digesters | place: USA | collected 2014-12-22 ... | reverse complement strand
GCTCTGGTACGTGATCCCTACCTCGCCAGCGGCTTCAAACAGCACCATTGCCGTTGTGATGATTTCCTGAGTGAGTGGGAGCTGCTGCAATCGCGACCGGTAGGGCCGGAGCGATTCGCGCACGAACGCCCGGACATCGGGGTCCGCCGGTGTTACAAACGCGGAAGCCTTCTTCACGTCATCCCATGTCAGCGCGCCGCGGCGATAGAGGAACGTGTTTACCGTGTGTCTGCGCCAGACTTCTCCAGTGGACGGATTGACGAGGCTGATGACCCCCTGAACGGGTTGATCGGCAATCGCCGCGATCTGTTCGCCGGAAAGAACAGCACGCAGAAATATCCTTTGACGGGAGTACGGACGCAGCGTCACTTCCTCGGAAGATGGAGCAGTCATGAAACGCGGAAGAAGGAGCTCCACGCGTGTTGTGACGGGAGTGGAAGATGAGTTTACCAGTTCAATGGAAGCCACCGGTTCCCGCGTGTACGCTTTGCCGAGTGAAGCGTAGAGAGGCCTCACCTGTGGCTTTGTGATCTGCACCGCGGAGCGTCCTCTGGGAAATACCATCGCAACGGACACTCGGTGCTGGCGGTATGACTGCTCCAGTTGTGCATACGCGTAGTCGACGCGAACACTGCCTGAGCGAAAGCCGACTCCCGCACTTCGGCTCCACATCCGATCACGGTATCCGACGCCTCCCCTCAAAGCCATGGCTTCCACCGGGAACCATTCAGCGCCAACGTGGTCGCCCTGGTCGTGCTGGTATGCGAGCGTCACCTGATCCGACGCGTCAAAGGAGGCACCCCAGCGGACGCTGCGCGGGTTCAGGATCTCAACACGGCCATCTTTGCGCCACACCTTTGCGTCGGTCAGATCGCAGATGGACGCTCCCACGCGAATCCGCCCCGTCAAAGAAAAAAGTGCACCTATGTCCGTGCTGAACCCGGCAGCCTCCCGCGCGGAATCCGGTGCCGCACGGTACGATGGATTGAGGAAGCTCCCTGACATGCCTACCGCGAGCTTGTCGGTCAGACGAACTCCCGCTCCCGCTACAAATCGATCCAGTCCGTCCGGGGTCCCTGGAAACGGCAGGATACGCCTGTTGCGAATCCACCCCAGACCGATCGCACCGTCCTGTGAGACCGGGTTTCCAAAGAACAGCGCGCTGTTTTGCAGGCTCGTACTCCCGAGGTCGCCCGCAATGCTCGGAAAAACCTGCTCGACCAGGCCCGCGGGGTTCCACGCGAGGGCGGTGGGACCATCCGCGGAGGAAACGAATGCGGTGCCCATGCCAATCGCCCGTGCGTCCACATAAGGGTACCCCGGATGCGTTGCGCTCCACGTCTGGGCCTCTACCCTCATCGAAGCCCCAGACGCGAGGAGAAACCCGACGAGCACCGCGATTTGCATCGGCAGCACCCTTCAGAAAAGGGGTTTGTTCAGCATTTCCCTCAGGACGTTCGGGTGGTTTGTGGTGACGCCGTCCACCCCTGCTGCCATCAACCTCTGCAGTCCGGGTCCGGTGTCGTCGGCGATACCCCATGCCCGCACAAACAACCCCGCTGCGTGCGCTTTGCGCACGAACCCGACATCTATCCGGGATGCGCGAGGTGCTATCGTGTCGACGCCTGCGTTCACGCAGCGACTGATCGCCTCGTCGGGACTCAGGTCCTCGAAGGTTGTCAACCACGTCGTTCGCCAGCGGGGGACTTCACGCCGCACGGTCTCAAGGACTTCCCATTCGAAGGCGCTGGCTACCGTCCAGTCGAACGCGCAATGCCGTGAAACCAGCGAAACCACACCGGGTACCCAATCCTTCCCAACCTTCAGTTCGATCACCAACTGCGCCTGGCCGGAAACCGTGCTGAGAAGTTCATCAAGAAGGGGGACGCGCTCTCCAGAGAACTTCGGATCCCTCCAGGAACCCGCGTCAAGGTGCATGATCTCATCCCATGTCAGGGCGTCAACCCGGCCAGTTCCGTTCGTCGTTCGATCGACGGTCTGGTCGTGAATGACCACGAAACAACCGTCTCGCGTCCCGCGGACGTCGCATTCAAGCCAACTGCATCCCAGTTCCAACGCCGCCCGGAATGCGGTGATCGTGTTTTCCGGGTACTGTCCGCTGAAACCGCGGTGGGCAATGTTCAGAAATCGGTGTTCCATCTCGGAATCCAGGTCAGAGAATCACCGGGTCGGATGGGTTCCGGGCATCTTCTTCTTTCTTTTCTGATTCATCCTCAAAGGCAGATGCAGGAGGCGGAGCATTCCTCACTGCGTCGCGCGTTCCGTTGATTTCGTCCGTCACGCCGGAGATTTCACGGCGGAATTCGCGAATCCCTTTCCCGATTCCCCGCGCCACCTCGGGCAGTCGTTTGGACCCGAAGACAAGAAACGCCACGAGCAGAATGACGATCATTTCCCAGGGACCGACGTTCGGCAACATGCGGAATCCTTTCCTATCCGGCCGGATCACACAATGCGCCACAGATGGCGGAAGAGGAAAATCGACCCGGCCACGGCAACATTGAGTGAATCTGTCCCTCTTTTCTGCGCCAGAGACACTGTGCAATCACAAACTCTGGTCCAATCACGGGTAACACCTTCGGCTTCACCGCCGAGAACCAGTGCCACTGCATCCCATTTCAACAGTAGACTGGCAGGTTCGCCTCCGTGTGACGACGTGGCTACCAAAGGAATGCCTGCGTTCCGCACCCCACGAAGAACGTCGTCAATTGAGTCCGTGTACGAAACGGGAAGACGGAAAAACGCTCCCATTGAGCCGCGTACCACTTTGGGATTTGTCAGCTCAACGGTGCCCGCCGTGAGCAGCGCACCACGCGCCCCCGCTGCTTCCGCCGACCGAAGGAGGGTTCCGAGGTTGCCGGGGTCCCGCACGTTGTCCACCACAACAACGTCCCCGGTGCCCGATTTCCAGACGTCTCCTTCGGTCCACGTTGGTGTGCGAGCGACAGCAACAACGCCCTGCGGCGTTCGCGTGTCGCAAATCGCGTCAAGTTCCTTCTGGGTAATGCCTCGCGTAGGGATTCCATCGGACTCCGCCGTTTCAACTACCCGGGCGAGCCGCGAATCGGGATCTGCCTCGACGTGAAACACGCATTCCACTGAAAGGGGAGAGGCAAGGGCCTCTTCAACGAGCCTAACGCCTTCCACAAGAAACAACCCGAGAGCTTTTCGGTTTTCCTTCCTCAGCAGTTCGCGCACGCGTTTAAGCCCGATTTTCACCTCTCATGACCCTTTTTCGAGGCATCGCTCAAGGAGCGCACGGGCACGGTCTTGCGTGGGCCTGAAGTCGCGCCCGTACCCCACGTGTGCTGGCGACGAAACGGCAGCGCGAAGGTCTGGCAACGCCTCCGAACATTTCCCCATCTCGGCAAGTGCGATACCTCTTTTCGCCCGCGCCTCCACAGAACCGGGACAACGGAACTGGTCCGTCGAATAGAGTGCAATGGCCTGTGTGTATGCCGCGGCTGCTTCCGCCCAACGCCGCAGACCGAACAACGCCTCGGCCCGGGCAGTGACAAATGCCCGGTTTGCCGGATAGCGTGCCGCAATCTGGTTAGAAACGGCCAACGCCTCGTGGTAATTCGCGTCCTTCAGCAACGCCCAGACAATCATGCCGGGAGCAGTATGCTGCGTTGTCGCCCCCTCGTTCCACGCCCGTTTCATTTCGCGGATGCCCTGATTCCGCGTATCCGCGACAAAGGGCAACCATGTCCAGTTCTTCATGGCTGCGCCCCGCCAGTAATGATACGCCCCGAGAGCAAGCAACGCGTCGGAGAAACCGGGTTCACGACGCAAGACCTCTTCCAGTTGTTCCACACTTTCCGTGCCCGCGCGATACGCGTGCCAGTACGAGCCTTCGTCCGCCGCAACGACCGCGCTCAGGCCGAGGCTGAGTCCGAACACGTACCGGGGCCAGATTTCTTCCGGGGTCCGCGCAACCTGCTCGCGGCTTGCGCGGACCGCAATCTGAACCCGGCGTTTCAACTCCGCCGGGCTCATTGTTCCCTCGCAACCGAAAAGACGCATCTGCTCAATCGCAGCCATCGCATAATCACCCGTGGGGTCCGCAGGAGACTCGCGCTTCAGGACAACCGCCAGACTTTCCGCGCGCGAAAACTCCGACCGCAGAGCCGCTTCCTGGGCGAGCACGAAACTGGCCGGCACGTGCAACGCGTGCACGGATTCCAGCAGCACGAACGAAACTACACACGCCGCGACAAACCGGCGGCGCATTTCGACCTGATTACCACCCATGCGCTTGAGTAACCCCGTCCAAATGCCTGAGCATTGCAGTTTCTTTCCCCGCGCGGGCATCCTATCTTTGAATCTGGTGTGTGCTTCGGGGAGGCTTCCAGAACATGTTCCCAAGGGAAATAACACCATCGCCAACGATGTGATTTCGAATCCGTAAGGCCAGCCGAGATGAGAAAGCCTCTTACCAAGCGGCAACTGGCAATTTATGAATATATTGCCGCACAGATTCGGCAGCGCAGTATTCCCCCCACTATCAGGGAAATCTGCGACCAGTTCGGCATGCGATCTTCCAACGGGGCACGAGAGGCACTGGCAGCACTCGCGAGAAAAGGGTACATCAATCGACGAGAACGGCTATCGCGTGGCATCGAACTCGCTAACTCGTTCGACTCCCTTGAGTGTTCGGGAACCGCACTCCGGGTACCTCTTTTGAGAAATCCCGTTAATGGTGCCCTTTGCATTGACGAAGCCCCTGGCGAGAAAGTCCTGCTCATTGATTCGAGTTTTCTTCCGGGAACCGGAAGAGCGTTTGCCTTGCTTGTACCCGACAGTTCACTCGCCAAGTACGGCATCCGCAAAGGAGACCTGGCAGTCGCCACGGAATGCCACGAAGGGCAACCGGGAGAAATCCTGGTAACGGCAATCGACTCGCGCCTCGTCCTCGTGCGCGTTCCTGCAACCTCGGACCCGGAACCTTCTCAGCAGGTACCGGAGAGCCACGGGGTTTCACCCGTGTTCGGAAAGGTGAACTGCGTCGTGCGGCGTTTCACCGGCGTGGAAACGGGGTAGGCTCAGAAGCGAATGGGCAGATTTTCGAGAGCTTCGTGCGGCGTGGGCAGGTGGGGCCTCCGCAGAACAGGGCCAATAAGCGGGAAAAGGCACCGGCAGCTGTGGGGCACAGAACTCGCACCCGCGATACAACACAACTTCGTCACCGTTGGCAAACGGTGCGGCCAAACTGTGCTGTGCCATTGCTGACAAACCGTTTTTGTCTGTTTTTTGCAATCGCTTTTCACAGGTATCAGCATATTGCAGCAAACCCGTGACACAAGAAGGCATCGTCATGAGAATCAACAAAGTGGTGATACCGGTTGCCGGCCTCGGGACGCGGTTGCTTCCCGCCACAAAGTCGCAACCGAAGGAAATGCTTCCCGTGGGAAGAAAACCAGTTGTGCAATACGTTGTCGAAGAGATGGTCGAACAGGGACTGCGGTACTTGCTGCTTATCACCGGCAGCAACAAGCATTCAATTGAGAACCATTTTGACAATGACCCCATGCTCGTCGAGCGTTTGCTCAGCACCGAAGACGACGACCTTCTTCGGGAAGTAGATCTTCGGCCCGAGGGAGCCCAGATATTCTACACGCGCCAGATGATTCCCCCGGGCGCAAAGAAACCGGCCGGGCTCGGTGACGCCGTCCGGCATGCGCAGGCGTTTGTGAATGATGATCCCTTTGTGGTTGCGCTGGGTGATACGATCATCCACACAGAAGGCAAACCGGACCTGATTTCGCGCATGACCCAGACGCACCTGAACAATGATGCGGTCGCTACCATTGCGGTGTGGCTGGTCGAGCACGATGCGACTCGCCGGTACGGGGTGGTAAAGCCGGAAGAGGGTGCCGACCTCACCCAGCCTTTTCGGATAACGGACATCGTGGAGAAACCAACACCGGATCAGGCGCCAAGCCGCTATGCGGTTGCTGCACGGTACGTTTTTGGGGGCCAGATATTCGACGCGTTGGACGCCACACTGCCCGGCCACGGAGGCGAAATCCAGCTCACGGATGCAATCCGGCGGCTTGTGCGCGAAGGCAAGCCGGTGTATTGCGTTCCCCTTCGTTCCAATGAGACGCGCTACGACATCGGGAACCCTGAGTCTTATTTCAAAGCATTCGTGGATTTCGCATTCGACGATCCGCAATGCGGCGAGAGACTTCGGCGACACGCAAGGGCTCTTCTGGAGAGGTACGAACGCGGCGAGGGCTTTTCGCTGGGCGGGGATAAATCATGACACTTCAGGAACGCATCAAGGAAGGTATCTTGCTTCTCGACGGGGCGATGGGCACACAACTCACCGCACGCGGAGCGAAAGGCAATAACGAGCTGTGGGGAGTTGAACATCCTGATGTCCTCGCCGATGTGCACCGTGCATACGTTGCCGCCGGAGCGCAGGCAGTCATCACCGATACGTTCGGTGGCAACAGCGCGAAACTCGCCAAGGCGGGGCTCGGCGACCGGGCAGATGAGCTGAACCGGCGCCTTGTGGAGATCGCACGGGAAGCCGTCCGGGGAAGAGCCTGGGTACTCGCAGACGTTGGTCCCACGGGGCAGTTTGTGGAACCGTACGGTGATCTGACCGAGGCACAGATGACGGACGTGTTCCGCCGGCAGATTGCCGTTTTGCTCGAGGCCGGTGCGGACGGGATAATCGTCGAAACGATGATGGACGTCACCGAAGCTGTCTGCGCAGTCAAGGCGGCGAAGGGCATCGCGGCGGGAGTTCCCGTCCTCGTGACGATGACCTTCGATGTGAACCCCCGAGGTTTTCGAACGCTGATGGGGGTATCACCGGCCCAGGCGGCCAGCCGACTTGCGGAAACAGGCCCTGATGCCGTCGGAGCGAACTGCGGGGGCCTGCTGCCCGTGCAATATGCGGCTCTTTGTTCGGAAATGAGCACGGCAACCTCGCTGCCGATCGTCGCAGAGCCGAACGCAGGCCTGCCTGAACTTGAAGATGGAGTAACGGTATTCAAGGAGCCGCCAGAGACATTCGGCGCCATAGTGCCCGACCTCATCAAAGCAGGGGTGAAAGTGATGGGGGGGTGTTGCGGGACTGGTCCCGCCCATATTCAAGCCATGTCGAATGCACTGAAAATGATGAAGAAATGATTGTCGAACTGAAGTACGGGCGCCGGGGTCTTCGTGCCGAGATTCCGGTTCAGGTTTCGTGCACCGTGCTTCGGGCGGGCGCAGCTGAAGCGCTGGCGTGCGAAGAAGCAGCCGTCAACGCCTCGCTGCGCCACCCGATCGGCGGCAGGCCACTCGGGGAGATAGCGAGGAGCCGAGTTTCCCACCGACACGGAACCGCCGCGGCAGCAATCACCGTCAGCGACATTACGCGTCCTGTTCCCAATTCCCTCATCGTGCCGCAGGTTCTGGACGTTCTGAACAAGGCGGGTATCGCTGACGAAAAGATCACCGTGATCGTCGGGACGGGCCTGCACCGAGCCAGTACGGAGCTGGAGATTACCGAAATCCTAGGTGCCGATGTCCCGCGCCGGTGCAGGGTGGTCAGCCATGTCGCACGCGACAAATCAACGCTGGCGTACCTGGGTGAGACGTCGAGGGGGACGCCGATCTGGGTGAACCGGGAGTTTGTTGAAGCCGATGTCCGCATCGCCGTGTCGCTCATAGAGCCGCATTTCATGGCGGGATTCAGTGGCGGGAGAAAGGCTGTCTGCCCCGGATTGGCGGGGGTCGACACAATGCGTGTTTTGCATGGCCCGGAAATGCTCTCCCACCCGAACATCCGTGAAGGATGTCTCGCCGGGAATCCGTTTCACGAGGAAGCAACCGAAATCGCGCGCCGCGCAGGACTGGATTTCACCATTTCAGTGACGCTCAACGAACAGCGCAATATCACCGGAGTGTATTCCGGTGACCCCGAATATGCGCACGCCGCCGGGTGTGCTGCCGCGGCGAGAAGCACCATTGTGTCGATCCCTGAACTCGTGGACGCGGTCATTACTACCTCGGCAGGGTACCCGTTGGACCTGACTTTCTACCAGTCTGTGAAGGCCATGACTGCTGCGTTGCCAATACTCAAGAAAGGCGGAACACTGATCGTGGCTTCATCCTGCGATGAAGGAATAGGATCCCCTGATTTCACGGAGCTCATGCTGGGAACCGCCTCCGTGAAAGAGTTTCGCAACCGGTTGCAGGACCCCGGATTCTTCGTGCCTGATCAGTGGCAGTTCCAAATGATGTGCCGTGCGCTGGAAACAGCACAGGTGCTTTATTATTCGACCGGAATACCTGCCGACATTCTGGCGAAGCTGTTCGTCACACCAATCGCATCCGTGGAGGAAGGGATTGCGCTGGCTCTGGAGCGTCACGGTTCCAGAACCAGCCTGGCGATCATCCCGGAAGGTCCTTATGTGATGCCGGTAGTCCTTCCGTCCTGCTGATTGATTCCCCTGGATATTCGTTCACATTCCATCGGATCCGTTCGCGACACTCCAGTTCCGCCGCTCCATTTCCGTCCCAATATTAGCCATATACACCGTTGACAGACCCTTGCAGCCAATCGGGTGAATTCAGATATTTATTCTTGGATTGTCAATAACACTTCAACAACGAACCCCGGGAGACCAGAAAATGGCAAGTTTCGTAGACGAAATAATGGCTCAGGTCAAAGCGAAAAACCCCATGGAGAAGGAATTCCATCAAGCCGTAACCGAAGTCGCAGAATCGGTCGCACTCGTCTACGACAAGTTTCCGGAGTTCCGTAAGGCCAAAGTATTCGAACGCATGGTCGAGCCTGAGCGCGTAATCATGTTCAGGGTTCCCTGGGTTGACGACAAAGGCGAGATCCAGATCAACCGGGGCTTCAGGATCCAGATGAACAGCGCGATCGGACCCTATAAGGGTGGATTGCGTTTCCACCCTTCAGTAACGCTCGGCGTGCTGAAATTCCTCGCGTTTGAGCAGGTGTTCAAGAACAGCCTGACCACCTTGCCCATGGGCGGCGCGAAGGGCGGCTCCGATTTCGACCCGAAAGGGAAAAGCGACGGTGAGGTGATGCGGTTCTGCCAGAATTTCATGAATGAGCTGTTTCGGCATATTGGTCACGATACGGACGTTCCGGCGGGCGACATCGGCGTAGGCGGCAGGGAAATCGGATTCCTTTTCGGTCAGTACAAGAAGCTGGCCAACCAGTTCACCGGTGTTCTCACCGGAAAAGGCCCTGCATGGGGAGGCGCCCTCATCCGTCCGGAAGCAACCGGGTACGGTGCCACGTATTTTGCGGCCGAAATGCTTGCAACCAGAGGGGAGAAGCTGGAAGGCAAGACGGTGCTTGTTTCGGGAAGCGGCAATGTTGCGCAGTACACGGTGGAAAAGGTAAACGACCTCGGTGGCAAAGTGGTTACCATGTCGGATTCCTCGGGGTACGTGTACGACGAGGCGGGAATTGACGCGAAAAAGCTCAAATTCATCATGGAATTGAAGAACGAACGGCGCGGAAGAATCAAGGAGTACGCGGATGCCTTCCCCGGCGTCGTATACACTCCGGTGGATCCGAATCTCGGGTACAACCCCCTTTGGAATCACAAAGCAGACGTGGCATTCCCCAGCGCAACCCAGAACGAGATCAACGAAAAAGACGCGGCAAACATGGTTCGCAACGGCGTCATGTGCGTCGTTGAGGGGGCCAATATGCCGACTACTCTGGAGGGAGTTCGTGTCTTCCTTGATGCCGGGATTCTCTATGCACCCGGCAAAGCCGCAAACGCCGGCGGAGTAGCGGTTTCAGGACTTGAAATGTCTCAGAACAGCATGCGATTGCCGTGGACCCGCGAAGAGGGCGATAACCGGCTGCGTGGGATCATGAAAAGCATCCACAAAACCTGCGCGACGACCGCGGAGCAGTTTGGAACGCCCGGAAACTATGTGAACGGGGCGAACATCGGCGGATTCATGAAGGTGGGAAGAGCGATGTTGGACCAGGGGGTCGTCTGATCCGTCGCGAATCTCAGAACCAAAGCCAAGAGAGGGGTAGTAAATCCTACCCCTCTCTTGCGTTTTGAACCGCACGAATGAAGTCGTCGTCGTCAACCACGAAGCCAAACATGTGCGCCGTTTTCCACATCGCGTAGTCGTGATTTCCCCTCGTGCGCACCGATTCCCTGTTTTCCACCGCGACAACTCCCTGCCGGATGCACCCGCAGGTATACCCCAGGCGTGACATGTCGACCATACCACACGGGCTGTGCCAGAGACACCAGTTTATGGCGAATCCGCAGTATGTCAGATGCCATATTCCACGGTTCCGCAGAACGCTGTTGAGCTGGTGGGTGTACACGCAGAGCAGTTCGTTTTCCCCTTCAGGCCGTGCGATCGAGGGGAAATCATATGGCGCATCTTTGAAATCAGCCCATCCCGGCCCGTACCGCTCAACATTTGTCGGCATGTCGGTGGTCCGGGGGCGAATGGCCCCGGGCTGCTTCTGGGGGGGGTCCAGGTTCACCTCGGCGCACGTTCGTTGATAGTGCGGATAACGCTTTGCGTAATCCTCCCCGGAGGCAACGTGCACGATTGTCATACCCGACTCGCGGGCCGCCTTGAGTATGGGGGGCATGCTCCGCGTGAACTGCGCGACGCACCGTCCCACGTACTCCTGCGCCTGCCTCACCAGCACGTGCGGAGAGTTTTCGCTCCAATCCGGTCCACCGGGAAAACCCACGTTCCAGAAGTGCATCAGAACAAGCGCCATTTCATCAAGCGGAACCGTGCAATCCCGCCTTGCCCATCCCAGAATACCGAGCGTAGCTTCCTCGCCGCGCCGAAAATCCGAGGGATACTGACGGTAATACCAGGTGGGCAACACGGCCTTTCGACTCACGTCTTCCTCCTTGTCGTGCGTTTCGTCCGACGACTAGCATCCTTACCTTGTACACACAAGGTAACGGAAAACTCCCATAGTCCCGAAGACACGGGCACCAAGGTCCTATCACAAAAGCAACAAGGAGAAAACCATCATGACCCCTAAGGAGCGCGCCGTAGCGGCTTTGGAGTGCCGGCGTCCGGATGACATCGTGCCGACATTCGAGCTCGTGTACTTCCTGGGACCGGAGAAGTTTGGACGGGACTGGACCGAGAACATTCGTAGTATGACTCCAAAAGAGCAGGATCGTTACCTCCACGAGCACGCTGAGCTTCACGTGATGATCGCGGAAGAGTACGATTATTCCATACTCCGCTCGGACTACTTGGAAGCAATTCGGATTTTCAAGAAATGGGGCCTTGACAAAACCTATCTGCTCTGCGGCGAAGCGGACGGCACGATGGCGATACCGAACGGGCACGACATGGTGGAAGTCGCCGCAGCACTGCGGGAACGTCCTGAGGAGATGCACGCCCAGATGCGACGAGGCGCGGAAGGAGCGAAAGAAGCGGGACGACGGTTCCGCGAGGCGGGAGCCGAAGCTGTGACGATGTGTGCCGATTACTGTTTCAATGACGGCCCATTCCTGAGTCCGGGAATGTTCCTCGAGTTTGTCACGCCGTACCTCACTGAAATCATCGCGTCACACCGGGAAAACGGTCTGTTCGTGATCAAGCACACCGACGGCAATATCATGCCGATACTGGACCAACTGGTTGAAGCAAATCCCCACGCTCTCCATTCTATAGACCCGCAGGCGCGCGTGGACCTGGCCGAAGTCAAACGCATCACTGCCGGGAAGGTGTGTCTCTGCGGCAACGTCAACTGTGGGCTTCTCCAGACTGGCACGGACGAGGAAGTGCGCGAAGATGTCCTGCGATCCTTGCGTGATGGAATGCCGGGGGGTGGGTACATTTTCTCGACTTCGAATTGCGCGTTCCGAGGTATGCCACTCGAACGGTACGAGTTGATGATGTCGCTGAGGAAGGAATACGGACGCTACGACAAACCGGCATTCCCGATAACATGATCACTTTCATTGAGTCGATCAGACGTTCCGCCTTGCCTCTGAAGGTGAATCACGGAACTACGTTGCGATCTTCGGAAAAAACCTTCACTTGGCAGGGGTCCAGCAGTGTTGCATGTTCGTTGTGCGGGCGATTGAAATAGGGTGGCACGGGCAGTGCACGTGGCGCATGGTTGACGATGGCAGCGAATTTGCCCCCGTCGTCTTCCCAGAAGAGGCTGATCAGACCGTCTTGGGACGCAATGGAACCAATACGCCGGAAGCCGCCGGCAGAGAACGCGAACGCCTGCGTGAGGAAGCTGCCTCGAAACTCGACGACGAATCCGTCCGAACTTATCGCTGGCTCGCTGCTCCACCAGTGCAACGCACCCTTTGCTCCTGTCGCGCTTACGAAGCCATCCTGAAGGTGGAACCCTCTGGTGTGGCGGCTGCTGCCGCACCATCTGATCACGGTCTCGCGGGGCGTGTCGAATGAGTAGACCACAACAAGAGTCATTGGCGTGACGACATAACTCGTGACGGCGTCTCCCGTCCTGGTGGTGAAACTCGGGAACTGGTCCGCATCCTCACGGATGGTGTCCCATTCGGTCACATTGTCCCGGGCAGAATCGTGCCCCCACGATATGGCGCACGATGGATGATTGTCTTCGGGGAAAATGAACGGCGCCTCACCACGAACAGCCCATGTCTGGAGGCCTTTTCGCGGGGAAAGGCTGCGGAACGCGATGAGAGCCTGGTAACCGCGTTGCTCAACCGTGGCATAACTGGTGGCCTGAGATGAATATGAACGAACGGACGGCGCTCTCCTGGCCGCGGGACTGCTTACGTTCCATGTCGCAGGGTTGTGCGCCGCTGCAGCGGCCACCCATGCGATTCCGCCGTGTTGAACCGGCGCTGCTTCGTACCCACGCTCGATACGGTCCAGCAGATTTTCAGCCATTTCAGAATACCAGGGAACGCGCGACGACAACCGTTCGAAACCGAGGAGCAACGGGATCGCTTTGTGCGTAGCATCCGATATGTCCTGCCTGGTAGATACGCCCCGGAACGTAACATACCGGTCGGTATACATCCGCGTAGCCCAGTCTGTGGAGCTTTCGATAACGGGGTCGAGTGATTCGTCTTCCGCGGCAAAGCGGTACCGCAAAAGATACTCGTACGAAATCATGGAGTAGCCGTTGCACGGCCCACAACCTTCGAATATCTGCCCGTTTTCGAGAAACACGTCGGGGGCCACACGTTCCCACACGGTCTGGGCATCCGCCAGGTACCGTTCGTCACCGGTAGCGCGCCAGCACATGGCCATCACGGCACACCAGACCACACCCCGGTTACAACGGTGTTCGCACGGCGTCTCTCGAAGGAACTCCATCGCCCGCAGCAGCATTGCCCAGTACCGGGATTGTTCCTCGGAAGTCAGTGCCTCTCTGACGCACAGAAATGCAGTGAGAAGACATTCCAGTCGCCAGGCCATTTCGTGGGTGCCGTACACGGAGCAGAATCGTATCGGGGTGAAGACGAATTCGCCCGACGGGACCTGGATGCGCGTGAACGCTTCCAGACCATTTCGAACTGCACGCAGGATGTCTGGATCGCCCGAATACATGGACAGGCGTTGCGCGTATCCATATCCGAACGCGCCGATTGCAGCCGCGCTTTGCCTTCCGACGCCGTACGCCCACCTGTTCAACGGCGAGATGCGCTTTTTCCGTTCGAACCTGTCCAGGTCGGCAACCTCCTCAGGGGCACCGGGCGAACCTTCGGGAACCGCGTGGCGGATCAGTCCTGCTTCTACGTCAAAATGTGCCAACAAATTCGCCAATGCCCGATCGAAAAGGCTGAAATACCGTCGAGCGCGGGCGGACACTTTCGCTGGAAAAAGAAACATTTCGAACGCAGGGTTGAGGTTTTCGATCATAGTTCGCCGATCCCGTCCGTTTGCCATCACCACACGTCGGAAGCTTTGCCTCGTGCGAAAGGTTCTCGAATTTTAGATTCCCAGAGCGCCACGCAGCAACTCTCGAGGTACGATGAAAGAAATCCGCATACACACGGACGGCGCATGTTCCGGCAACCCTGGTCCGGGTGGGTGGGCGGCGATTCTGAAGTACGGAACGCACCGCAAGTCTTTGTTCGGTGCGGAACCCCAGACCACGAACAATCGCATGGAACTCAGGGCAGCGATTGAGGCCCTTCGCGCTTTGAAGGAGCCCTGCCATGTGGTTGTGGTTACGGATTCCCGGTATCTCCGGGACGGCATCACGAAGTGGCTTCCCAACTGGAAAAAGAATGGCTGGAAGACTTCGGCAAAGGATCCGGTGAAGAACCGGGACCTCTGGGAGGCGCTCGATTGCCTCACCGGGGTTCACTCCGTCAGATGGGAATGGGTGGAAGGACATTCCGGTAATCCGGACAACGAAGCCTGCGACGTGCTCGCGGTAACCGCGATGAAAAATCTGCGTCCGCGCGCACCAGCCGCCCGTACTCGATCGCGACCTACCCCGGGAGTGACACATCGCGATGACTGATGCTCGGGCAAGAACAATGCGCGCTCCCATGGTTATTCTGCGGGACGCCCGCCATGGGCAGTGGTTGAAATTCGTCGACCCGCAGAGGACCCTCGTTGCCTCAAAGCTGCAGGACGTGTTACCCGTTCTCGAAACGATCGACACGGCCGCTGAGGAGGATGCCCTTTATTGCGCGGGGTTCGTTTCCTACGAGGCGACTCCCGCGTTCGACGCGGGGCTTGCGGCGCATGCTCCGGGAAGGTTCCCTCTCGCCTGGTTCTGCCTGTTCAGAAGCGTCGAACCGGTCGATATCCCTGCCCCTCCCGCCAAAGCGCTGTCGCGCACGCTTCGGTGGTACCCCTCGGTTTCCAGGACGGAATATTGCGAAGCTATCCGCCGGGTACACGCATTCATCGAATCCGGTGACACCTATCAGGTGAACTACACCTACCGTCTCCAGTCGGAGGTCACCTTTGACCGGTGGGAGTTCTTCCTGAGACTGGTTGTCGCTCAGAACCCTCCTTACGGCGGGTATATTGACACGGGAGAATGGACGATATGCAGCGCCTCTCCTGAGTTATTCTTCACCCGCCGCAACGGTGAACTTGAATCACGCCCGATGAAGGGAACCGCAGCCCGTGGCAAGACGCTTGCGGAAGACCTCCTGATGTCTGAACGACTTCAGACCTCGTTGAAAGAACGAGCGGAAAACGTGATGATCGTCGATATGGTTCGAAACGATTTCGGTAGAGTTGCCCTCACCGGGTCCGTGGCGGTCAGACGTCTTTTTGAAATCGAGCGTTATCCCACCATCTGGCAGATGACGTCGACAGTCACCGCGAAAACGGAGGAACGCCTGCAGAACGTGTTCCGAGCAACATTTCCACCGGCTTCCATCACGGGCGCGCCAAAAATCCGGACCACACAGATCATCGCGGACCTGGAGACTACACTACGCAACATTTACACCGGCACAATCGGGTTTGTAACTCCCGGCGGGGACGCGCAGTTCAACGTTGCCATCCGTACGGCGCTGATTGACAGAACGGGCAAGGCGGAATATGGCGCAGGTAGCGGAATTGTCTGGGACTCAGATGCGGAATCCGAATGGGAAGAATGCGAAACGAAGGCGAAGGTGCTTTCTGCAGAAGTACCCGAATTCCAGCTTCTTGAAACGATGCGCTGGGAGCCACGGTCAGGGTATTACCTGAAGACACTTCACCTGCGGCGTCTCGTGGAAAGTGCGGACTACTTCGGATTCAGGGTTGACATGCGCGAGGTTCGGCGCAAACTCCGATCATTCGCGAGGACGCTTCCCCAAAAGGCGCACAGAATTCGCCTGCTGGTGCACAGATCTGGGACCATGTCACTGGAAGCATTCCCCCTTGCATCGCGAATCGGTAACGATGTTCGGGTAGCAGTCGCCCGCGAACCGGTCAGCACGTCGGACGTGTTTGTCTATCACAAGACGACCAACCGGAGGGTCTATGAATCCGCGATGAGAGAGAACCCGGGCTGCCGAGATGTCATACTGTGGAACGAGAGGGGAGAAGTGACCGAATCTACCGTAGCAAATGTCTTCGTGAACATTGGTGGAAGGCTTTTCACGCCACCTGTGGCCTGCGGTCTACTCGGAGGAACAATGCGTGCCCACCTCATCAACACCGGCAGAGTGACCGAGCGCGTCGTCTCGATCTCCGAACTGCTGACGAGCCCGGCTGTCTATCTCGCAAACTCTGTGCGGGGCATGTACAGGGTTCGAGTTCTGAGCCCGACCGTCCGTGATTTGGAGGCTTCCGGAGCCCGAGCGCGGAGGCGAGGATGATGGAATCCTGCCACATCTTCGACGTCACTCGCACGCTGGGTCTGGATGCCCCGCCGTTCCCCGGCGATCCGGCGTTTGAGCGCGAGGCGAAAGAACATGGCGGGGTGACAATCAGCCGTTTGACGATGTCAAGCCACAGCGGCACCCACCTCGATGCTCCCGCGCATGTATTCGCGGGCGGGAAGACTCTGGACGAATATCCCCCGGAACGGTTTTTTGTTTCGGCGCAGGTTGTGGAAGTGAAATCGCGAAGGGTCATCACCGCGGCGGATGTGGATGCTCTGCGTCCGGGGGAATATGAGGCAGTTCTGTTCAAAACCTGCGACACTGAGCCATCCCGCGCACACAAGCCAATGTCGTGGATCTCCCTTTCACCTGACGCGGGAGCAGCGCTCGTCCGGTGTGGCGTCCGACTCGTGGGTATCGATTCTCCGTCCGTTGATGCCGTTGACGCAACGGAACTCCCCGTTCACCGAACGCTTATGAGTGCAGACGTGCTTATCCTTGAAGACTGCGACCTGAGGGAAGTCCCGGCCGGCCGCTATGGGCTTGCGTGCATGCCTCTGCGCATCCGCGAATCAGACGGTGCGCCCTGTCGTTGCGTGCTGACAATGGGCGGGAAACAGGCAGCGCGATAAGGCGGTAGTTACGCGTTCCCGAGCGTGGGGTGCTTGAGAGACTCGCTGACAAGGGACCACGCTTCGTCGGCACGATTCTTCTTCATGTCCGGAAGAAATCCGAAATCCAGGTACACCCGGATCGCGGGAATTCGGATCGTGGAAGTGTTCAGATATGCCACCTCATGGTCCCGGGCAAGGCGTTGCATCGCCTTCGTCATCATTGCCTTTCCGATGCCCCTGCCCTGATACTCGGGGATTGTCGCGACCCAGTGGATCAAACCAACTCTGCCCTGAAGCACGCAATCGGGAGGTGTATCCCACCACCATGCAGTGATGGACGCCACATCTTCACCTTTCTGGGTTGCGACAAACCAGCTTCGACCGGGAAGCTGCGACTCATATCCTCCGAAGTCGTTGAGGAACGTCTCGTGTGTTATCTGCATGAACCGAGCCTCGGCCGCCGCCTGAATCTTTACCCAGGTGCCGGCGTCACCGGGACCCTCGTCGCCCGGAAGGCGGAAATCTCGAAAAACGAAACCGCCGGGCAGCGCAAACATGGGGATTTCACGCATATGAGGCCGGTACATGCCAACAGGTATATCCATTATGCTTCTCCTCCAAGTTGCAGAGAGAGGCCACAAACTCGTTCTGTCGAAAAGTACGGGAATCCTTGCACGCGATGGAAGAGGGCTGCTTTGCTTCCCTTCTGCTGAAACACGATCTTTTGCTTGCATCGAGAGACTCCATCACAAGGAATCGGACAGCCATGCCACGCGAAACCATGACCGCACGCGAACGTTGGGAGGCAGTACTCCGCCGCCAGAAACCCGACAGAATCCCCATGGACTATTGGGCCACCCCGGAGGCCACTCGGAAGCTTCAGGAGCACCTCGGCGTGAACACCACCGAGGAACTGCACGCGAAGCTTCACATTGACGCCACGCTGAGTGTCGGTGGGAAATACGTCGGTCCCCCGGCGCCGGACGGCGAAGACGTTTTTGGCATCCGGTACCGAACCGTGGAATACGCCACGGGTGTGTATACGGAGGCCATTTACAACCCTCTGGCACAATACCGGTCCGTCGAGGAGATCGAAGCCAGTTACCGCTGGCCGCAGGCGGATTGGTGGGATTACTCCCACATTCCTGACCAGATCAGGGGAAACGAACATCGCCCGATTGCCGGTGGGGGCTCGGAACCCTTCCTGCGGTACTGCCAGCTTCGCGGACTGGAACAGGTCTTTGTTGATCTCGTCGAGAACCCGGAAATCGTGCACTACTGTCTGGACAAGTTGTTTGACCTTGCGTATACAAACACATTGCGCATCTACGAGCAGGCGGCCAGATCGACGGCGTCCATTCTTTCGTCGTACGTCGCCGAAGACATGGGATCACAGGAGAGTCTCCTTTTCTCCCCGGCGCAGATCCACACGTTTCTCCTGCCCCGCATGAAGCGGATGATCGACCTGGCTCACAGCGCGGGAGTATTCGTCTTCCATCATTCCGACGGTGCAGTTCGTCCAATCATCCCCGACATGATAGAGGCTGGAATCGACGTCCTCAACCCCGTGCAATGGCGCTGCAACGGGATGGAGCGGGAAGCGCTGAAAAGGGACTTCGGGGACAGGTTGGTTTTCCACGGTGGCGTGGATAACCAGCAGACGCTTCCGTTCGGCACCGTGGAAGATGTGCGCAACGAAGTGAAGGAAAACATCAGAATCCTGGGTGCAGGGGGCGGGTACATCCTCGCGCCGTGCCACAACATTCAAGCAGTAAGCCCTGCCGGAAACGTGGTTGCCATGTACGAGACGGGG